>Ga0214544_1004911_pt1 | contig 26388 bp, 12 predicted proteins | sample CNSS3metaG_FD_160074 | JGI IMG/M metagenome (GOLD analysis project Ga0214544, IMG submission 160074) | Root nodule microbial communities from cowpea collected in UCLA plant growth center, Los Angeles, California, USA - CNSS3 | ecosystem: Host-associated > Plants > Roots > Nodule | place: USA... | reverse complement strand
TTTGGAATATTGTCCTCAAGTTTTGGTATCAAATCAGTGGATTCCTCGCCCTTTTTCATAAGGGCTTCAATTTTGGATGAATCCTGACATACAAAGTAGAAACAAAAGAATTATATGTCTCGTTGCAATGAACTATGACTTGCTTCTCTACCTTTTCTAATTTATCCTCTAGCTTTTTGATCTTCTGACTTATGTGCTTAAAATCTTTTTGGTAGTTAACATCCTGCCTTTCAAACTCCTTGAACTCTTCCTTACACTTCCTCATATCATTGTCTAACTCCTGAAAATGAAAGAAGTTAATAATGACAAGATTACCACCTCAAAAGCTTATTATTAAGAATTAATGCACAACAATATAACTATGAAAACTGATTCAATTACAAAATCCATGTCATTCAAACGTTTTGTCTTTTCGTATAGTTGTTGTGCTTAGTTTCAAGCTCTTTGAGAGTTTGTTTACTTTCTTCATTTTATCCCTAAAATATGATATCACGAAGTCCTTCATGAGAGAAGAATACAAATTCAACAATATGATATCTACATAAATTACTCTAATTTTAGTTGCAGTTAAGGCATGGCAAATTACTCTAATTCAACAATACGAAGTCCTCCAAGCCTTGTTTCTCCAAACCTGAAAAATTCAAAACCAAAAGTTCTCAAAAAATTAATCCAAAATTGCTTTAAAGATTTAACCTTTCCTCAACTTTCTTTAAAAGGGAATCAACAGAACACAAAAATCGTAGCTCATAATGTGATAGAACTTGGAATGTTGGATAAGTGGAGGATAAGGAACCTACAATGTTGGCTAAAATGAAAACTTGAAGTACTTCCCATTCCAGTTTTAGTACTGTAAATATTACGAAACAAAAAATTAAACCACAAAATAAATATAAAATATAAAATATTAAAAAAAGTACTTTTGCTTAATCGGAGCCGGAACCATTGAATACTAAAATAAAAAAATTTATACATTCAATCCTGCACCATAAAAACTTCAGTTAATAAAAAATCTCGTAAAATCATAAGTTTAAGAAGAATGGAAAGTCTAAAAATTGAAACTATAAAGAATAAAAAAAAATGTTACCTTTCTTTCAACCCACAATATTAATCCATAAAACTGAATTTTCAAGAACACCATATATGTGGATCATTGCATGCACTAATCTGGAGTACCCAAACAACGCTTTCAAAACAGAAACACTAAAAGAAGGGTGTGGTTGGTTCTGAGAAAAAAAAAAGTGGGTTGATAAAAAAAGGGTGTGTTTTAGGGTTAGGAAGGGAGAAAGAAGAAGGGGGAAGATGGTCTGAAGAGATTTGGCAGCAAAAGGACGAACAATTTAAGAAAAAAAACATTATGAATTTTTTTGAATGCCGTGAGCGGGAGAAATTGAGAGAAGAAAGAATGGAGACAGAAATCTGAAAAGAAAGGTCAAAGGTGATTTTACAGAAAAACCAACGATGGGAACAGGTGTCACTCGTTTAAATTGGGTTATTTGAGTAAAATCCAGAAGTGTTACTGAACCACCAGTGCAGATCACGGGCCATTTTTAGAAAAAGTTAAACTGACCAAAAAACCAAATAAATGGACAGGTGTCAACGAATTAAATAAGGGTATTTGGGTATTTTTTAGAGGTGTTTGTTTTCATATATTTTAGATGTCCCTTTGTCTTCACTTTACTGTTTACTGGAATTTTCGTATGAATTATTTAACTAATCGGGAAAAAACCTATCACCCTCATAGGTATTTGGCCCCATAAAAAATCTGACATATTTTACTGATAGGGAAAGATCCTATCACTCTCGTTGGGAAGAAACCTATCACCACATACCTGCTTAACTTATAAATCTTTCACTAAAAAGTTACAAATCTATCATAGACATGGGTATATCACCACATGGTTCCGTTAGCTCTTAGTATCTTATACTAAAAAGTTACAAACCGATCATACAAATAGATAATGGGCCTACTATAACTTTTCTCCTTTGGACCCTTTCAAAATTGTAGAAGATGGAAAAATAGTTGAAGAATAATTTACCTGCGTATTATATATTTTGTATGTTCTACCACCGTTGAATATATTTATATGCTTTGTTTAAGCTATCAACGTTCCTGTTTCATCATGCTCAGTACAAATGCACTATTCTTCACTATAAACTATCTCACAACTTTCTAATAATGAGACATACTAAAATAAATGTTATGTTGTTCTTCATTCCATGTCAAAGTTGCTACATTTCTTACATTTTTAATGACACTCAAACATACCTTCTTTCCTTTAAGTATGATTGGAGGATAATGATCTCCTCTTGTCGATAATTTCAATCAATAGTGATTCGACAATTGTAATCATCTCTTGTCGATAACTTGATCAATCGTTGTCACTTGTTGATGATTCAATCAATAATGATCGAAGGATAATCCTCTTGTTGATTAATTTAATCAGTAACGATTGGACCACAGTCATCATCTCTTGTCGATCAATTTGATCAATAATAATTGGACGATAGTCGTCGCCTCTTGAAAACTTCAAAAATACATCAAATATGCAACTTCTCATTTATTTATGGTTTCACTAAAGCTCCAAGAAAACTTTGTAAGAAAAAATAGGCTTAAATATACATTTGGTCCCTATTTTTGTCATTTTTATTCAATTTGGTCATCATTTTCGTTGTGTTTAATTAGGTCATCATTTTCGTCATATTTTGATCAATTTGGTCCTTTTGACTAATAGTGTTTAAATAGTTAACGTTTTTGAATAGTACATGCCACGTGTCAACTTCTGATTTTTTTAATTTTTTTTAATTTTTTAATTTCAAAAAATTTGTCCACATGTAAAGTCATAAATTGTGCCATGTGTCAATGCTAGTGTCACATGTCAATTTATGGTTGTGCTATTTTTTTTGTTCAATTTAGTCCCAATATTTGTTATTTTTGATCAATTTAGTCCCAATTTTTGTTAAAATAAATCAATTTGTGGCTTTCAAATAAAATATTTTAGATTTTAATATCTAAAATGCAATAAAGATATTAAATATTTTAAATTTAAATTTAAATTTTACAAATGTTAATATATATTATTAAAATTTTAATAATTATATTTTAGTAATATTTAAATAATTATATTCTATTTAACAATTGAATCTAAGAATTATATTCAATTTATAATTAAATATAATAATTTATAATTAAATTTCAAAAATAACTAATAATAATGTCAATTTAAAAAATTAAATTGTTCCATTTTAACAAAATTTGGGATTAAATTAAACAAAAATAATGAATATAGGGACTGAATTGAACAAAAAATAACAATATCAAGACTAGATTGAACACTAAGAAATAATACAACCACAAACTGACACGTGGCATTAGCATTGACATGTGGCACAATTGTGACTTGACACGTGAACAATTTTTTTGAAATGTTTTTAAAAAATTAAAAGAAAAAATTAAAAGAAAATAAAAAAAATTAGAAATTGATACTGTTCACACATGTTAACTATTTAAACACCGTTAGTCAAAAGGACCAAATTGACTAAAATTTGACAAAAATGAGGATCTAATTAATTACAAAAAAAAAAAATGAGGACTAAACTAAATAAAAACAACAAAAATATGAACCAAATGTCCCTTTGTCTTCACCTCACCGAATACAAGATCTTTTGCATGAATTATTTAACTAATTGGGAAAAAATCTATCACCCTCATAGGTATTTGGCCCACTAAAAAACTTGGCTTATTTTACTGATTGAGAAAACCCTATCACTTTCATCCAAAAAAACCTTAGAGTAATGATAGTTTAACTCACCAAATTTGACCCCTTTTTAACCTACCTACATGTTACTGAGATGTGGCATTTTGATTTTTAGTTTTCAATTTTTTTTAACTTGTGTGATGTGGCATTTGTATTGATTGGTGTAGTCCAGAGCCGAAGAGGGCATTTGCAATTCAGGTTTCAAGCCAACCCTTTTCATTCTTTCATTTGTTTCCCCTCCGCCTCCGCTTCTCTCATCTTTCACCATTGAAATCTCCTCAAGTCTTTGTTTCCTGGGACAATGTTCTTCGCTTTTTCTCTTCTGTCAGAGGCACTTTGAACATTGTGTGATGCTGAAATTTGGTGAAAAAAGAGGGGTTAGGGTTTTGTCTTTCTTCCTCACAAGGAACACACACACATTTATCGATTCTTCTTTTTCATTCCACATCTCTCACCATTGTGTATCCTATTCTATCTCCTGGGTAAGTGAGAGTTTCTATCTTCATCCTCTCTCGTTCTAGGGTTTTTTTACCGTTATTTCTCTCGATCTCTGATGCCTAAGCTTGGTTTAGTTCGTCCTCTCAATCTGATGTTGATGATGACCTGGATCGTTATTATTTATTTGATAGGTCATGCCATGGACAGAACGAAATTTCAAAATACTTCTTTTGTCCTTTAGTTCAGTTCTTGAATATATAATAACACTTTTTTAATTATTTATATGTATAACGCTATAGGAAATGGCAATTGTTAAGATTCTTGTATGGTGCACTGAAATCATCTTTTAGAAGGTTTGAATGAACTTCATCCGAAAGCGTGAATCCAACTTAAGCATTGCTGATAAGGTGAAATGGTTGTCTTGATTGATCCAATCATCCACATACATTTGAAAGGTATACTATTATTATTACTACTCATATTTTTATGTCTTTTATTGAGTGTTTGTTTGACATTTTATTAATGGAATCTGCAACTAACATGAATAAGTAACCTTTTGTGATAGGTTTTTTTTTTTCATGACAAGCCACCTATGCATTCATAAAATCACATTTTTATCTATTTATGTCATGGAAGTCAATGTGGGCACTTCTTGCATTCACTTTATCTTTTTTGTTGGACCTCATCTAATGGACAATAGTTTACTAAGTATACTAAGGATTTGATTGCTATAAAATGAGGTTCTAGACCCATATGTGAATAATGTTGTTCTGTTAAGGTAGAGGAATATCACTGGTATTCCTTTTCCTCCACCATTAACAAATGGTTCCATGAGCCATTAGCTTTTGTGGTCAAGTGAAGAATAACAATGATACTTCAATCATTTTTTCTGATTATTCCTGTTACTTTGCCATTCTACAGTTTTGAAATTGGGGCTACCTCACACACCTAACCCCTAGTCAGGCTTAATTAATATTGAAATTTTATTTTTTCTCAAAGTTAGAAGTAGAAGCTTTGGAAATAAGATCTTGACAACTATGAATGTCTCATTTTCACATCTTAGCAAATTTTATTATGTCTCTATGATTCTAATTCCTTTTCTTTTTACGTTTTTGATTGTGCATGTGACAAGTTATGGTGGTGGAGTTAATTTGATCAATTGGAGTTAATTGCACTACAACACTCTCGTGGGCATTGCCTATTCATGAAGGGTATTAAAGGTTTCACATGTTGCCCAAGTCAAAATCTGCCATATGCATAAAGAAGATCAGACCATGTGCAGTTCACAACTCTAAAGATCAGTGTTGTTAAAGTTACTCATAGATGATATATCTAATTAGATACATTAGAAAAATATTAGATAACTTTTTATTTTTCATAAAGCTGTTAAAGTTGCTCATATATGATAAACTATATTGTTCATTGGTTATTAGCTTTGAACCAATCCTATAATTTGTGGGGTAGATTTGATTGCCACTTTCTTGATATTAGTAAATTTTGTTCAATGTTTCTTGTTGCTGAAACTACAATTATAGAAGTTTTATGGTGTGCTTGCTCATAATTTCAAAATTTATTTGGTTGTTTCATTTTAGAGTTTCATCGATCTATTTGTACAGGACACGTTATATGTTTATGTGTATGTATGTTATTCCTTGTAAGATTTTGCACACAAGGATGTCCTCATTCAATTAACCAACGAATGATTATTAAGTGTCTTTCTATGTATAACTATTTATCTATTTCTTTGTAAGATTTTGTACAAATGGATGTCCTCAATAAATTAAGTATTTTTCAATGAATTTTCTAAATATGATATTAATTTTCATTAATTCTTTCACGAAGTAAGGAGTAAACTTTGTTGAATTATATACCATAAATGCACATTTCAAAGGTAATCTCATGGATATCTACAAATACAACTATCTGTCTTTTTGATTGTAAGATTCTGTACATGGACATCCTCATTAAATTAAGTATTTTTCAATGATTATTTCCAATACGATATTAATTTTTATTAATTGGTTCACAAAATAAACATTCATTGATAACAAAAATGAACATTTCAAAGGTTATCTCATTACCACACTATCAGTAATAGTATGTGTCTTTTTGTGCACAACTATCTGTGTTTTCTTTTATAAGATTTTATACATATGCACATGCTTATTCCATTAAGTGTTATCCTCAAGAGTAAAGGGTAACTCCAAATACGATATTAATTTTTATTAATTGGTTCACAAAATAAACGTTCATTGATAACAAGAATGAACATTTCAAAGGTCATCTCATTACCACACTATCAGTAATAGTAGGTGTCTTACTATGTACAACTATTTGTCTTTTTTTGTATAAGATTTTGTACACATGGAGTACCAGCAAGTGTCTTTTTGTGCACAATTATCTGTGTTTTCTTTTATAACATTTTGTACATATGCACTTGCTTAATCTCGTTACCACACTATTAGTAACAGTAGGTGTCTTTCTATGTACAACTATCTGTCTTTTTTTTATAAGATTTCGTATACATGGAGTACCAATAAGTGTCTTTTTGTGCACAACTATCTGTGTTTTCTTTTAGAAGATTTTGTACATATGGACTTTTATTCCATTAAGTGTTATCTTCAAGAATAATGTGTTACTCCAAATACGATATTAATTATTATTAATTTATTCACAAGATAAACGTTCATTGAAGGTCATCTTATTACCACACTATCAGTAATAGTAAGTGTCTTTCTGTGTACAACTATCTGTCTATTTTTTATAAGATTTTGTACACATGGATTACCAGTAAGTGTCTTTTTGTGCACAAGTATCTATCTTTTCTTTTATAAGATTTTGTACATATAGACTTGCTTATTCCATTACGTGTTATCGTCAAAAAATAAAGGGTTATTCTATATATGATATTAATTTTCATTAATTGCTCCACCAAATAAAAGTTCACCAAAAACGTAAATGCACATCTCAAAACAAACCCTCCTCATAACCATACTTCTAGCAACAGTAAGTGCATTTTTACGTACAATTATCTATTTTTTTATTTTTAAGATTTTGTACACATGCAGATATTTACATCCATTTTTACACAAAACAAAGTACATAGAAACTAACAAAATATATATAGATATTCATTCTGTACACTTTTTATTCAGTAATGAAAATTTAAATCTATAAAAAAATTATAACACAATCTATAAAAAATTATAACACTACAAAAAAAAAATTCTTCAATTATTGTAGCAAATTCTTCTATTATTATAGCACGGTATTCCTTCATGTCAAGGATAATGATCATGTTTGTGCGATATAACTAGTATAACTGAGCCTTATAGTATTAACCCCGCCCGCCATGATCCATGATGACCTTACTCCATTATCCAGATCCCTGTAATTGAATTATGAACCTGCTTGCTAATATTCAATCATCTACAACCTTCAAACATCAAGCATAAACCTTCAAACGCCAAGCATAAAGGACAAAATACAAGTTCCAATAAAAATAAAACAAGTTAGTTTGAATCAAGCTCCTGACTTCTCGTCAGATCCTGGTATGACAGTATCTACAACCTTCAAATGCCAAGTTCACTAACCTATGAATATCAATAAATATAATAGGAGACAAACATAGTTAAAAAAATAAGACAACATATATTGTTAAAACTAAAAGAAGATTTTCTTTATCTTTGCATGTTCCCTAGCATCTGTAAATATAAGCGCTAATAACAATGGAAGAGTTAAAGACAACCACAACTATGCTACATCTGAAAACTATTGAAGTAGAGTTTCGGAAGAAGAAATCTAAACAACCTAAAAAATTTCATTAACTCAACAGAGACCTTATTTTGTTTGAAATAATACTTTATAGTTTACTTAATCGGCAGAGTATACACTCCTCATAACCAAAATAACATTAAAACAAATTTTTGCCTCCAAACCCAAAACAAGCAGTGCACTAACCTATGAATATTAGTAAATATAATAAGAGACAAACATAGTTAAAAAAAATCAATCAAAGTTAATAGTCAAGAAAACAAAATAACTTCCACCCAGGTCCAACAATTACAGATGGTGGGCTCAATTTTTAAAATTATTATATCATTGAATCATTGTAAATGATAACACAATCAGAAGGTAAGATCCCCAATCGTTGCTGTTACAAATGATTGGTTCAATTTTTTAAATTACTCCATCATCGACTCACTATAAATGATAACAAAATCAGATGGTGTGACGACCAAATACCAATCTTGAAAAACCACAATCAATAAAAGATTGGGGAAACAATTATCAATAAAATACTGAATACTATATAGTTAGCATATACTTTATTACTTTGAAAACATGTATATTCTTACAACACCAGTTTAAAGAATTTGTCTACAATTGTCATTGCCAACAATTTCTATTGATATTAAACTATTTATATACAAAGAGACAATTAGGTCGTATGCTTGTTCCTTATAAAACTAAGTCTTCCTTACACCACTTATTCTTAAGCTAGGAATGCATTGATCCCTATGTGATAAAAATTAGAAAAGGCAAATGATTTTATTTCTCTGCATACACTCACAAGAGTGAACTATGAACCTGTAGAGCTTCAACAAATCAAATTTTGAATCTTATAAATACACACTCATACACATATAGTAAACAAACTCATGTTAGGAACAATAAGCCCAAAAAAATAAAAAAAAAGACGAACAGGGAGAGAAATAATGAAAAAAAACCCTAAAATGAGAGAGAGGATGAAGATAGAAACTCTCACTTACCCAGGAGATAGAATAGGATACACAACGGTGAGAGATGTGGAATGAAAAAGAAGAATCGATGAATGTGCGTGTGTGTTCCTTGCGAGGAAGAAAGACAAAACCCTAACCCTTCTTTTTCACCAAATTTCAGCATCACACAATGTTCAAAGTGCCTCTGACGAAAGAGAAAAAACGAAGAACGTTGTCCCAGGAAACAAAGACTTGAGGAGATTTCAATAAAAGATGAGAGACGCGGAAGCAGAAGGGAAAATAATGAAAGAATGAAAAGGGTTGGTTTGAAACCTGAACTGCAAATACCCTCTTCGACTCTGGACTACACCAATCAATATAAATGCCACATCACACAAGTTAAAAAAATTGAAAACTAAAAATCAAAATGCCACATCTCAATGACGTGTAAACAGGTTAAAAAGGGTCAAATTTGGTTAGTTAAACTATCATTACCAAAACCTTATGACCACATAGCCCCTTAGCTTGTAGTATCTTGTATTAAAATGTTACAAATCTATCTTAAACATTGGAAACATGCCTATCACCACAACTATGATTTGATTTAAAAGTTAAAAACTTTGATAAACTAGAAGTGTGAAATTTAAAAATGCAAAATCCGATCTAACCCATAAAATATTAGTTTAACTAATTATTATGTATGGTTAAGAAGTCCTTTAAGAAAGTGATCTAACCAAATCTCATTACAGATATACTATCTCGGACATGAGACCTTAATTTGAGCAGTGATGTCAACAGAGATTTTTGTATAGTGTTCCGTGTTATACGTGCCATAAAATCTGTCAGAAATATGGGTATTCATCATTTGTAATTAGATTGCACGATTTTAGAAATTAGAATAGCTGTCATTTGTAGCTATTTCTGTAATATTTAAGGATGATATCACCATCAATGAAAGACATAAAAGCAGAAATGTCGGCACATGTGAGTCATTTAAAAATGATTAGAAGCAAGTTAAGGTCACTAAAACTACAGAAGAAACTATACAAATAGTGATTCTCAACAAACAACAATTCGAAGTAATGTGCATTTTCCAAAATCTTCCCAAGTAGGATGTGGTGTTATATGACCCTTTTGTGCATTAGAGTTAGTAATATCTTCGCTTTGGATTACCCAAATAGATTTCACCTGATGAATATTGTTCACCTGAAGTGTAGCTGGTGGTGCTTGCTTCATCAACCCTGGTATCCCCAGAGAAGCTAGCTTTTGCAAGCTCCCTTAACATCTTTAGCTCCTTTCTTAGCCCAACCTTGTGCCCCTTTAGCCATTTACCTTCCACTTCAATATGAGAGTTTGCACCTATCTCAGGTTGTAGGCTGTGTTCTTTCAATGACATTGTGGCTGGGTGTGCTTGGAATTTACACAGGGACTACAGTAGTAGTCATGGCACTAATTGGATCCATATATCCATTTCTGTTTCTTCTTTTAAATTCTGTGATAGGATTCACTGAAAGCTGGACTGTTTCTGGTTGGGAGAATGTGGATACAACACTAGACCAATGCTTGCTTGGAAGAAAAGGCAGGATGAGTCCCTTGGCTGTAAATTTTAATCCATGTCTCAAAGTGTTATTCTGAGACTTCAAGAATTTCAATAGGGTATTTACCATAGCATACCATTGGTTGGTGAGCTGAGCAATGAAGGTAAACAGTAGAAGAAACAGAATGACCAATTCCCAAGTTTTAGCTTCAACTGAGTTTGAACCATTCTGCAGGATTAAAATAGCAAACACACCTACCTCACACAAGAGCGAAATACCTTCCACAACCTGTACACTTCTACTGATATATGGTTTGGTGGTAAACAGATAAATGAATTGTATTGATGTGATTATCAAAGCGAAAAGGCTTTTATTTGAATTTTCTGAAGGGTAAGCTACTGATATTATTCCCAAACCAACTCTTCTCAGTAAGTCAATGATGATATATGATGCTCTCATGCAGCCCAGTACCCTCTTGAATTCAGAGATTTTGGTTTCCTCATTGTTGTCTTCTAAACTCACTGTCTTCGTTCTTGTGATCTCACTTTGGCCACTTTCAGTCCACTTGGTTATGCTATTTGATTCATTTTGATCGCCTAAAATGAATACTGGAGGACCCTTCCAATCATCAAAGAGAATTCCAAAGCGTGCAAGGAAAGAGGAAGGTACTCCATTCCTGTCAAACCACTTGCCAGTGGTAGGCCTCCCAATGAAAAAGAACAACAAGTTTCTATACCATTTTTCTTCATTTGTTACTTGATTGGATTCATTGTATTGGGCAAAACTTTCGGAGTAGATTGCAATAATAAGAAATAGAAATACTAAAGAGATGAATGCCAGTAATAACACTCCAGTAATTATTCCCCCTGTTGTGCCACCTGCATATAAATGTAGTCTAAAGGGATGAAATAAATTTGCACATGAATCTCTACTCAAATAAAAGTTTTAATCTTGTAATTTAAATGACTGGAATAGACAATGTTGTAACCAATTTCTTACCTTTTATTACAAATGTTGATGCTTGAGAAAGATAAGGTAGCATGAGAATCAGAAGAAATAGCTGAAACCTGGGGACTACTAACCTGCCTTGAGGTGGTCTCCCCGTTCTCTGTCTTAGGAAGAATAAAATGAACACATGAACTAAAAGTAAACATCCTCTTCCTACACCAAGCCAGAATAAGTTCATCTCCATGTCCTGCCACCTGTTTATAAGAAAAGAGATCTCAAATGTTCTTAAAATCCTGCAAATTCTAAAACTTATTTTTCTTGTCACTCAAGAACACAATCAATAAGTCCAAGTCCTTTATAAGTGACTATGTTCGGTGTGTGAGTGAATGTCTTGAGCCTAATACTGTTTAAACATAAAAAGATTGAGGATAACTACCTTTTGTAACTCTCCATTCCTTTGATGATGTTGCTAGTAGACAATGGTTCTCTTCTCTACAAGGCAGTTGAATCAGTTGCAAACAAGTGTCTATTCACATACTTCTTTTAAAGTTGATGTTAAACTCACCAAGAAATAAGTGAAATATTCGACTGAATTGAGAGGTAGATCATACAGTGTACTTGTCTTACTTATATCGTGATGATTATGAAGCCGACCATATTTGGTGGTATTTTCAGATTGAAATGATTGTTTGTGATCAACATAAGACAAGTTCATGAAGTCACTATGTTGTTGATCTTTATTGTAAGAATGTTCTACTGAAGATAGGCCATTGCTTCTCTCTTCAAGTTTCTCTATTTCCCAGACAGAAAACCAAGTGTCATAGTTTTTCCAAGGAAGCTTGTGATGAGGTATGAGTCACCGCAGACCTCTTGTTGTCTCAGAGTATTTGGTATACTGATTAGTTGAAAACCAACTTTGTGAGAGCAAAGACTTGCAGGTGTCCAACCATGCCCTGATAAATGTTCCAAATGTTTAAGCCATGGTGTTTGAGTAAAAAACACAGCGAACAAGTGACCGTACACCGATTCTCAGTATCATTTGTTGATGCTTTGGTAAACAATTCACATTTGATTTTTGAATAATAAAAAGGGAAGTGTGATATAATAGCCATTTATCATAATAAACAAATAGAAGGAAAAGAGATATTCATATAATGCTTGGTATCAAGATGGTTAGATGCCAAATTTTCATTTTCTGAAATATCAGTTACCTTCCCTGCAGGAATGGTAACTGACACCTCCTTTGTCACTGCCTGGACACTCAATGAGTATAAAGCCCTTGATAGTTCCTTAAACCTGTATGAAATAAAAAAAATTTAGATGTTTTACATTACTTGAACCATTAATGAAATATAATGTTAATAAACTTTATCCGTTAAGACATTATGCAAAGAGAGTAATATAATGTTCATAACTGAACTTTATGTGTTGAGCCATTATGCAAAATAATGGTTTGCTACACATGCCTTGTCAATCTTCCCCCAGAAAGATTTCTACAGTAGATGCCCCAAAGTTTTGTGAACTCAGCAATTATGTTGATGTTGAAATCCCTTGTTTCAGTGAGGGAGCTAGTCCTTGTTAGGTAAACTTAAATGTGGGTAATTGGAAGTTGCTATATTAATTGTCTAGGAGATTGCAAAAGGTTGACAGTGGGTCTAGCTATGATTAAACATGCAATAGAGTTCATTAACTGTGAGTTAGATAGTAGTTATATTTAATGAATGTAGTAGGGTGATACAAAGGCCTATAAAAGGACCATGTAATGCTTCATTTCAATACACACCAAATCTGAATACAAAGAGTGTTTATCCAGAGAGACTTGTTTGTCAACAAATTGGCATCAGAGCTTGAGAGCCTAAGTGTTTGAGTGAGTTAGAGAGTTTGATAGAGATGGCCAGCTTAGCTAATAGCATGCCCCTGCCAAAGTTATCAAAAGGCGTCAGCTATGATAACTGGAGCCTGCAGATGAAGGCTCTCCTTGGTTCCCAAAAAGTATGGGAGGTGGTCAAAAATGGGCACCAAGAACTAGAGGATATTGGAGAAATGACGATAACCCAGCTTGCTACGTTAAAAGCAACACGAGCAAAGGACAAACGGCTCTATATGTGTTGTACCGAGCTGTTGATGACTCCGGCTTTGAGAAGATAGCAAATGCTATGTCTTCAAAAGAAGCGTGGGGTATTTTGGAGAAGGCATACAAAGGGGATAACCGTGTGAAGCAAGTTCGGCTTCAAACTCTCAAAGGCGAGCTTGAAAGGATGAGGATGAAGGAAGATGAAGGGGTTGCCGAGTACGTCTCCCGAGTTGAGACCGTAGCGAATCAACTCGGTAGAAATGGAGAGACACTGCCCGCTTATCGAGTGGTGGAGAAAATCTTGAGGTCGTTAACTGACGACTTCGAGAATATAGTTTGCGCAATAAAGGAATCCAAGGACTTGACAATGCTCTCGGTGGAAGAGCTTGCCGAGTCACTTGAAGCGCATGAGCAACGAAAAAGGAAGAAGAAGGAGGAGTCCCTTGATCAAGCACTCCAAGCAAAGGCAACCATTAGGGAGAAGAAGGTTCCTTATACTCAAAACACTCGAGGCCGAGGTGTTAGAGGCAGAGGAGGATATGGAAGAAGTCAAGAACAGGTCGGCCAACAAAACTGGCGTGGCCGAGGACAAGGTGGAGGTCGTGGTGGTAGAGGCCGAGGAGATCATTCGAACAACTCAGGAGTTGAGTGCTTCAAATGTGGTAAGTATGGTCATTTTGCTAAAGATTGCTACTCAGGAGTCAAATGTTACAATTGTGGGAATGTTGGACATTTCACAAAGGACTGCCGATCTGAAAGTAAGAAGGAAACAAACTTCCTTTCTGAGGATGCTAAGGAAGAAGGAATATTGATGATGTCCAGGAGATCAGGTGCTGAGCTAAGTCCGAGCTGTTCTGACAACTCAGTTTGGTACCTTGATACAGGAGCAAGCAACCACATGTGTAGGGACGAGAATTTTTTTAAGGAGCTCACCAAAGTTGACGCTGGACACGTATCATTTGGAGATGCATCCAAGGTGGCAGTAAAAGGCTGGGGTACAATTTGATACCTGTAGAAGAACAACCGAGTTGGAGAAATTAGAGATGTGTACTATGTACCCGATCTCAAGAACAACAAATTGAGCATGGGCCAGCTGATGGAGAAAGGCTACTCGATTCTAATGAAAGACCGAGTACCATACTTGAAAGACAAGTCAGATCGATTGATTGCCCGAGTAGAGATGAAGAAGAATAGGATGTACAAGCTGGACTTGAAAATAGTCCAAGAGAGGTGCTTGAAACTTGACCTGAAGGATGAAGCTATGATGTGGCACTTCCGATTTGGCCACTTACATTTTGGTGGGTTGGTCGAGTTGGTGAAAAAGGAGATGGTGCGAGGACTCCCGACTGCGGAGTTTGAAAAGAAATTTTGTGAAGAGTGCGTGCTCGGGAAGCATCCGAGGACCTCATTTTCGAGGACTGCCGAGTACCGGGCAAAGGAAGAACTCAGACATTTGTGGACCAATTACCCCTGAATCTTTCAGTGGGAAAAGGTATTTCATTTCTTTCATAGATGATTTTTCAAGAAAAACATGGGTGTATTTTTTGAAGGAGAAATCCGAGGTGTTCCAAGTGTTTAAAAGGTTCAAAGCAATGGTTGGAAAGGAGACCGACATGCCTATCAAATCTGTTAGGTCTGAATGAGGAGACGAGTTCATCTCATCTGAGCTCATGAAGTATTGTGAGGACCAAGGAATAAGGAGATTTCTGACAGCACCATACTCACCCCAACAGAATGGAATAGCTAAGAGGAAAAATCCAACCATACTTGACATGGTTCGTACAATGTTGAAAAGCAAGAACGTGCCTAAGGAGTTCTGGGTGGAAGTAGTGCAATGTGCCATCTATGTGCAAAATAGATGTCCACATGCTAAGCTGAACGAGAAGGTGATTATGAGCCAAGATGTTCAAGTTGATGAAGAGAGCGAGTGGAAGTGAAACAACTCGGAGAAGAAGTCTAGAAGCTTGGAAGTAGATACACCACCAACTTTGAGCGATCATGAGACTTTTGATGAAGAAGATGAACCTCTACAGCCTAGAGCGCAAAGCTTGCAAGACATATATAACTCGAATGACAAAGTATATGTTGTATGTTTCTTGGCAGATTCGAAAGACTTGAGCTTTGAAGAGGTCGTGCAGGAGGAAAAGTGGCAAATGGCAATGAATGAAGAGATCAGAGCAATCAAATGCAACAACACATGGGAGCTAACCGATCTGCCCAAAGGAGCTCGGCCTATTGTGGGTGTACAAGAAGAAAACAAACGCTGAAGGAGAAGTTGAGCGATATAAAGCTCGACTTGTAGTTAAGGGGTACAAGTAGAAGGAAGGAATAGACTATGACGAAGTATTCGCTCCAGTGACAAGGATGGAAACAATCAGGTTGTTGATTTCCTTAGAAGCTCAACACAGATGGACAATCTTGCAGATGGATGTGAAGTCAGCATTTCTGAATGGAGTCTTGGAGGAGGAAGTATATATTGAACAACCACTTGGATACATGCGAAGAGGCGAAGAGAAGAAAGTCCTGAGATTGAAGAAGGCACTTTATGGCCTGAAGAAAGCTCCACGAGCATGGAATGAAAGAATCGACACTTACTTCAAGAAGAATGGGTATGAGCAGTGCCCTTATGAACATGCTCTTTACATAAAGAAGAAAGGAGAAGATGTGATGTTCATTGCCCTTTATGTTGATGATCTTATCTTCACGGGGAATAATGGGGAGCACAACGTTCACCTGGCTTTCAAAGAAACAGCCCATTGTAACACTATCAACATGTGAAGTAAAGTACGTTGCAGCATCCTGGAGTGTTTGCCATGCAGTTTGCCTTAGAAACCGTTTAAGAAAACTAGAATTGAAACAAGAAAAAGGGACTGTGATCCGAGTTGATAACAAGTCAACCATTGAATTGGCAAAGAACTTGGTCAATCATGAGAGAAGCATGCACATTGATGTTCGTTTTCACTTCATCCGAGAACAAGTGAAAGAAGGAAATGTAGAGTTGGAGCACGTCGAAAGTCAAGCACAAGCTGCAGATATGTTTACAAAGCCGCTGCCATCCTCTCTGTTCGAGAACAATAAGATGATACTTGGAATGAAGGACAAGAAGAGCATTTAAGTTTATATGGGAATTTTGTTAGGTAACTTAAATGTGGATAGTTGGAAGTTGCTATATTAATTGTTTAGGAGATTGCAAAAGGTTGAGAGTGGGTCTAGCTATGATTAAGCATGCAATAGAGTTCATTAATTATGAGTTAGGTAGTAGTTATATTTAATGAATGTAGTTGAAGGGTCATGTACAAAGGCCTATAAAAGGACCATGTAGTGATTCATTTCAATACACAACAAATCTGAATACAAAGAGTGTTTATCCAGAGAGACTTGTTTGTCAATAGTCCTTAGTACCACCTTGGGTTTCATGGAATCTACAACAAGATTAGGATTTGGTTTAAAGTTAAAGTTATTAAGAGAAATGATTATTAGCAAGTACAAGTTATTGCATACCATAAAGGAATGTGATAGGAGAAACATGAGAGACAAGAGTGCCTGTACTGCCAAGAATGGATGCAACTTGTAATTCAACTGCATAATCTCAATTCTTAACGTGTTCTTGAGCTACAAAACGAAGCTAATTAATAAAAAGGAATGAAATATTAAGAAATTTTCAATTCCTCTTCTAATTTTGTTAGCATATGACTTCTACCAATGTTCATGGTAAGAAAACTGTATAAGTATATCAAACTCAAACAACACTTTCTCTCTTACTTCAAAACTAAATCTGCGGGCTCCATTGCTTCTACCATGGAGAGGAGTTAAAACAACATAGTTAACATGTAGTGCATTTAGAACTTGTTTAGTTGAGTTTCTTATAGGAATGTTGAAGTCCAAGAAACTTCTACCATTGTGATTACTACACATCCATAGGTAACTTCTGAGGAGATAATCACTTCAAGGTTGTGTTTGGTACCTGGTCTAATAGTTTGTAAAGAAGATGCATCCACTTGGGCAAGACCAGCTACCATAATCTTGCATGTTAAACCACAATGAAAATGTTGTCAACGTTTTCAAGGAAAATTACATAGCAAACACCATAGATACTTTTAACACAATGTTCATCATTGGAAACCAACTTACATCACAGTTTGATGAGTTTATGCAATGAAATCCTCCTAGTCCAGTGCACGGTTCACTGAATGTGACATCAATTGGTATCCTTTTTCCATTTGTATGGCTCTGTTTACAAGTAATGGCAGCAGTTGGGGGTATTGTATCTGTTTAGTAAAAAGAAAATCATTAACAAAACCCCAAAGGGATTTTACTGAAGTTTAGTATTATTTGTTAGCAAAGGCACTCTATTTCTGAAAATATGATTTACTTCACTAGTATATTTCATATGAGCAAGACACTACAATTTACAGGACTTACATTTGGCTTTTCATCTCCAAGCCATAATATCTCCAATTATTACAAAAACATAACACTAATCACCATTAACATCCGAAACATAACACATTAAACTTTTGACTTTTGCTCTCCTAAAACATCACAAATGTAACCACTCATAAAGTTTGTTCAATAACTCCTAATTTAAGTTTACCCTAACATTATTACTAGAGAATTAAACTTAAATGGGGGTGAGAAGAAAGGAAAGAAATTGAGCTCACCAATGAACCATGAATAAAGTGATGAATTTCTCTCTCTTTTGTTTGTGCTGACATTGAGAAGAAAGGAAAGAAATTGAGCTCACCAATGAACCATGAGTAAAGTGATGAATTTCTCTCTCCTTTGTTTCTGCTGACATTGAGAAGAAAGCTATGCTCATGATTTAGAGTTAAGTTGGTTAACACAATGCCATTATCCTGGCAAGGGTAAACTCTTTCATCAAGCTGTCAAGCAAAATTCAAACACTCAACATCAATAAACTCTTTTCACACTTCAATAGCAAATAAAAGTACACATTTCATAACCAAATCATTGCCGCAACATGGATGAAAATAACATCTGCTACTAGTGTACTATAGTAAACCATGTCTGTCCACACTCAATTTCGTCCGGGTGAATAAATTTATTTTCAAAAAAATAAAAATAAAAAAAGAAATAAAAAATGTTTTTAGTTAAGGGTAAAAGGTGAAATAATTGTTTTCAAAATATTTTCAAACTTTAATTTAGAAAAAAAGAGAAAAAAAAGAGATGGAAAAAAGAAAAAAAAGGCAAAAAAGAAGGAAGAACCCAATTTGTTTTTAATTATCACATACCTTCTCATGAGCTCAATAACTCAAATATTGTCTATCTTTGTTCCTGATTAAAGAAATTAGTTATATAATAATAATTATAAGCAATATCTCTTCAAATGGTAAGAATCAATATTATTAATTGGGATTGATTTTGTGCTATGATTTGGTACTGATGATGATAAATTTTGTGCTCTGATTTGCTGCGACTTGATCCCATAATTTGCTGCTATCATGACCAATTCCTTATATTGTTCATTACAATTAAGGCTGAGATTACATTGATTTTGCAATGTGTGAGTATAAATATGCACTCTGTCAAGATTGGAAAAAATTCTCTCCATTTCTCTAATTCTTTCCCATCACCACTCCCACATACACACCTCCTTTCTGATCTCTCTTAAACAAAAACATATTGAAGGAGGTAGAAAAAAAAACATTCTTTACACTCTCTCTCTTCCTCTCATTATCACCCACATAGACACCTCTCGTCTTTATCTCTATTGGAAAAACAAACACAAATTAGAAAAGGAAGCAAAAACAAAAAAGAAAAGAGAAAAGGTGAGGAGATATTGACATTTTTTTAAGGTACGTCACTCTCAACTCTTTCAGCTTTTGATTTAGTTTTTTTCAATTTTCATTCTTTTTTTATCATAAAAAATATTTTTTCCCTTTCTTTATTGTCTGCCCGGCGGCTCGCGTCGCATGACATTCAATTTAGACTTTTGCTTTTTCTAAAAATATATAGATCTAAAAATAAAACATAACTTTCTTTGTTTACTTTTTTATATCTATTTGGTTGCTCATGTCGTAATGACATCCACAACTACTCTAAAATAAATTTAAAAAAATAATAAAAATTTATAAATGATTAAAAAAATAAAAAATAAAAGATTAGAAAAAATAATAATTTATTTGAAGTGTCTATCCGGCCGCTCACGTCGCGTGATACCAATTTTAAAATAATACTAAAATTTAAATAAAAAGATTTTAAAAATTATAAAACAAATTAAATCATTTTCAAATAATTTTCCAAATAGATTTTTCAAAAAGAACTACGTAACCCTGATTCTTCATTCACATGGAGATACGTAGGAGCGATGATTAATCCTCGTCGGGCCAAAAAATGAAAGAAATAGTTTTGTTGTTTTTTGTACATTCTTTTATTAATACTTTTGGGGAAAATTAAATATTTTGAAAAAACCACATAACTTTTGCACATTTAATTAAAGGTACCGTCTTAGGACGGACGTTGTGGGGTGCTAATACCTTCCCCACGCGTAACCGACTCCCGGACCCAAAATCTGGTTTTTCGCAGACCTTGTTTTTTTTTATGGTTTTCCATAATTTTCTATAATAACTATGGTGGCGACTCCAATGTCTGTTTTTACAAATTTTATTTTTGGTTCGCTGTCTTGTTGCGATTTCGGTTGCGATCGATGGCGACTCCATTGGGGATGCTAGAGAGTCAAACCATTTATTTGGATTTGCAAAATTGATGTGGTTTTTTTGCATATGTTTTCTTTCTCATTTTTTTTGGGTATGTGTTTCTTTTAATCTTTTTTTTATATTTAGAATAATTGTATGTGTATATTCTTCTTTATTTTTGTATTTGGAATAATTGCTAGGTGCGGGTTTGGGTATACATTGTGTTCTCCCTTCACACACACACACATTTTATTCATTACATGAGTGTGTTCCTATACTCGGGTCCTAGTTGCTTAGAATTAGAGGGGATTGTGTAGCAGTATCACAGTGGATGTACTTCCCAAGTGGTCATTGTGAGAACCCCAACTAGAGTTTGTTCATAGTTTCAACATGCATTTTTATAATTTATAAAAAAAACAAAACAAAAAAAATTGCACTAAAATAAATTCAAATTATTTCCCATTTTGCTTGTCAATGATTTCTTGGAATATTTCTTACAAAAAATGAGTAAATAATAAAACATTCTTTGGTCAAATCAGTGGATTTAATAAAGAAATAAAATATTGTTTATTATCATTTCTTTTGAAATACCCATCTAATCTTGCATGCATGAAATTGCTCAAATCTATCTTCCTTTCCATCTCTCTTCCACCATAAACCTTGTTTTCTTTTTCATGGAGAATTATCATAACGGGGACACATGCCTTAAAAATGATTACAAGAAACTCTTTGAACACACAAAAAATACAAAGGGAAGAAAAGTTCGCTAGACTAACAACTTTGAAGAACAATCTAGGCAAAAAATAAGACAAAAAAAAAAGTGAAAAAAGAGAACCAAACAAGGGGCATCCTGTAAGATGAAATCAATTATTTTCCTATGAATTAATTATTTTTAGAAAAAACAATCATGTTTTGAAATGATGTGTGACCATGTTTCTTTATCCAAAAAAAACAAAAGTAATTATCCTTTGCTACCCAATTTGAGCCTTCCAAAAACTTTCTTTCAAATTACCCTAAACAAGGATCACCCTCCCACTTAGGGTTGACATAATGTTTCATTTGTTTCATTCGAATTGTAGTTCACCAATACAAAAATATAAAAAAAGAAAGAAATGACATAGTTATATAGAAAAAAAAAAACAAAAGTTTCAAGAATGAGAATAAAATGTCAAAATATAGAAAGAAAAAAAAGGTGAACGAAATGAAGTCAAATAAATATTGAATGAAACCTTATTCAAAGATCCTTGTTTAAAACAACCCTCACATCACTTGTTCGGGCCTTTACTATCATTCACTTCCATACCCCTAGCCTTGGCCACGATACAAACCTAATAAAGTCCACACAAATCAAAGATTGGTTGTTATCTTTCAAATGCGGGTGGGAAGAGCATTTATGACATTAAATTCTTACTAGTATGACGTGGAAAGGTATTAGTTCAAGTGGTTGAGAGTATTTGATTGTGTGAGAGGACTTGGGTTCAAGTCTTATGTATGCCAATTTTGTGTTATTATTTGTTATTGTTTTAAATATATGTTAATCATGCTGTGGAATAATATGATATTTGGATTATATTTGTTAGCATGAAATATGAATTGGCTAAATGGTTTGACATTGAGTTGACATTGCATGGTTGTGGGTTCAAACCTTGGAAACCCAAATTAAACTTTATTTTTGCTAAACTTTGGTTTGGCTTGAATATGAAGGGGTAGAGCAAACCCTAGGAGAATATCAATGTGAACACCTTTTGGGAATAAGGGTAGCCTTGTTCGCGGTAGTTGAGTTGTAGGAAATCTGCATTTGTGAGATTAACGTAACCACAATGCAATGGTAGGTTCTTCTGTTGGAGATAACTCGGCTTGAGTGTGCATAGTTTGCCTTTCGTATGCAGAGTCACGAATCATCGAGTCTCGTCGGGCTTGATTTTAGGTGCAACCAATTTGAGGGACGACCATAAGTCTGTCCTCCTTTCTTCATTTCATTTCTCTACAACCATGTGTTTCTTTTTATGAAAGCCAAGGCCATATGAACCCATTCTTCTTTGGGTACTGGTGGGACCGAGATCCATTTGCAAGGACCCACGTGAATCAAGTAGTTCCTTCACTTTTCCCTGGGATTATTATAGCTTGGTGTATGTTTGGAGGAATCACGGCATGCATATGGCTCTGTCATCTACGGTTGTGGTGCAAACATCAAAAACCAACCTTTAATCTTTACTTTATTAGTATGTAAAGTAAACTTTGGATGAGACACTTTTACGTTGGCTTTTCTTTCAGTTTCTCTATCTTAGTGCCTAAATTTTTAGATTAAAAATTAAGCTTTTACACTTTAGCAAATGTATCGTGAAAAAAAAAATGGAGCAAAAGTTAAGTGAGTTCTGGATGAAATTTTAACAAGGAGGATATTGGATTGAAAACAAAAATTCCCACGTGAACAAGGTTGGAATCTATATATAGATAAATATAGAATTTTATATCATGTATTGAATGGCAGGGTATATATTTACATATATTTAGTATGATATTATCATATTATGTTATGGGAAAAGATTTATTAGGTGTCAATTGTATAAAATCTTTTATATATATATATATATATATATATATATATATATCTAATACTATATACAATTGGGAACTAACAAAAGACAACATTTTCAATTGAATAATATATCTGACCTACTTCACAATTCAAATTTTTATCTACAAAAGGTAAAAACGCTGATGTGTCACTCTCTCAGCATTTTGAAGTATTAAAAAAAATGGAAAAGAAATTAAAATCGAAAGTTTTAATTAAAACTTCTTTCTCTCTCTTCCTCAGTCTTCTCAGCTTCCTCTGTCTCAATTCTTTCTCTATCTTTCTCATTCTCTCTGCGACCGCCTTCTTTCTTCTTTCTCTCTCTTTCTCATTCTCTCTAGCACCGCCTTCTCACTTCTTTCTCTCTCTTTCTCTGTCTCTGTTTCTCCGCATCGATCATGGTTTCATCTTCTTCTTTTCATCGATTTGTTTTTATCTCGCAAAAAAAAGACTATGGAGATGGTTTCTATTTTTTTTCTGAACTTTGTTCTGATCATCTTTTTCTGTTCATCATTATCATTTTTTTTCTTTACAGGCTTCAACTGACGCTTACAAAGACATGCATATGAGATTTGCCGTTCATCTATCCATTTTTGTTGTGGATATCTTTTTTTTTGGTTTCTCAAGCTAACTGGTATTTTTCTTTATGTTTTTTCCAAAGATCTAATGGTTTCTTTGGTTGATCTTATTTTTCAGGTGTGTAAATGCTTGAAATGAAGAGTACATCCACAAACATCTTTTTTAAGCAGCAAAAAACTGAGTCTGGAGATGCTTTTTCTATTTTTCTTACATTTCATCTGTTCATCTTCTTCTGTTCATCATGTTTGTTTTGTTTACAGGCTTCAATTGACGCTTAAAAAGACATGCATCTGAGATTTGCCGTTCATTAGTCCATTTTCGTTGTGGATATCTTTTTTTTTGGTTTCTCAAGCTAACTGGTATTTTTCTTTATGTTTTTTACAAAGATCTAATGGTTTTTTTGCTTGATCTTATTTTTCAGTGTGTAAATGCTTGAAATGAAGAGTACAACCACAAACCTCTTTTTTAAGCAGCAAAAACATCGAGTCTGGAGATGCTTTTTCTATTTTTCTTACCTTTCATCTGTTCATCTTCTTCTGTTCATCATGTTTGTTTTGTTTACAGGCTTCAACTGACGCTTAAAAAGACATGCATCTGAGATTTGTCGTTCATCTGTCCATTTTTGTTGTGGATATCTTTTTTTTGGTTTCTCAAGCTAACTGGTATTTTTCTTTATGTTTTTTACAAAGATCTAATGGTTTTTTTGCTTGATCTTATTTTTCAGTGTGTAAATGCTAGAAATGAAGAGTACAACCACTAACCTCTTTTTTAAGCACCAAAAAACTGAGTTTGGAGATGCTTTTTCTATTTTTCTTACATTTCATCTGTTCATCTTCTTTTGTTCATCATCTTTCTTTTGTTTACAGTCTTCAACTGAAGAGTACAAACACATTCATCTGATATTTTCCTTTGATTTTCTTTTTCTTTTGTCGAAACCTTTTTTTTTTTTGGTTTCTCAACTGAAGTGGTATGGTTCTGTATGTTTTTTACTGAGATCTAATGGTTTCTTGGCTTCATCTTATGTTTCAGGTTTTTAAATGCTTGAAATGAAGACTACAACCACACACATCTTTTTTAACCAGCAAAAAACCGAGTCTAGCGATGCTTTATATATTTTTCTGACCTTTCTGCTGTTCATCTTCTTCTGTTCATCATGTTTTTTTTTGTTTACAGGCTTCAACTTAAGAGTACAAACATATGCATTTGAGATTTTCCGTTCATCTTATGTTTCTTTTCTCGATATCTTTTTTTTGTTTGCTTTCTCAAGCCAACATGTATGTTTCTTTATTTTTTGTTCTCAGTTGTATTTGATTTTTGGCTTCATCTTAAGTTTCAGTTTTTTTAATTCTTCAAATGAAGATTACAACCACAAACATCTTTTATAAACCGCAATAAATCGAGTCTGTAGATGCTTTCTATTTTTTTTCTGAACTTTCTTCTGTTCATGTTCTTTTGTTCATCATTTTTCTTTTGTTTAAATGCTTCAACTGACGAGTACAAACACATGCATCTGAGATTTTCCGTTCATGTTATGGTTCTTTATGTTTTATTATTAATTGTAATTGATTCTTTGCTTCATCTTAACATTCAGTTTTTTTGAACGATCTTAACATCTTTACTATTTTCATGGAAGACCAGGTTTTTATGAACTTGCTTCTTATACATTATTTACCATCATTGTTCTCCGACATCCTTTACTAATTTTTTTTATATTGGTTTTATTTTGAAGGATTTTGCGTTCGTCAATCGTTTGTTTGTCATTCAATTAGGCAATGAACTGGGGCCACGTTGGACTATTTCTGATAAAAAAGGCCATGTTCACCATGTTACCTTCAACATGAATACCTATGGTCCGCGAATTACTGATGGCTGGGTTGATATAAGAAAGTTTTATCAAGTCCAACCACCCAAACTATGTTATTTAAGGCATACTGGGAATTCTACTTTTGAAATACACTTTTACGATCACTGTTCAGAATCAACTGTCCATAAATTCCTAAGTCATGTTCGAACAAATGCTCCTCTGATAAGGTCCAAGTTAATTCATTTTGAGTTCCGGCTTTCTAAGTACAACTGCAAAGCAAGCTTTCTGGTGACTTTTTTTATCTTCTTTTTCGATCATTGAATACAATCTGTACACAAAACTTCATTTATTCTTTTTAACCTTGACACATACAAAATCATTTATTTTTGATATTATTTCTTATATTTTTTATTTTCAGGGTTTAAATTCAGACTTACGTCAATATTTTGCCAACACTCAGTTCTCACACATTGTGCTTTACGGTCCAAAGGCACGAGTTGAATGCAAGTTGTTGATTAGACCTAGATCAGTCAAGATAGGAAGTGGATGGAAACGTTTTCGTGAAGTTCATGGACTGGAGGAAAAAGATTTAATTCTTTTTGAGGTTGACGGTCAACAAGCAAGCAATGATGTCAATGTTCTTCTTAATATAAATGATTATTATCATCCGCTATGAAGAATCTATAAACAATATTACTTAACAGATTGATAATCTGTATTTTTTGTATCAAGTTTAGTTGTTTATTATTATATTATATATATGTATATGTTTTACTATGTGTATTTTGAACTTATGCAAAGTTATTTACTCATACCTGCTCCATATCTTCTTCCATATACGAAAATCTGTGGCATTTAATTACTGTTAGACACAAATTATATCATGTGCCTTCTCCTCGAAGTTTCTAACAAAGTTCCTTCTCCTAGAAGATTCTTTGGCTTTTCTACACCACACTTTTATTTGACTTTTTGTAGAGATCCAACACAGTTTCTTCATCCAGAACACGTTCCACATCCATTCACGTATTCTTACAAGCCATTAAGGTTTCCACTCATCACAGGTATGTACTTCATTTGTTTTATGTACAAATATAGTAGTCTTGCTGTACAGACGAAATGGTATGAGATTTTCAGTTCTGAAATTTCGTCTAAGACATTATCGTTTGCTATCATTTTTTTCTACATTTCCTCTTTCGTTAATGCATAAGAAACCAGGATGTATTTGCAGTTTTTGATTCTTTCCACATTACTGTTTCAATTAATTGTTCACTGCTTAATCCATCACGCCAACAATTTTTTT
>Ga0214544_1004910_pt1 | contig 26392 bp, 14 predicted proteins | sample CNSS3metaG_FD_160074 | JGI IMG/M metagenome (GOLD analysis project Ga0214544, IMG submission 160074) | Root nodule microbial communities from cowpea collected in UCLA plant growth center, Los Angeles, California, USA - CNSS3 | ecosystem: Host-associated > Plants > Roots > Nodule | place: USA... | reverse complement strand
AATATATATATATATATATATATATATATATCATATCATATCATATCTTTGTATCATAGCTAACTTTGATAAGCTTTTATATCAAATCCTTTCCTTTTTCACCGTTTTTCTTTAAATCAAACAACTTCATTTTCACCTCTCTTCTTTTTAAATTCACCCAAATTCACTCTCCAAACCCATCCTAAAATATATTTTCACGACGAATGAGATTAGTTCCCAGGAAATTGATAGTTTCCACCACCAAAAATTTCAAACATTAATTAGAAGCATTAGTTACTTGGTAACAAATTCAAACCATTTTTTATATATGATATCAAAGTCTGAATTAGTGTGGAGGCATTCTAGCAAAGCCGAGTAGGCACCGACGGCACTAGGTTAAAAGTGAGTGGAATAAAATTTAATAAACATAAACATGATAACTCTTTGAATAATCAAAGAATATTTAGTTCAGAATATAGTTTTTATAAAAAAGATATTACATCTTTTAAGATTCAAAATTACAAACAAAAGTTATTAATTTTATATGTGCTTCGTGAATTTGTTATAAGTGCCACAATAACTTCAATTACAATGCTTTCTTAATTCTTTTGAAAAAATATTTTATTAGATATGTGAAAGAATAATAAAGCAACTTCACAAAAATACAAATTTAAAAATATATTAATAATATATATATATATATATATATATATATATATATATATATATATATATATATATATATAAAAGTGTCTATCATAAATATATTATACATACCCGACATCATCTCCATTCGACTTGTGAAGATCTCTCCCTATATTTGCTCGGACAAAATGATATCATATAGGTTAGGATATAGCAATAATGGTAGTTGTGATTAAACTAAGGTAATGACTAAAAGACACATGCAGAGTATTAGGCAAGTTAATCAAAGTCAATAACCATCTAGACTAGACTCACAAGGTAAAGGTCCATAAACAAGTATAATTCAAATAGTGCATGAGGCAAATTAATTACGATCCATTTTCTAGTGTTTCATTTTGTGTTTAATTATTTGGATGATTCCCACTTTATTCAGGGGTGTGTATCGTTGGTCCTAACATTTAAAAAAGTTTCAATTGCGTCCTACCTTTTAAAAAAGTACCTCAATTATCAGTATAATATTTACACAAATAATAAATTTGGTATTAAATTAGAGAGAGACAATATTGTTCTATTTTGAAAAAAAAGATTACTTAACAAAACATGAGATAATAATATACAATAATGTGATATATAAAAATTCATTTTTAATAAAAATATCATTGACCAAATTGAATCAAAGAGACATAAAGAGGGACTAAATTGAATCAAAAAAGACATATATGGAAACTAAATTGAAATCAAGACAATGATACTTGACAATGACACTAACATGAGATATTGTCCTGCCACATGGCACTACCAGTGCCATGTGTCACACTAGGAACTTGACACGTGGCAATAAAAATTTATACAAAAAAAAATTAAAAAATTAAAAAAATCACATATTGACACGTGACATGTCGTTAACGTGATTAGTATTCTTTTTGAAAGAAACCTAATTGAAACAATTTTTCAAAAATTGAACGAAATAAAAAAAAATTTAAAAGTAAGGACCAAGTTTACTGACCCACCAAAGTAGAGACCATCTAAGTAATTAAGCGTTCTTTTTAATGTTTTATACATCTCTATAGTCTACCATTATTAGAAACAACTTCATAATATGCTTGTCTAACAAAGTCAATGTTAGAGAGATATACCTCTTCTTCGTTAGAGTCGTCCAATTAATTACTGTATGTGTTTGCCAAGAAGCCTATGTGTGCTTCCTTTACATCTGAGTCTGATGAGCCCATATCTTTCCATGTAGCCATGAGATTTTTTCTTTTCTTATTATCCATTTCCTTGCTCGTCTGATTAGGACATTTTTATTTATAACGCCTTAGCTTTTTAAACACAACATTCAATTTTGCTTTGTCCTTACCTTTAAATTTCACGATTTTACCATATTCGAGCTTCTTCAAGTTTCTCTTGAATTTCCTCATTAGAAGATTTAGTTCTTCATCTCCTTCAGAATCAGACTCATGATTTTTCATCTAATGCCTCCACTACTTTGCATCATTTGCTTTTCTTACCTTTTTGTTTAGTGTTAAGAGCAATATTCATACCTTTTTTATTTCTGCTAGTCACCTTGTAGAAATTTCTCATGAATAATAAAAATTCCTATGAGTACTTTCAAAGACATTTTCTCGAGGTCTTTAGAAGTTCTCAAAGTTATATCTTGTGCTTTTCACTTTGGAGGCAGAGTGTGCAAGATTTTTTCACTCACATCATAATTACAACAGTATATGGTGTCAAGAGACCTCAAAATATTAAATAAAGTTTGCGAGCATGCAATCATTGGTTGTATTGAATCATTTTCCTCCTTAGTAAAATTTTTATATTGATGCCTTAGTATAGTTAATTTACTTTTTTTTACCTCTTTGAACCCTCATAAGCCAAAACAAAAGTATCCCACATTTCTTCAGCAAAAAACATGGCATGTACTTTAAAAATTTCTTCTTCAAACAATGCACAAATTAAATAATATTTTAATGTTATGTTTAATTGGAATACATACTTTTGAGTTGTATCTAATTTACCTCTTGATAGCATTTGCCCTTTCCAATAGGGAAGGAATTCCTTTCTCCATGATATCTATCAAGTCCATATTCTCTTCTTCCAGATATGCCAGCATCTTAAATTTTCACAGATCATATTTCTCACCTTTGACTAGTGAAGGACGATTTGTTGGTTGGTCATTTCCTTCTAGTGAATTTGTAAGATCAACTCTCTCTTTGTATTAAGTAGTTATCATAGCTCTTGTACCACTTGTTGGTGTAATGTGGCTTTAGAAGGGGAGGTGGGAGGATGAATACAACCTATAAAAAAATTCAAACAATATTCGCGCAAACAAAATATCCAAAGTAAAGAGTAAGAATAGAGAAAATGCATACAAAGAATTTATACTGGTTCACCTCCCATTGAGGCTACGTCCAATCTCTTAAGCAACTTACTTAAGAAATTTCACTAATCAACATCCTCTCCCGGTTATAAAGAGTTTCAATCTCCCTAGGCTATACCGAGTATGAACCTCTCTAAGTATTCTTCTCAATCTCCCCCTAAAATTAAGAATTCTCAATTACAAAGCATAATAATAAAAACACTCTCATAGCAGGAGGGCACAATTCATCTCACAAGTTACAACTTAACTAATTTAAGGGTTTATTATATATAAGTTGTCAACCCAATATTTCACTAAGCATTTTTTATATAACAGTTTAACAACACTTTGTTCTTTCTCAATTCTTTTGTTCTCTTCTCGTATGGCTTTGTATCCTCTATATAGTTATTGCATTTGATAGTCGTTGAGAATTTGAGTTGCAACGATTCATCATGATCTTCTTTATATGGAATGACTTGATCAATTCTTTAATTTGATTCTTCATCTTGAATGTTCAACATCACTCTTCAAGATTTCAATTCTAAATTTGTAGAAGCTTTATGTGATATCATCTTTCCTTTATTGAATGAACTTAAACTTTATTTAAATTATGCTCTTGCTTCAACATTCACAATTTTCTTGTTAAGGAAACTTTATGCAATATGTTTCTGCATTTGAATTGTTTAAGCAATAATATTTCATACTCAATCAAATAGCTCATTCAACAATTATTTTCTAATGTTCATTTTATTTGAATTTTGATTCAAAAGTTTTCTTTGTGAATTATTATGAGATAATTATTTAAAGTTGTAGATTATATAATCATTTTTCTATTTCAAATACTCAAAATATATAAATTCACATGATCAATAAACTAAAGCACTTAGCCAAATTTCTAAGTGTGTTCTAACTCGATTAATGTAAAACTATGTTCTACTATTTAGGTCATCTAACTCCTTAGTCATCTAATGTCTTAAGTTGTCTTGGATCGTCTAACACCTTAAGTTGTCTAACACCTCATGTTATTTAGAGACTTAGGTCATCTAATGACTTGGGTCCTCTAATCCTTATACGTGGTGATTACATTTGGTTGACTCGTCTAATACATTGACTTAGTTACTGCTTAGACTTGTCTAATACTGGAACCTGGCCTTTGCATTTCCCATACTTTCATATTACATTAATATGCATAATCCTTTAATATTAATTGAGTATATGAAAACTTAAGTACATATCACATATTTTGATCTTCAAAACATGTATATCAATTATACATTCTTTCTTAGCCATCTAACGTTGTTTCACTTCTAATTAGAGATTTTTCTTGTTAGGTAGTGACTGCTTTGTGATCATTAAAACCGTATTGGTTAGCAAGGTTCTTCTACTTTAACGGAATAGAGGAAGTTGGACTCTTTAGGATATCTGGAAAGTTACGGGGATGACAAAAAGAAGACACTTTTTTGTGTTGCACTGTAAAAAAAAAAAGAAATCTAAGAGAATAGGCTCTTCTCTTAGGTTTCTTCCTCCCGCGCCCCCTAACTACTTAAGCACCTGACCCGCGTTAAAAGGGAAGATTAGCAAAGCGAGAAAAGACAGAAGAAGGGGAGCAACATCTTATTCTCTTTATGAGAACTTCCAGATCAGAGAAGCATTCTGAACGGGCTCGCGTTCATTTTGTTGGCAAAAACAATCCACGTATCAAATTAATCAAGTGGTTGTGTTTTTAGTGATATTTTTTTAAAAAGATTTACGAAAATCCTTTAAGTGCAGAAAATTAATTTGAAACACTTAAATAAATCCAATGGGTCATCTACTCCTTTCTCCCCTCTAATTTAAAGCTTTGAATTGAAGAAAAGTACTCAAGGTTAGGACCTTCCGTTTGGGGCTTTTATGGATTTTTATCTTGTTTCGCTTAAGGCTTTTATTGGTTAGGGACCGTCCGTGACTATCACAGACCAAGTGAGTGCACTCCCATCGGAGGATGCTTTGTGGTCTTACTCATTAAGATCAATTTAGTGGAAGATATCACATTTAGCTTTTTGTTTTTTATTTAAAAAAAAATAATTGGTTTTTTTTAAGAAAAAGGAAAATATTCGTTGACACCCGAATCCTACTACTTTTTTTACCACTTTAAAGGACAACATGCGTGGCTTTTCGTTTGCAATTTTTTTTTTTAAATCATCCACGTTGGCAAAGTGAATCCAAATGAATTGTCCGAATAGAAATATTTCTTCCCTTCTCCTCTTCAATTTGCAACCAAGAACATTGGACCAAAAATTCTTCTCCCCTCCTTTTCTTTGGTTTAAACTATGGAAGCAATAACCCAAGGTTTTGTTCTTCATTTTTTTCCATACTTTGCACATGCCATTGTGGGTTTTTGTGGAGACGAATGTTGAAATTGATCTTCTTCTTCGTGAGAGAATGTGGCTTTTGTGCCATTGCGTGTGCTTTCATCCTCTCCATCGACATTCGTTGGTTTTTCCTTGTCAAAGATTGGGGCTTTTGCTATCGTCGATGTGTAGGGTTTTTAAATCAGGTCTAGGTGCATTTGGGGAAAACTTGTTTGATACATTTTTAAACTTAATGTGCAACTATAGACCAATTAACTTATTAAATAAAATTGACAAATTATGAAAGTAAAGGAGGAAACAAATCCACTCCCTAACTAAAGTGGTGGACCCCACCCATGCACACAAATATTAGAACCCATTCCACTTGAGTCCACTAGCTCTAGGTGCATTTCGGAAAAAAATTTGTCTGACACATTTATAAACTTAACTTGCAACTGAAGATCAAATAATTTATAACCCATGAAGGAATTTTTGCACAAAATAAAATTGACAGATTTCGAAAGTGGAGGAGGAAACAAAATTTCTTCCCTAACTGAAATTGCGGACCCCACATGCGCACACCAATACCACATCCCATCCCACTTCTTCAAAACCAAGTCTCTAGGTACATTTGGGGAAAAACTTGTTTGGCACATTTTTAAACTTAACTTACAACTATATACCAATTAACTCGTAACCCATGAAGGAGTGTTTGAACAAATTAAAATTGACATATTTTGAAAGTGCAGTAAAAAACACAATTTCCTCCCTCACCAAAATGGTGGACCTCACTTGTGCACACCAATACTACTAAAATGGTTCACCCAATCCCATTTGGATCCACCAGCTCTAGGTACATATGGGAAAAACTTGTCTGGACATTTTTATACTTAACTTGCAACTAAAGACAAATTAACTTGTAACCTACGAATAAGTTTTTGCATAAAATAAAATTGACAAATTTTGAAAGTGCAAAAAAAAAACACAATTTCTTTCCTAATTGCTTGGTAAATTAAATTTTGTATTATATAATTAATAAAATAAATGGACTGATCTAAATATTTTTTTAGAAAAACATTTTAAGTGTGTTATTATATTAAATGGACTGATCTAAATATTTTGGAAAACGAGAGGTGGAAAAAAGGTGATACTGTGACTTGCCAAGCTACGAGAGAAGGTTGGATTACCTCAGATGTAGGAAACCATAAATTAATTTCAATCTATTATCATCTAATTAACAACCTAATAAAAACTCGTGGCCCTAGGTGTTATCATCACTGCCACATTTTTACTTCGTGCGAAAAAAAGGTTTGCTTGAATAAAAGTTTCACTCGGGGCATTTCATTCCGTCATACTCTCACTTCACCGAAAATAGGAGACAAGCTACCTCCATTTTTACCTATCATATTAAAAATAAAAATTAATTATATTATTATTAGGGACTATTAATTTTTATTATAAATTATTTTATTAGTAAAAAAATTATTATTAAGTATGTTTTAGGTATCTCAAAATTATGATAGCATAAATAGTTTTATTAGAAAATAAAAGATCATATTCTTGAGTTTGTTTTAGATTTCGAAATTCTTAAGTCACTCCTGCATATATTAGTTTTAAATGTTAAAGTATTAGAAGTCTTACATCCTTTAAATATAAAGGTATATATATATATATATATATATATATATATATATATATATATATATATATATATATATATATATAAAAGCGCAAATTTCATTTTTTAAACTGATTTTTTAAGATTTAATTAAATTTAAAGTTTAAATCTTAACATGGTATCAAAACCTATCATATTAAAATTTGTTATTTGTTGGATATGTATGTATATACTGTTAGATTATGAATTCAAAATAAATCATAAGAAGCATCAAATTATCGATATAATATATTATTGTAATATTAAGAGTAGTTCCTAATAACAAGAACAGTATGCGGAAGCGTATTTGATGATCAGTAATTAAGAACAATATAGATAAAAGTGATACCTGATCTTCCAAATCGAATCAATGAAAGATTAGAAATTATTTACGTGTGAGACTATACTGCTCTCTTTCTGGTAGGTTTTTCTAGAGCGCATCTTACAAATATATTCTGACGTCGTCTCATAAAAAACTGATTAATGGGTATCAGTTTTATAACCTTACCAACAAAGACCAGGGACCTCTCAACAAATTCCTGAATACTTAAGTCCATCACAGACCGTTCGTTGAACAATCCAACCCATCACGGATCGTTCCTTAGAAACCCAATATATATTATCCATAAATTAATAACAATTGTACAATATAATTGATATTTATAAATAATATTATTTATTAATTAATGTTAATCCACAATAATAATAAAATAGAGAATAATAATTTTATATAATAAAATTATATAAAATATAACATATACTTCGACGTGAGGTGCTCCCCTGTACCGTATCCTATCCGTTGATAAATATCTATCTCGTACTCGTTCCCATATTCGTGCGGGTACACACTTTTTTCTTTTAATATCCACGAGGGTATTTATGAAAAAAATTAAAATATTTAAAATCATATTTTAACTATAAATTCAAATAAAATATAATACATAACATTTATAAATTTCAAACAAAGTCTAAATAACTCATTTAAACAGTGCTAAATGACAGATTACAAATAAATTAAAAAATTTTAAAATTAATTGATAAAAAAATAACACATTCAAATTTAAGCTGCTAATATTTTAATCTTATTTTTTTTTTAATTTAGATTAGAGTATAACATGTACCAATATCTACATATACAGATATTATTATATCCAGTACTCTCCCAATTAACATGTGAGTATAAAAATTACTCTTCACACATTACTCACGAATATCTATTTTGTAATATTCACTTTCTATCCATTACGTTTTATCCGTGAATATTTGTGTGTTCGGATATTTTTGGCATTCTTAGTTCTAATCCAAACTATAGCTTTTTTTTTATTCTAGAATCCTGAACAACATCACTACAAAGAAAGAATCCATTAGAAAACTCTTTACAAAGTAGAAATCCTTCCGAAATAAACTTTTAAAGATAAATAGATCTAGACTTAACTGTTCACAAATTTGATAGAGTAGAGTTCATCGTTTATTTGTCAGTTCCTACCGCTTCTTTCGGGTCTAAAAAACGGCATAGATACAGTATGATTATCTTTACAAAGAATTAAGAGAGAACAGTTATAGAAAGATAAAAAGTGTGAAAATGAACTACCAAACTATCCTATTATGGATTTCAAGAAACAGTTAAAAATAGTATAATATCTTTATTTTATATTTTATATTTTATATTATATTATATATATACACGTTACAGAAACTTTCAGATAATAAACATTGTGTTAATTTTGAATTTTTTGGGTCTCCACAGACCAGAAGTGTGACACAAGCAGTTGCCATTATTCATAGAAACGAAATGAGAGTGTTGCATAATTTGTAGGTTGACGACTGAAATATACAATTGAGATTATAGCGGGAAATTGGATGAAGAGGAGAGGAAAAACGATGTTGCACATCGAATGAATTTGATCTTTGAACCAATGATACAAATATTCTAATAATAAGGACTAGAATTCAGATTTTACCTTAACATACAACTTTGTCCAATAAATTTTAATCCATGTTTTCCGTTTTAATTATTATATATTAATTTCCTAATTTCAATTACTCAATGGTGTTCGTTTCTTGTTTGTTACTTTTTTTATTTATTAAATAATAAAAATTCAAATAAGTTCAACCTGTTCATTAATTAACTTATGAAAAAGATAATTAAGAATAAAAATTGTTGAATTTATGTCTCAAATTTTGCGTGCCTTGTATATTCTGCTACCTTGGGAGAAATATAAGATCAAAGTTAAGTTCTGAATTAATAATTACTTGATGATAAAATTTAAACTTAGAATGACTTCCCTGTCAGGACTTGCAATTTAGTCCACCGTAATAATAAGTAATAATTGTTGTATTGATAATTGGGAAAGGGTGGGGCATAATATTTTAGTTTTGAATTTCCAATCCTTTCCAACAACACAGTAATCACATAAATGCAAAACATGTAATTTAACTAAGAGAAACTCAACTTAGAAAAAGAAAATGGCAAAATGGTCATGTTCATTGTCTATAAAAGGTGAGCCACTCTTCTTTCGAATACATGCACATTTGCTCTTAACTTCATCTATCTATAGCTAATTGAAAATCAATCAGCCATGACCTCTTACTATTGCACCTATTTTGCTTTAATCATTGCTATTTCCTTTTCAACCATGGACATCACATTATCTCGATTACCAAGTAAGCCTAGTGAACCTGTTCTCGACCAGTCTGGTAATCATGATCAGCTTATTGAACCTGGTAATCTCGACCAGCATGATATATTTGGTATTCCTAGTAATCCTGGTAATCCTGAAAATCCTAATCAGCCTATTCGACTTCATCAGCGTATTCGATCTCGTCAACCTGTTAATCCTGGTCAACCTGGTCAGCCTGGTAATCCTGGTCAGCCTGGTCAACCCGGTCAGCCTGGTCAACCTGGTAATCCCGGTCAGCCTGGTCAACCTGGTCAGCCTGGTCAACCCGGTCAGCCTGGTAATCCTGGTCAGCCTGGTAATCCCGGTCAGCCTGGTCAACCCGGTCAACCTGGTAATCCCGGTCAACCCGGTCAGCCTGGTAATCCTGGTCAACCCAGTCAACCTGGTCAACCCGATCAGCCTGGTAATCCCAATCAGTCTGGTCGACCTGGTAATCCTAGTAAGCCTGGTCAACCTGGTAATCCTGGTCAGCCTGGCAATCCTAGTCAACCTGGTAATCCTAGCAATCCTGATGAGCCAGTTCGACCTCGTCAGTCTGGTCGACCCCATCAACCTGGTAAGCCTGGTCATCCCAATCAGCCTGGTAATCCCGATAATCTTGATCAGCCCGGTCAGGTTTAATTTGCAAATCAAGCTCAACTCCCACTGCCATAGCCATATTTGCACACTCTTCCTATTATCCAAGTCTTACCACTTTACATTCCATTCCCTTCTCCACCACTTTCAACCAACATTCTACATTGGATATGGATGTGGGTTCCCGTCATTCACTGCATGCTTTCTCTGAAGTTCAATAAGTGATTTATATAATAATCACATAAATTATGTAACTTTTGTGTTGTTTGTTTTATGTTGATTTTAGTGTTTCGTTTTCTTTTCACCTATGAATATGTGTATTTCCATTGCACTTATGCATGGAGTTCATGTGCCTATAGTCGATAGACTCGTTACTATGGAATAAATGTATTTCATCACAAGCTAATGGTTAATACCCTAACTTCGTATAAAAAGATCACTACTAGTATTGTGGACACAAAAAATTAAATGAATAAAGTTTTTTTTTTACAAGATTTCTTATACAACTGCTTAAAAACTAATATAATAATATAAAATAATTTGGAAATGTTATATTACTATATTGTTATAGTAAATAGTAAAATAAAATAAGAGTTATAAAAATATCATTACTCGATTAAAATGTATTATGTTTCATTAAATTATTTTTCCTTAATAAAAGCTAAATAATATATAATACATATCGACGTCTTTGTGAGATTGAGAAGAAAGGTGTATAATATAGAGAGACATTGATATTAAAATTGAATGGGACAGTTAGATTTAAAATATGTAATTTTTTGCAATCTAGTTTAAAATTTTACTTCAAATATGAACTATGATATTGAGAAGAAAGGTAGTAAGAGACATTAATATTAAAATTGACTGTTTAGATTTAAAATATGTAATATTTTTAGATCTAGTTTAAAACTTTACTTGAACGATGAACTCTGATCACAAACAATTGGGTTCCAACATATATTATTAATATATTATTAATGTACATTAAGTCCACCTTGTCATAAGAGACAAAATATATATATATATATATATATATATATATATATATATATATATATATATATATATATATATCAAGGTCGAGTAATGATATTTTGATACTCAGTAAATAAAAAATGTACTAGTGTAAAAAGAGTTTATTATGACAGGTAAAAAGGACTTATTATGACATGTATGTTGGCATCATAGTTGCAGGAGTCATAAAAAATACGCTTTTTCTATGTACTATGTCATAATAAGTCTAATTTACTATGATAGGTATTTCTACACCTAACATAATAAGTGAGTGTTTTTTTAATTTTTTTCAATTTTTCTCCATCCATAATAGTATTACCTGAATATAACAATATACAATTTTCAAATAAAAGAATTTCATTAACTTACTTTATCCAAAAAAGACTTACTCTATCAAATTATATATACATAAAGATGTTTTGCCTAATAAAATTCTGAAACAAAAGGAAAAAAAAAAGTAAAGAAACCCCAACATTGATCCTATTCGTCGAGAGAAGCTTCATCATCATCGTTATTGGCATCTTTGATTTCAAAACCAGCATTGTCATTCTCCAAAGCATCCAAGCACACAAGTGTCGCATGAATTAAATTGTAACAAAAACACACTTTTATCAGATTCCTCATTTAATTTTATGTTCATACATATTTTTTTGAAAAATTGAAAAAAAAATTGATAGGAGATAGTTGCCTGAGTGTGGTTGTCGGCATTGGCAAGTGCGGCGGCCATTTTGCACATAAATGAAGGCGAAGAGGGTCACGACACCACAACGTTGGAGTCACATTGCAAACACGACGAGCGGACGCGAGCGGATGGCAAGCGAACGGTGCGCGAACGACGAGCGAATGGCTCGCAGACGGTGCGTGGACGGCGACCGGACGGCGCGCGAACAGTGTGTGAACGACATAGCGAACGACGCAACAAACGGAGCGACGAACGACATAGCGAACGACACAACGAACGGAGCGACGAACGGAACGGCGATGACAACGTGAAACAAGTAGGTAACATGACTGTTTGAGAAAGAAAGTATAATTATGGAGAAAGAATGGAGACGAGAAAGAGAAAAGAATGAAGGAAAAAATTAGGGATTTGAAGATATTATGATAGGTTTCTCTAAATCTATCATAATATAGTTTTAACATAATTTCAATTTTGCCACCGCGTCCATCTATTATGATAGGTCCACTGCACCTGTCATAATAAATGTTCCCTTTTCATTTATTATAATAAATCCCTTTTTACCAGTCATAATAATTGTTACTTTTATTACAAAAATGCCACCAGTCAACTTAGTATGATAGGTGGCTTATACCTGTCATTATAAGTCATCATAGATTCCCCTTTTTCCACTAGTGATAATAACTTAATAATTCAAAATAATAATATTTTAATTATATTTATTGTATGGACTACTTGTCTTTGTTAGGGGTGGCAATATAGCCTTGGCCATCAGGTCGGCCTGCAGGTCCGCAAAAATAATGCAGGGTGCGCTAAGATAATAAACCCATAGGCTTGTAGTGGCTCAGTCCGCAGAAGTCCGTAGCCTGCGCGGGTTGCTCGCGGCCTGGACAGGCTGGTCTACAAGCCCGCATAAAAAAAAAACTTGCATTTGTGTATATCAATTACTTCTTTTTCTGGACTCTTGTATTAACGTTCCAAATTCTTGTATGGATGGAAAAGAAAAGTATTATATATTTTTTAATATGTTAAAATTTGAAGAATACATCGTGTACATTAACGTATGAATGTGAATATGATGAAAATGTTGAATTATCAATTTATCATCCAACTCCCCAAAGTTTTTGCTTAATTTTGTAAACTTGTCAAAGTTTTCCAAGTTTTTTAGCATTGAAAGTTTTATCATAAGAATTAAAAAAAATGGGTTGGCCCGTGGGCTCGCATTGTGTGGGACAAGTGCGGGTCGAGCTTAAACGGACCAAGCCCGACCGCATTGTCACCCCTAGTCTTTGTTCCCTAGGGTACACGGTCCTAAGAAACAACCCTAGGGAAGATGAAGGATTTCTTATCCTTTACCTAGACAAGAAACATCATGTCCTTGTCCCTTAAGATAGATAGCCATAAGAAGCAACCCTAGGAAGATGATGGACTAATCGTCTTCATCCCAGATAAAGGACTAGTCATCCTCGTCCCAGACAAAGGACTAGCCATCCTCGCCCTTGACAAAGGACTAATTGTCTTTGTCCTCTCCAAGACACCATATCCTACGAAGGCCACTAAAGACCACACACCCAGAGGAACCATCCAGTACACGGTCTAACCGAGTACATGTTGGCCTAATAAGATGACATGTCATTGGATTGGCTAGCCAATTAAGCCATTCTAATAATCTAAAAGGAAAATAACCTCATATCATGTCACCTATCATGGTTAGTAAGTAATTAAGACTACTAAATCAAAGCCAAACCAGGTAAGGCCCATGAACCCTACTACAAAAGGCATATTTTACGAAACGTATGTTTACATTATTCTTTTAACATCTTACTCCAGCATCTCGGATTGACTTTAGCATTAGATTTGATTTTGCAAGCACCCTCCCCTTCTTGCATTCAGAAGTTGAAGATGGGATACCCTTAAAGTTAAGACCTTGGATTCAAGAGGATCATTTAGGAGACTTTGCAGGATACATATTGTCCCCATAAGGTGGCGACTAAGCAGAGAACATCCAAAAGATATAATTTCAATCCAAGGTCATTTCATAAAGGAGATATGGTTTCGCGCATTACTAGCAAACGCGAAAAAAAAGGATGACAAGTTCTTAACAAATTGGGAAAGTCCTTTCAAGGTACTAGACGATGTCGGCAAGGGAGATTACAAGCTAAAGAAATTATTTGGGGAACCCGTCCCAAACACCTAGAACGTGTCCCACATGGAGTTCTACTATAGTTGAAGTTTTTATTTTCATCAATCTAAACTTGTAACCCATGTTTACTCTTTCCTTACCCAAACTTTTTATTCCTAAGAAGGGTTTTAGCTAGGAAGGTTTTAACAAAGCACTCATATCAATAACAAACGAGAGGTTACCATCACACATTTGTTATTTGTTGTTACCTTCACTTTAGTACTTAGTTCTCAACCACTAATTTAAGTGGTATTGGTTGAACCCTTTTATCTTGCAAATCCCAACAACTAATGTAAGTGGTACTGGTCAAATCCTCTTATCTTGTAGTTTCCAGCCACTAATCTAAGTGGTACTGGTCAAACCCTCTTACCTTGCAGTTCCCAATCATTAATCTAAGTGGTAGTGGTCGAACCCTCTTATCTTGAATTTCCTCACCCCAATGACCAAACCAATGCTTTCATTAAATTTTCTAAGAGATTTACAAAACACAGCCATAATATAGTAGGCCAGCAACGAACAAAGCATACAATATTTATTAAAACATATTCCTTAGTAGCATCTTCAACATTAATCATGCCCTCATCCATTGTGGGGTCGGCAGTGGGAGAAGAGTTGTTGCCACCCAGTTATAGTTGTGTAAATATGTCCAACAATTGCATTTGGTCAATTGTAGCAACACAAGATCGTATCGAGAAGGATTTGGTAATTAAATTAGTAATCTATAATATACTTCAAGTTTGACAATGAAACAATAGTAAAGGTTTGGTTTGATAAATTAAACAAATTGAAATTAAAATTGAGAGAAGTGATGATGATTAAAGACGTTGGGATTGAACTTGGCTTCCTTCACTCAACTGTGTAACATCCCTACCAGATATTACTTAATTAAAATCAAGAAAATAAGAAATAAATATCTAACGTCAAAACTTTTACTATTTCCAATGCGGAAAAAAAAATCATTGAATGCGTCAAAGTTACTCAAATAAAGTAATTAAGGTGTTTACAATTTTCCAAAAAAAATCAGAATAAAATAGTAACGACATAATAAGTCCCTAGCTTCAACCCAAGCTAGCCCTTTTCTCTGTCTCAGGCATTAGTAGCATCACCTGCATCATCAACTGCTCCCGTGTAAAGAATTACACGATCATCGCCAAGCACAAACAAAAAGGGTGAGCTTATAAATAATGAAATAACATATAATATGCAAAATAAAGACGACACACCAATTTGTTCGATTCTAGTTAGTTCTTGGTTAAGACCTTTAACCCCAAGGCCTTTCAACCTTCCCAACACACAACATAATTTAGCCATGGAATCAAGATTCATGATGCTCACACGAACCTGCCCGCTCGTGGTCTTGCCTCTACGAACCTTCCCGCTCGTAGTCCTACTCTGTGGACATGCCCGCCCGTAGTCTAACACATGTGATGCACCAGCCATGTACCTCCTCGCACGCAGCATCTCTCAAATGTGAGCACGAAACATACGAACCTACGTCGCTCGTATCCTCACATGAGAGTAACTGGGTATGAACCTCCCCGCTCATACCATCACATGTTAACAACCATCCATGAACCTACCCGCTCATGGCACAACATCTCTTGATCCACGTTAGCATCAAAGAGTACAAACAATACACACAAACTACACTAAACTTGCTTAGGCTAGAAGTCTTAGCTTAAGCGATCAGGCTTGTCTCGCTTAGGCTAAGCTTTCTCGCTTTCTCGCCTGAGCGAGCGTGCTATAGTGGCTCACTTACGAAGTCTCGCTTAGGCGAGCCTCGAGAACCTCTCTCCTGAGCGAGATGCCCAACTCAAACTTCTCAACTTTTGATTTCTCGCTTAGGCGAGATGCAGGAAACCCTTGCTTCTAATGGTTGTCTAACTTTGGCTTTGTGGTACCTAAGAACCTTCCTTTGCTCACCCAAAACAAAAATGCAACTTTGCTCTCAATTCCAAAGTCACCTTTCCACTCAAAATTCGTGCTCTTCACCACTCTCACAGTTTTTCAGTCCCAAAGGGATTTGAACACACACCCCTGCAATTCCAAAGTCAAGGCACAACCAATTCAGCCAAGTCATGTTTATGTTAATTTCTCTAATTCTATAATTATGTTATCACCCAACATAATCATGCATATTATTAAAATTAATAATAAATCAAATAACACATAAATGACATACATAGGACTCGAACCAAGTCCTTTCACACAATCAAAATACTCTCAACTATTTGAGCTAGTACCTTTCCATGTCACAATAATTAACATTAAATGTCATAAAGGCTTCTACTACCCGCATTTATTAAATAATTATTTATTTGATTATTTAATTTTCTCGGGTTTTACAAACTGCATTGCCCTTAATAATCAATAAATTATGTCCTTTATTTTAATGTTCTTGAAAGTACGCTTACTTGTAATTCTAGCCTCATGTTTGAGAGTTAGAACCTAAAAGTGTCAAACACAAGATGTTACCATCCAACTAGAGGAACCCTTACATTAAGAACAAGACTCTTTAAACTAACTAAAATCGTATATCCATGTATAGTATATTCCAAGCATTAGGAAATTTGATTGGATCTAAATACTAGACCAGATGTCTTTGCAACTAGTGTCAATGAGGTATAATGATTGGCCAAGTCACCAAAGCAATAGAAGCAAACCAAATAACCAACACATAAAACAAGAACATAATAAATATATAATCAAGTGTAGTATAGAGAGTTTAGAAGTTACATCCAATCTCAACTAGAGAAGAAGTTAGCTACTTATGATGATGTATACTAGAAGAACATGGAGTAGTCTTCCTCCTTCCATACCTTTACAAAGATGTACAATAGAAACTAAAGTTGACAATGGAGTTTCTCTCTCTAAAATGATTTACAAAATCAGCATGAAAATAACATAGACATACCTTTTATTTATAGAATTTCTTGTGTTTTTCTAGCTTCCATCCTTGAAGATCAGCCATGGAGGTTTCCTTCATGAAGGAGTTAGCTCCCAAGCTTGGGCAGTCACCTTGGTGATCAACACTCGATGTTTAAACAACACTCGATGGATACCTCCTTGTATAGGTAATCTTTCTGTCTCAAAGCATTTTGGAAGCCCTTGACGTGTTCGGTAATTACATGGTGGTAAAGGCTAGATATCTCGACCTCAGCTTCTTTTACAATCCCATCCTTTTGTGAAAGGTCATTGTCAACTTCCTTGAGCTACTTTTCGTAATCAACGCATCGAGTTTTCAACTCCTTCAGCTTCTTGGCATGCTCATCCTCTAGTTTCTTTTTCTTCTTCTCATATTCTGCCTTTTCCTCCTTAGACTTCTTTTGGACGACATCGAGATCCTCCACAACCTTCCTTTCTTTCTCTTTATAAACCAACTCTCTTTGTAGTAAAGTTGTTACCCTCCAGCTCATCACCATAGTCTATGCCTGGAACTCAATCAAGGATTTCATAGAGACATAGGGATCCATGAAATCCACTATCTTCAACTCTTCCTCTGTCAAGTTAAGATCAATGCTCTTCCTCAAACGAAGACTGGGATCCCCCAGCCTACCAAGCTTAAAGACATTAGTAGAAGATCCCGGGGTACCACCCTTAGCTATCTTTCTGAACTGGCTTTTGTGTTTCCCTTTCCCCCTTTGCTTAGAAGGGATTGGTCTTTTTCATGGCACTCTCCGACATGTGAGTCTCCACCACTAGTTTGGTTAGGTTGGGAACCATGGATCGACCCTCTTTTTGAGCAACTTCAACCATCTGTTTTCTCAACTTTGCGAAGATATCCTCCTTCTTACCCACCTTAGCAACATGTTAAGCCATGTAACCTACAAAAATAAAATTGTTTCATATTAGCCAAATAATTCAAAGTACAGCAAAAAGTACACTCACCACACATATCCTTTGTCGGCCTAAGCGAAAGCTAATATTGCACTATGCTTTTGGCCGAGATCTTCCTAAAAAATTGCTCAAACAACTCAACATTTGCCTACTCGTCGTGGACAATGAGCTCTTAGGCACTTTATCCTTACATCTATAGGGGTCGTTCATCTAGTAAAAAAGGAACTTTGGTCGATCACAATCATCATAAAAATTTGACCTCCCAGCCTCAGTCACTGCAACCTTAAAGAAACCATCTTTGAAATTTTTAAAGGACTGGGAGTACTCGAAAAACAAGCACGATTTCTACCTCCCTAATAGAGACAACCACTTCACTAAACCCTTGGGTCGGGTAATGTAAAAATAAAAAAACTTTCGGGGGTGATTTCTTTAAGGTTATCAGCAACTTCGACCAATAGAACTTAGACGCAACGACTTAGACCTCTTCATGAACCCAACCATACTTAGTCCTCACAAACAAAGAGTCCTCGGCTAACTCCTCTGCAAGGATCTCACTATTTTCCCTTATAACCTCAACAATAACTCCTAATATCCTAAAAGTAGAATCGCTAGAGTCCTTTAAAAGCTGACTACTATACGACCCCCCTTTAGAACTACTAATCGACATACCTAGTAATTGAACTTTCAAAGAGACAGAGCAGGAATTCTGGAGAGAAATGAGAATTGTAGCGAGAAGCTCTCAGAAGTTGTGTGTATGTAATGACCAAGACCTCACCATTTATAGAATGCCAAAACAAAGTTTTAATTCCCACCCCTGCCCAAAGCCCAAAAAAGCCCACCAAACACAACTCTTCGACGTCCCAACCTATCTTGATCCTAGAGAAAACCCTGACAGCCACCTGACAATGTCACATCAGTCAAACCCTACAAATTTCATGTCACATCAAACCTCTTCGTCGCTTACGGTCCTCTAGACTGTGGAGCTATTATACCTATAGGGCTATAAGGCCAAGAAAATGCAAATTTTCTTTGCAAAAAAGCACACAACTCGCAAAGTCAGCATCTGAGAACCTTCACGACCACTTTGTAGTCTTTAATATGTAAACACATCAAGACTTAGGGGTTGATGGACTACTCGTCCTCGTCCCTTAGGGTACACAATCCTAAGAAGCAACCCTAGGGAAGATGATGGACACTCGTCCTTGACCTAGACAAGAAACTACACGTCCTTATCGACAGACAACCATAAATAGCAACCAAATGAAGGTGATAGACTACTCGTCCTCGTCTTAGATAAAGGATTAGTTGTCCTCATCCTAGAAAAGGGACTAGTCGTCCTCGTCCAAGACAAGGACTAGTCGTCCTTATCCTAAACATAGACTAGTTGTCCTCATCCTCTCCAGGACATTAGATCTCAAGAAGGCCACGAAAAACCACCCACATAGAGGAACCATCCAATACACAGCTTGGCTCGGTACATGTTGGCCAGTAAGACAACATATCCTCGAACTGGCTAGCCAATCAAGTCAATCTAATAATCTCAAAGGAAAATAACCCCAAATTACGTGACCAATCATGATTAGTAGGTAATTAAGACTACCAAAATCAAAGACCAATTACTAAATTAAGACTACTGAACCCTACTATAAAAGGCACATTTTATGAAACATATGCTTACGTTATTCTTCTGACATATGACTCAAGTATCTCATATTGACTTTAGCATCATAGTGTCTTTTGCAAGCACTCTCCCCTTCTTACATTTGAGAGTTAAGGACAAGATACCCCTGAAGTGAAGACCTTGGAGCCAGATGATCATATAAGATACTTTACAGGATATATATTGTCCCCGTAAAAACATTTTATTTTTTAATTTAAAACTATAATATATATTATTATATTATTAAAGTGGATATAAGGTGAGTTTATTTTTGTAAGTTAATCAAAATATTATTTGTGTTAAGTTAGTGTTCATAAGCTACTTCCATGTCTTTATGTACATTGTTGCTAATAGTTGAAATCTTTGGTTGGTTCTTCTTAGAGATTTAAGAACGAGGAGTGTTTGCAAAAGCATTAAAATTATGTAATTTTGTTTTCAAAATTAACAAAAGGGTGTAATTTCAACGTTATGTCAATTTGGTTCGACATTACACTCAAGTCATACCAAGTTGACATAACTTCAATTAAAATTTAAAAAAAAAATCAAAACGAATTTAAGTTGTACCAAACTTATACAATTTTGATTTATATCATAATACACTAAAATGGTATCAAACTGGCACGAATTTAATTAAAATTAAAAAAAAACAATAAACTAAAGTCAAACCAAATTGTTATACTTTAAAAATTATACCGTTTTGATAATTTTATAGTCAAAATTGCACTATTTTGATGCTTTTTTCTAAAAGTGTTAGACTATAACCAAATCGACTCGTGAAATTAAGTTTAGGAAAATTATCTTTTGAAATTTTTTTTTTTTGATAATTTAGACAGGTTTTATAAATAGGATTAAAATAGATTAATTTTTTTAACTAAAATAAAGTAATAAATATTTTTTTTATCTAAATAAGAAGTTTGTTAAAACTTTGTAAAAGAAAGTGTTGTTGACCTATATTTTCCTTAAGTTTAGGGTGATTTGACATTTACTTGGAAAGTTTGAGAAATATTCACTACAACGTTAGGTTGGATTGTTAGATAAAAAATGATGTAATTAGGTTAGGGGTTCAAAGTCATGAGGGTTGGGTTTCTCACAATATCCTATAAATGCACTACCTTTTCACATGTGGGGATCACATTTGTTGATATAGTAAAAGAGATCACACATCATCGTCTCATCTAGGTATGACCTCGTTTTTCACTCATTCCAGTTCTTTGAATAGTTCTTATTTGGCCAAGCCACGAGTGATAATAGAATATTAATCAATTTATCTTAATCAACTCTCACCTATCTTCTATATGCTCTATTAGGAAAATGAATAACTTGTTTGCTTAAACTCTCAAATTATAAAGATATTCTTTAGAAAGATAACATTTTTAATAAAATATAAAATTAAATTGTTATAACTATAAACTTGCAGTGTATTAATAAATGAAAAATAATATTTTTTAAATGTTATAATAATTTATTATTTTTTATACCGGTTTACAAATTCAACCCATATATTTATGATGAATTTGGTTTGGTTTGAATTTAGTGAAAAAGCAATCTAGATTTATCAATACCAATTCAAACTCTTTTACAGATCAAATTGCGAGTACGATCGATAAAACTCAACTCAACAATACTCATAAAGATGGTATAATGTGTAATTTTAATGTCTTTTTTTATTATTACTAGAGTTTAAACTGTTACATATATATTAACCAAATTCAATTTTGATGTAATTTTAAAATATGAATTGAAAAAAATGTTTAATTATTTTATTAAAAAGTGATATAGAAAGAAAATATGCAGGTATCCGCATAACGAATATCCACACGGATATGAATGAAGGTATGAGACAAATATTTATTCAGCGGATAGAGTACAGGAGAACAACTACCCTTACCTTACCTTACATGTTGACGCTCATATTTCATGTCAACAAATTACATTTTTGCATCTTTATAAAATATATTTTAAACATAATGGTGGGTAGGGATGTCAAGAAAATCCGTATCTGCAGATAAAACCCGCAACGGGTAGGATAAGTAAATGGATACCCGCAGGTAGTTGATACGAGTATTTTTAGTAGCGCATGTTAATGGGACGGGTACGGGTATCATAATATATGTACCCGTGAATACCCGTACCCGCTATACTCTAATTTAAATTAAAAAAAAACATGATTAAAATATTAACATATTGATTTTGAATGAGTTATTTTTTTTATCAATTAGTTTTAAAAGAAAAATCATTTATTTGTAAACTGTCATTCAACATTATTTAAATGGGTTATTTGGACTTTATTTAAAATTTATGAATGCTATGTATTGTATTTTATTTGAATTTATGATTAAAATATGTTGTTAAATATTTATTTTTATTATTTTATAAATACCTGCGGGTACCCGTGGATATTAAAAAATTATGCGGATACCTGCATAACAGATACCCGACGGATATAGATACGTATACAAAAATGGAACAAATATTTATCCAGCAAATAAAGTATAGGAGAACTACTATCCATACCCTACACGATCTGCAGTTGACATTCCTAGTAGTGGGTGAACTTAACTTATTTGAAAACAAAGGTTAAGTATGAAATTATAAATATAAATTAAATAATGTTAAAAGCGTAAAAACACAAACATCAAGTAATAACTTTTGAATTAGTAAAATAACATTAAAAATTGATGGATAAAATTTTAAATAAAGCTTTAATATTTTTTTTCTTTTTTAAAATATTTTTTCGATAAAAATAGGATTATAAATTGGATTGAAATTCATTAATTAGTTTGATATCTTTTATGTTATTAGTTAACTCTAACCCGTCGTCTTGCCTCACCAACTCGGCAGATAAATTGGGTTTGCTTGACTAACGATTTTTTTCAATCAAAAGTAAAAGTACTTTTAAAAATTATTATTTATTGTATTATTTAAAAGATATAATAATATTACAATTTAAAGCCTGCCGATCTTTTTCAATTAAAAAATAAAATTATTTTTTTTATTTTATTATTTAAAAAACGTAATTATATTATAATTGAATTAATCTTTATAAATCAACGTCTAATTATTAATAATAACAAACTAAAACTTAATAAAATTTTAATTATATTTGAGTATTTTTAATTGAGTTGTTACTATTTAATTTTATATTGTGTACTTAAATTTTTATATTTTTTGATTGAGTTTATTATTCAATTTTTATAATTTTTAGTATTTTATAATTTTATAATTTTAAATTTTCATAATTTTAATAAATTATAAATTTTTAAGATTATTAAATTTTAATATTATAAAATTATAAAATTATTGAACTATAAATTTATAAAATTATAAAAATTATATTTGTTAAATTTTCATAATTTTAATAAATTATAAAATTTTAAGATTATAAAATTATAAAATTATAAAATTATTGAATTATAAATTTATAAAATTATAAAATTAAGAAGTTATAAAATTATAAAATTATAAAATTACATATTATGAAAACAAAAAAGGTGACATGACAAGATAACAATTTTATCTCATTATATCATCTAGTTAATTGAAAAGTTAAATGGTAAACTCGATAAAATATATTTTAATTTTCATGATTCAATAAATCACAAAATTTTAATAGGAACTTAATTAAAAATTTTAAAATTTATCAGAAATTTAAAATTTAATCAAAAAATAATAAACTTAATTATATTTAAAGTCTTTATAAATTCGAAAATTTTCAATTCAATCCCTGATAATTTTTTTTTTCTATTGAGTACTCAATACCATTGACAAACCTTCTCAATGACAAAGGGATCATGAGCCCCAAACCTTTTTAAAATTTCTAAATTCTCTACATTAAAAAGTTTTTAAATATTTTAAATTTTTTTAAATTATATACAATATATATTGAAAATTAACATATATTGAAAATTGATGAAAATGAAATTAGATATATTTTTTATTTATTTTATAAAACATAACATTTAATGTTAATAAATAATAAAATATAAAATTAAATATAATAAAGAATAAAAAATTAATTAATATATATTTTATTTCTTTTCGTTATTTTTTAATTTTTTCGTTTATTGTACTCATTTTTCACTTTTATCTTTTATTTTTAAGAAAAAAAAAAGTTAGACTCAAACTCAATGTTTTTGCTCTCATTCCCCGTATGGTTTCTTCTATTCTTGGATGAATTTTTTTTTTCTTTTGTCTCACTTGACAGTGAAATATTAATTTAATAATTAGTATTTTTTTATTTCACGAGTCTTTGTATATTATTTTTTTATGAATATAGAAGAAGAAGAAAATATTTCATATGTTTTTTTATAAACTAGCTTTTAATTGTGGTTTGATTACTAGAGTTTTCTTTTAGTAATTATTTCTCTAAATATTTATTAGATTATTATCAATTATTTCTTAATTTTTTTAAATAAGTTTATTGATGGAGAATTAAAAAGTAAATTTATTTTTTAAAAGTAATAAAAATGAAACATATTTAACTCCCTTACATCCTCGAAGCATAATACTAAAGATCAATTAAGAAAAATATGAGAGGTGAGGAGTTTGATATTAATTATTTAGAACATGATACAATAAACTGAATGATATGAAAATATCCAATGAATGGAAAATACTAAATTAGAAAAACTTATTTAAAATAGAGTCCATATCAAATACAACTTAAAAATTATAAATATTGAGTGTATTGATTTGGTACCCCTAAAATCATAGATCAATATTTGTCACTGCTGATCAATACATCTATTTTTTCTATTGAATCTTTGCAGTTATTTTTTTCTGTTAACGGGGTAATGTGACTATTAAGTGGGTAACGTCATTATTATTTAACCATGTCATCTTACTCAGTTGTTGTCTCATGTCATTTTATTATTTTATTATTTTAAAATTTTATAATTTATAATTTTAATATTTTAATTTAAAATTGCATAATTATAAAATCATGATTTTGTAAAATATAAAATTATATATATTTCAAATTTTATTCAAATAATAAAATCAAAGGTTTATAATTATATAATTTTGAATTAAAATAATAAAATTATAATTGTTCAAAGATCATGATTTTAAAAATTGTTGTTTTCTCAAAAATATTATTTAAAAAAAATAACACGTAAACTCAGTTTAATTAAATTAGCTTAGGTTATACTCTTAGAGTTGGTTTAACATTAATTTATGAAGAGTAAAGGATAGTTATGATTTAACGAAAAAAACTTGTTTTTGGTTTGGCAATGGAGGTAGGATTTAAGGAGCGGGAGGGGCACGGTCCCCAAACTTTTTAAAATTTTTTCAAATTATATATATTTAATTTTTTTAATTATATATATTTTAAATTTTGTAAATAATATGTATTTTTTAAATTAGGTCGTAATATATTAAAATTAATAAAAATTAAATAAAATATTTTTAATTTTTTTCATAAAGTACAACATTTAATACTAATAAATAATAAAACATAAAAATCATATATAATAAAAAAATTATTAAGATATTTTTTTTCATTGTTTTTTTTTTAGTTTTCACATGTTATATTCATTTTTTGTGTTTATATGTTTTTTTGTTACTGAACGAAAGAAGTTAGACACTTATTATTTGTCTTCATTCTTTATATTTTCTCTTTCATTCTTATAAAAAAAATAACTCCCTCTTGTTTCATATGATACTGAAAATTTTATTTAATATTTAGTACTATTTTTTATCTCATGACCTTTTTGTATATTCATTTTTATGATTATAGAATTAAAAGTAATGTATTATGTGGTTTTTTATAGTCAATTTTTAATTGTGACTTAATTATTATAGGATTTTTTTAGTAATTATGTCTCTCAATTTTTTATTAGATTATGATAAATTATTTTTGTCTCAAAATTTCTTTTTAAATAGGTATGTGATGAAAAACAAAAGAATAAATTCATTTTTTAAAAGTGATAAAAGAAAAACTATTGGTGAAGATAAAAACAGGACAATATGATTTCTCATCGTATAACAATGAAATAAAAACATGTGAAGACCTTTGAATGAATCTATCTACATTAATAAAATGGAAGATGAATATTTTCGAAATAATATGGTTATTTACATTGAAAAGAAAATAACTGAAAAATTTAGTTATAATTTAATTGTTGACGAGTTCAAAAATATAAAAAAAAATGATGGACAATCTTTTATATATGTATAACTTCTTTTATAGTCATAATTATACTAAATTATGTATTTCTTTTTGTTGAAATAGTAATTAAATATATACTTTTTGAGTATATTATTTTTCTCCCTAATAATATATATATATATATATATATATATATATATATATTTTTTTTCATGTCGATATCTAAAAGCCCACGACCTTCGCCAAATATCGATATCTGGAAGAAATATTGGAAATGATATTTGTGCAATTATAATCGAATGGTCAAAAAATATTTTTAAAATTTGAAAAGTAGTTTAGAAGTGCAGAAGAAATCTTGAAGAAGTAGGAAGACGCCAATCAAACTAAAGCTTGTTGTTGTCATGTCTACGTCCAACCAAACCCACGAACTACTTGCATTCCGTAGGTAGGTTCACTGTATCCAAGAGTGCAACGACTCTTACCGAGTGTGTAAAGCTTTTCATTCAGAATCAGGATGACATGTTAAAAGCGGGCCAACTCTCTAAATCCTACAAGGGCAGTTAGATGGCTTCGGAAGAACAATCACAGACCATGGGTTTGTTTCATTGTTGATAATATATATATATATATATATATATATATATATATATATATATATATATATATATATATATATATTTTTTTTTT
>Ga0214544_1004909_pt1 | contig 26402 bp, 13 predicted proteins | sample CNSS3metaG_FD_160074 | JGI IMG/M metagenome (GOLD analysis project Ga0214544, IMG submission 160074) | Root nodule microbial communities from cowpea collected in UCLA plant growth center, Los Angeles, California, USA - CNSS3 | ecosystem: Host-associated > Plants > Roots > Nodule | place: USA... | reverse complement strand
AAAGACTACTCTAAGATACTAGGCATGATTACATGCAACAGTAGATATGGCAGTAGGTAGTTTCCCACACTCAACCCCCTACACATAGGGTTAATGATACAATAGGTATAGGTAATAATTCTAACAGGCACCAAGGAAGCAGAGGTCCCAAATTAACCTAGAGATTCAATAGCAAGACATAGAAAAGATGGAATCTTATAATTAACTCCGAATTCAGGGATGAGCAGATGAACTCTAGCGGAAATTGAACCAAGACGAAAAATTGGAACCTACCGAGGAGGGTAGGAGCTAAGGGTTGAAGCACCAGGGGGTCCAGCTGAGTCTGATCCTCCAGAATCTGATCACAAAGAATATAGAGAACTGGTGAGGGAATTGAGTAACTGGTAAAAACAGGAGGGAAGAGCTTGGAAGCAGAGAGGGAGAATGAGAGTTGTGTTCTCTGATGGTTTTTGAGAGTGAGAAAGGTAGTTTTAATTTTTTTTATGGGGTTTCACATCCCACATCGACAAGAAATAAGATCAATTCATAATATATGAGTGAGTGTAATCCTCACCTTCCAAGCCGATTTTGTGAGATTAAATTAGGTTTAAAACATACCTTTAACATAGTATCAGATTCAGGTTAGAGCCTATCCTAGCAAAATTTCTTGGACATTTTGTTCCATCTGTGATCGGACCACTAACAGACCACCGACTAATTTCTAGTCCCACGCACGAGATGAATATACCTCGGTATAAGGAAGTGTGTCGAAAGTCGCACATCAACTAAAGATAAGACCAATTCACAATATATAAATGGGTGCAATCCTCACCTTATAAGCCGATTTTGTGGGGTTGGATTAGGCTTAAATCCCACTTCTAACACATGCTATGCTCAATCTAGGAATAATCATAAAAAAATGAATCATGCTCTAACTGACGCAGCAGCAAGACTAAACCAATATGCAGAACCTATGTGTATTGAATTGATGCAGCAGAGAAATAGAACCAATCATGCAGAACTTATATTCACTGGCTATGCAAAGATGATACAGCAGTTCAGACCCAGTTAGATACACACCAAAAGGATTCAATGCAGAAATTCAAAGGCAGAATTTGTTGCAGTGTAATTGTGGATGCAAAGATACTCTAAAGAGGGCTAAAATAAAGATGAATGAATAGATGCAACATGGTGAACCTGGAAACCAAAGAATATAAGTGCAGTGTAATGCAAGTGTGAATTAAACTACCTATGCACCTATTGGATGAATTGGAGATGGTGATGAAAGAATTCAGATGCACGTAGAATGCCAAAATGGATATGCACCGCATGAATTACAATAGAGCTGAAGTATTAATATGACTAGTAAAATCAAACTTGGTAGCACTCAAAATCCACGTAACAGCATTTTTATTTACAATTAAGACCTGCATAATTTTGGATCATGGCAGCAGAACTTAACTGTGACAGCACTATTATAATATGAAACTAGATTGAGCAATTGCAGAAATGAAGATGCACACGCACAGCTGAAAACCACGTCCCAGTAAAGAAATGGAAAGGAAAAGTGAATGCTGCTCCAGAATTATTCACGTGAATTCAGACCAGTATGGCATGAAACCTAAGAGGCAGAGTGGGTCACTGTAAAACTAAAACATGGATCAAATTGGATTCGTGATCAAAGTCATCCCATACTCTAAGACCAAGCCACATGCATTTAGAATCAAAGATCACTTTAAATCAGCACATAACATCAGTACATCAGAGCATTATAACGCAGCATCATACCTGAATTTAAATCTGTACCAAGATAAAAAAATGGAATGCAAATGCAGATTTGGTATTCAATTCTGTTAGGTTTCTTGTTAAAAGAAACCTGCTGGAACGTGTAAAACACAAACGAGATCTGTTTGTAAGCCAAAGAATTGAGTAAACCTCGTGTATTCAACTCCAAACAACAATGTATCATGTACAGCCTTCCTAGAACTCAGCTCCCTCCTACACAAGATAGACTCTATCCTATCTCCAAACAAACAACAATACAGCTAAAAAGACTCCCCTGAACAACCCAGGGTCAGCCATATAAAGGCCTTCACTCACGATCGGCTCACTCCCCCAACCACCTAACTAACTACCTAATTTTTAACTAACTTCCTTCTAATATACACCTTCATAGTCCTATCAAATTCACAGCAGCCCAACCCAAACAAAATTATTTCATATGCAATGCAAATGCGTAATACAATGGGAAATGAAATGCTAAATGTGCAGAATGACTACTAATGCAGATGCAAATACACTAAGGATGCTTGAAATAAGATTCCTTACCATGATGCATTAATGCAAACTGCCAAACAGATTTTATATGCTCCAGAATGGAAAGAAACTAAAATGATTAAAGCTACTAAATACTAGGAACATAAAAGCCTACGAGAAACCACTAGTGGAGTTCATAGATTAACCAACTAACTACTACAGGACTTAAAGCAAAGAGACATGAAATGTAAATGGGTGCATAATCATAAATCAGCAAAGTAAAAAGATCAATTGAAAACGTGCCTAAATTTGCAAAGCTGAATATGATTCAATGATTAAATTGGGATTCTTTTGCCCTCAAGAAGACATCTCGTAACTTTGTGTCCACTTTGGGGTCACTTGATTCCTAAGAGGAAACATTAAACTATGCAAATTCCACCAATGTTCAATCCACTGAATCAAGAAACAAGAACTGAATTGCAACGTGGAAAGCAATATAGGAATTTAAACAGATTCAGAATTTAAAGGCAAAAAACATGAAATGGAAAGTAAGCAGAATTTAAGGGCAAGAAAACTTAAAATGCAAATGCAATCAAAGCTTATACAACCGAATTGAAAGCTGTAAACCAGAATCGAAAAGGAAACATTGTATTTCATTGAATATTTCAGAAAGAGTACACAAGACAGAGAAAGTTCCGAAATTAAAATGGTGGTTTGCACTATCTCAGCTGCACCAGGAATATGTCACCTCTCCGATACTGAAAAGTTGATAGGAATGCAAGTTAGCAACATCAAACTCAAACACTACTGCACTAAGAATCTAGAACTGAAATCCTTACTAAAGCTAGCTCCTACAACCGAATTCTACTTCTACGAAAGCTATCATAAAACCAAAAATACTAATTAGACCAAAAACACCTTTAAAAACACTTTATTAACAAGTTTTTACAAAAAAACACATATTTTTCCTACCAGAAACTAAATCTGAACTAAAAGAAGGCATTTAACACAAAACAATGCCCAAAAGGAGTGTTACTAACTACTAAAAACTAGACAAAATAGGAATTTAACACGCTCTCACACTTAAACTTTGCACTCCTGGGCAAACTACAAGGAAGAAAACATCAAAACATCAATTTACAAGGCTGGACAGAATCAGAAATTTTACCACAAGGCTGAAATGGGTGAGCATCCAGCGAATCTTCCAAGAACACAATTTAAAACTTCAACCAAGTTAGAGATAGATGAAATAAGATAGATACGCTAGAAATCAGTCAAACCAAATTCAAGAATCAGAATAGACCTTACTGGATTCTGTTTGCTCTCATGCTCTTATGTGTTTGTGAGTCAAGTGTTTGTCCTTCAGCACATTATGAACACCAAAATTGCCATAGGCTTGAAAAGCCTCTAAAATCAATCGCCAAGTTAGAAGAATGCACTCATGATCACAAGATCTTTTTATGGCTTGTATTGGGGGTAAAGGTGCGGGTAGGATAAAGAAAAGGGTGCAGGGCTAAAACCAGAAAAGGGTGAGGCAACAATGGGGAAGAATATTGAATACTCAAGTGTGAGTTCATACACCTGACCCTCTTTCTACTTTTGCTTCCTACTCTCTTGCTTGTCAGTTTTTCCTTCCTTTTCAGGTCTAACATAGACCACATTTCTTCATCTTTTTACTTTTCTCAGTTGCCTTTGTTTTCAGCTTAACTTTTCACACTTTTCAGCTTATTCCTCTGGTCAAGACACGTTTGGTGTGTTCACCCACACTTGAACTCCAGAGATTTTCCCAAAGCACTTTCAAAGCCTCCTCACCATCCCAAGGTTGGGTGTTTTACAGGTTTTTCAGGTTTCAGGCAACAGCATGGTAAAAAAAAGGTTCATCTATCTGTGGCAGTGGCTGAAAACTTTGCTGCTCTGGTGTAGCATATTGATTCCAATATGACTCTGGCAGCTGCTGTTGCATATGCATGAATGGCTACTCACAGTATGGTTCAAAATATGGTTGAGGTTGCTGCTGGAAGGGTGACTTATATGGCTGCAAAGGATGCTCTGGCTGGCTATAAAACTGAGATAGCTGCTCATAGTATGGATCATGATGCATGTCCTATCTATATGGTTGATTATTCTATAAATACCTCTCTCCTCTCCTCCGAAAACACACCTTCACACTTACTCTTTTCCTATCTTAGATTTTTTCTATTGTGTTTTTGCTAGTTCTATTAGTCTCGACATATCATCTGACCCTATTGTCTCTTATGTGGCTTACACAACTTATCATAAGACAATGCTCAACCACACCTCAGCTAGAATGATGATAATGCATTCAAACTATAGTTTGACACAAATAATTTGATTCGATTTTGTTTAGATCCTTTTACTATTTGAGGAAAAGAAACTGAAGAACAATGCAAGGATAACGAGTGAAAAGAATAATGTGGACATCAAAACACACTTGTTGAAGTGGAAAGCATAACAATTACAACTAATAAATTAAGTACATTCACATTACAAAATCTTCTAAAAAGAAAAATTAGACTTCAAAATCAAATGGGATATAAAGCTATGTACTAATGCTATCTCAGTCTCATTGATAAAGAATATTAATTCTTTGAAAATAAATCTAAAGTTTCATTCAATCTCATAAAGGGGCTTGTAAGTTACCATTAACATTTACTTATATACTATACTTCAGTTATATTTTTAGTTGTTGTGAGATCTTTAACACATTTCACATCAAAGATTTGACATATCAAACTATATTTTTAGTTGTTGTGAGATCTTTAACACATTTCACATTAAAGATTTGATATATCAAACGTTGAAATAGATATTAATTCCTAAACATCGAATCCTGAGGGGCAAAAATGAGATTCTTAGTGTTTAGGGTTTAAACTTTACTGTTCAAAACTGTTTTTAGTTCTTCAAATTCAGTATTTAGTAACTAAAACTGTAATTTTACAATTTTGAGGTACTAAAAATAGGTTTTCTATGTTCCCAAAACCTGAATTACTCCAAATTTCAGGAATTAAAAATATAATTAAACTATTTGTTATTTAAATGCCAACATTTATTAATATAGTCTTGATTAGGATAGCATTAGACAATTAGCAATGTAAACAACACGATCAGAAGCACTTGAGATTGACTGGGTTTGAATATCAAAGAACAGGAAGAAAGCAGAGTACTTGTTGTTACCCAACACGAAAGAGACAATGCTACACATTTTTTTCCTTATTCCTAAGAGTAAGGCTGTAGAATGCACAGGGAGTTCAAATCTCAATAAGTACTCAAATCTCAAGCTTTCTCATTTGACTTTACACGTCTTCATATATTGCAAAAGTTTCTACTCTATCATGCTTCATCATGTAAATCACTCTGATCAACCACTTCCATCAAGTTGTCCATGAGAAAGGAGGTGTGCCATGTATTGCTGTAAGAAGCCAAACACATCATATTCTTTTGTTAATTCCATAAACAATGTAGAGATCCAAAAGAAATGGAATAATATGACAAAATTCAAAAAACACAGAAGCATGGTTGAAATTTTATGTGATAAGATTTTATCCAAAAAATAAAATAACAATATTCTGTTGATGTTTGATAAATTAATTAGCCATAGCTTCCAGCAAGACCAATTATTAAAAATATTTGTATCAGTTCTGCCATATCTGTAATTGCTTGATTATACAAAGAACATAGAGAAAAATTCCTCCGTTTGACAGAGAAAGTCATCATCCTGGGCATTATACAACAGTTTTAAACTGATTTCAGGTCATGAGAAATACAAGGAAACAGTGTTTATCATCCTCCGTTTCTAGAAACTAGATTTGACCGTAACCAAGATTTTAAAGGCAGTCCTAGTTTTATTGCACTTCTTGATATTGCGGGAAATTGCAAAATGCAATTGAAACAGCGGTCACAAAAACTCCAAAAGCCTTTATGTTGCGGTCAAAACTGTCATCAAAGAGTTTTTTTAAAGCCTTGCCCCTAGCCTATAACAGGTAAAAACTTCAGGATCTTCCTTTGACAACTAAAAGAAAAGTTTGGAGATACAGCAAACAAAACTTCTACTATTTTCACATGTAGAAATTATCATATCAGAAGACAGTTTTTATGGAATTTTTCAAACATTTTCCTATCAGAGACCTCCCTGTCAATCAAGAGAAGACCACTATATGTCACTCTCACAATTCACAATCACTCCACTGCCCACCACTCACTCAAATGGGGGGCGAATAATCCTATGCAATATTTTCTCCCAACATTTCGTTAAAAAAGCAAATCCCCAATGCCTAAAAAAGCAAATCCCCAACATTATCAGAGACCTCCCTGTCAATCAAGAGAAGACCACTATATGTCACTCTCACAATTCACAATCACTCCACTGCCCACCACTCACTCAAATGGGGGGCGAATAATCCTATGCAATATTTTCTCCCAACATTTCGTTAAAAAAACAAATCCCCAATGCACTAAGAATCTTTTTTCTTTGCAGTAACATTAATGCAAAAGTTAAAGCAATTAATAGCACGCCCTTTGGCATCATATGTATGCATGTATGTATCATACCGCATGATAAGCATATGGCGACTTCCCTTGACGATCAAAGTGTTTGGCCATGATGCAGAACTCAAAAGGACCCCACTCTTCAGCCTTAAAACAGTTTCCAAGTGCAGCTTTGTACAACTGAAACAAATTTCAAACACCAAAATCACACTTTAGGTCAAAATAATATGCTCTAATTTTATGAAATTGATTACATTATACAAAAGAAAATACCTTGGTAGTGTCCGTTAAAAGCTCGGTACCAGCCGGGTACGATGCATAGAATTGATCGGCTCTAGAGTAACCAGCTCTTGTCGTATTGCTGACATAAGCGTAACTTATGAGTGTGGCGAAGCAGTAAAACCCAGTATATGACACCAATCTTCGAAACTTTTGAATCTTCGTAATCTCTCTCAACTCGTCGTAGATCCTCATCGTGATGACAAGTCAGTTGTTCTAAGGAAACAACAATTATTATTTTATTAGCAAATATTAACAAGGATCTCAAAAATTATATTAATCAAAAGGATAGGCAGATAAGAAATGTCTGAGCACTGAAGCCATTGACATACTATTTAAAAACTTTCCATGCACTCTCTTCTTTACTTGTCCTGGTTTTGTATCAAATGGTTAACATCATGTGTAACAAAGAAGTGTACGCACACATAAGAAGCTCATGCATTTACAATTTTTTCATAAGATCCTCAATTTTCTCAGCAGTTTGAAACATATTTTTCTGCTTCACTTCATCCAACAGCAATCGGCAAGTTTTGAATCTAGGAATTATATCTTGATCAATCATCTCCTCAAACAGAGAGAACGCCCAATTGCATCGATCTCCTCTACAAAGCCCGTGAATTAGCAGTGTATAGGTTGAAAGATCAAGACTGAGATGATATTTATTAATCATGTCATTTAATATATCATTCAACACACTATCTATTTTTCCAGTTCTAAAGCAAGACTTGATCAATGGGTGGTAAGTCTGAGCATCAGGCCTACAATAGTTTGAATTTTCCATCTCCTTCAGTATTTCAAAAGCTCTCTTTTCTTGGGCATGATAACAAAACATAGAAATCAATGAATTATAGGTCGATGTATTTGGAGAAACACCAGCCTTGGGCATTTCCACGTTAAATACATAGGCAGCATCATCTAATCTACCTGCTCTCCCCAATGTATATAAGAAAGAATTGAAGAAAAGTGTATCAGCCCTACATCCAGAAGACCTCATTCTTTCAGGTACTTTCAAAGCTTCCTCAAACTTTCCAGCCTTTGCTAGTGCACTCATGATAGTAGTATAAGTTATCACATTAGCCGGGCACCCTTGAGCCTTCATTTCATCAAGAAGCTCATACACCTTGATGAAATTCCCTTCTTGACAGTAACACTGAATGATTGTGGAATAACTTATAACACAAGGGCGACAACCATATCCTTTCATCTCTTCAATCGTCCAATGTGCCTCATCAACACGGCAGATTTTGCACCATCCATGAATGAATATGTTGAAGGTGTGAGCATTAGGAGCAATGTGCTGCTTCAGCTCCAAGAAAATTTCACGAGCTTGCTGCACAAATCTCTCTTTGCAGAGGGTATCAAGCAACAAGTTCATGGATTCTGTGTTCTTCTCCAACCCAAGAGCTTGCAAATCATCAAATATCTTAACTGCATCTACCCACTGACCTGCCCCAACAAACCGTCTCATTACCTTAGCCACAGTATTCATAGTGACCAGACCACTCTTGCGCATTTCATCTAACAAATCCCTCAACTTTTTCATAACCTTCATTCTACCCAATATATCGACCATCATATCGTATGACTCCGGCGAATGTCTAAAGCTGGACTGTGAACCAGCCCATCTAAATACAGCCAGTGCAGATTGCCAATCATCCTTGTATCGCTGGAGCAACAGGTGAACAAGGTTTTGGGAGAGGGGTATGGCATCACAAGTTTCATCATTCAAGAGGGTGTGAAGGGTTTCTTCCTCACTGCTTCCTTTGCCAAGTTTCACAGTGAGAATGTCCAGGTACCTGGAAAGCTCTTCTCCGCATTGTTTTTCATGGGAAAAATGTCTAGTTCCTAGAGAAGAACACAAAGGCCTAGATTGATAACATATGTAACGGGAATCACCAACAATAATAGCACGATATAGTATTGAATGCATCCGGATGAGTTTCAGAAATTTCGAAACAAACAATCAGGAACTGAATTAAGCTTCACAGTATAATCAATTGCAAAAAAAAAAAATTGAGTGTTTGAGTAACTGAAATCGAGACCTAGGAAGTCCGACACGGTTCGGAGGCCGCGCTTCCCCGCTTCCGGTGCGCTGCAGACGCGGACACTCGTCGGAAGACAGACAATGTTCAGTTATCGGACGCGGTGAGAAGACACGGCCGCATCTCTAAGCCCAGTTTTCGACGACGGAGCTGCTCGAGGCTTTGGAAAGAGAAGCAGGGTTACCGAAAGAGTAGGGTAGAAGGAAAAATAGAGTTTTTAATGAAAGGTATAATTAGCAGTATACACTTAGGGGTAAGAGTACTGAACAGGTATCTGGTTTAAAAAAAAAATATCAGTTGCATTTTAATTTTTTGAAAAAATGTTTCAATTAGGTTCTTTTAGACAGAGTGTTAGTCAACGTGTTTTTGGTTTTTTTTCTAATTTTTTTTTTAAAAAATTTAAATGTTTTTAATTCTTTTTTTTTTGAAAAAGTAAAAATAAAAATGTCATGTGCCAAGTTCTATGTGTGACACGTGGCATTGTCACTGTCACGTGGTATTGTAATGTCACGTGAGTATCACTATCAGATGTCATTGTGTTGATTTCGATTTAATCTCCATATATGTCTTTTTGTTTCAATTTAGTATCTAAGTATGTGTATCTGATTCAATTTTGTCCCAATTTTTTTTAATAATTAAAATATTTTTGTAATCCATTTTTTATAAGATTAAAAATAATTAAGTATAAATATTTTTACAAAATTAAGTACTAATATTTATATTGTTCCTCTCAATTTCAGACCAAATTTATTATTTATATAAATTTTATGCTAATATTTTTTATTAAAAAAGACTTTTTAAAATATTACTTTATTAATTACTTTTTTATTAAGTACTCATGTTTTGTTAATTTTTTTTAAAATAGAACAATATTGTCTCTTACTAATTTTAAACCAAAATTTCTATTGGTTTGAATCTTATACTAATTTTTATTATTATTAAAAATGACTTAATAAAATGACTTTTACCACTAAATTTTAATATAAATATCATATACTTAATTTTTGTTAAACTTTTATACTTGATTACTTTTAATTTTATAAAAAAATAGATTTTAATTATTAAAAAAAATTGGGACAAAATTGACTCAGATAACATATTTAGGTACTAAATTGAAACAAAAAAACATATATGAGGACTAAATCGAAATCAACACAATGGCATCTGATAGTGATAATGACACGTGGCACTGACAATGCCACGTGTCACACACAGGGACTTGACACGTGACATTTTTATTTTTTTTTTTCAAAAAATTAAAAAAAAAATAAAAAAAACCACATACTGACACGTGGCACGTTGACTAACAACGTTAGTCAACTCTGTCTGAAAGGGACCTAATTGAAGCACTTTTTTCAAAAGTTGAGATGCAATTGACACTTTTTTTAAATTTGGTACTTATTTGATACCCTAATCCCAAAGTAGGTACTATATGACTAATTATACCTTAATGAAAATACTTTCAAAATTATATTAATAATTTAATATTTTATTAAATTCGGATTTTTTTTATAAGTTTTACATTTGGAAAAGCCCACAGCACAAACTATATTACGGAAAACCCCGCTCGAACCTAAAATTTAATTCAACTCTGTTTTAACTTAAATTTAAATTTATATACAATTTAATGGATAAATATGTAATTATTATTATGTTTTGTTTTTAATTGACACCACTCTTATATTTTCATTTATTTTACTCTTAAAATGTTGAACATAAAATCACAAATTTTATAATTGAATATGTTTTTTCAAATGATAAATTAACGTATTATTAGATATAGAAGTTATGAAATATAAATTAAACTTTTACTTAAAGAAACAAAATTAAATTTTAAATTATTTTTCGCAATAACCATATTAAAATTAAAAATATAACATAATATTAAATAATAAAAAAATTAATATTATTTTAAAAACATATAATATATTATAATTAATTTTAATTTCTGACATGTTTTATTTTTTATATTTAAATAATTTAATTTTTATTATATTAATTTATGTGATTATAAAATTAATATATTTTAGTAGATATACGTCGTATCTGTATCCTATATTTTTTTAATTATATTGTATTTTCGTATCTGTATCGTAAAAGTAGAACGGCGAATTCTAATTCTAAGGAGAGAGATTTTATTGGACCTAATAAAATCCTCACAAACACATCATCGTAGAGCTATGTTGTAACGGTAAAACATCATTGCAATTAGTCTTCGACAAAATTCACTTACACCTCGTTAAATCACATTTACACACTTTTTTAACTTTTAAATAAATATAAATACTTTTTATATTTTTAATAAAATGGGATTCATCTTCTTCAATTTTATAACACACATATTTTTAATAAAATAACATTTATTTCTTCTGGATATTAACAAAGATTTTTTCTTTATTTTCTTTAGAATATCATATTCATTAAAATTTAAGTAAGAATATTTAAATTAAAATTAAAATTTTAATATAAAAAAATTGTAGAGAAAAATTGAATTGTTTAATTATTACATATTATTGAAATTATTCTATAACTAATTGACTTGTGAATAATTCTATATTCTATAACTAATTGACTTGTGAATAATTCTATCCGAGATGAACAATTGCATGGGAATAGATTTTTTTTCTTATCAGGAAGTAATAAATATATAATAAGAATATTTGGATGTTCTAATTCATATACAATAAAAAGTCAACATAAAAACAAATTGTTTAAAAGAAAAAATTATAGTAATCTATTAATTGACCTTATATATTCTCCCCCTCTCGACCATGGATATAGTTCATGAAAATTCCGAATATGAGTGGACTTTATGTTTTTCTGTGCAAGGATCATAGAATTCGATAATTATTAAGCATGTTAGAATAAAGATGCACAAATTTAGGAAAATAGATTTGCGTGGGGAATAAGTGGCACTAACATTATGGAAGTCCTTGATCAAAATAAGTCAACAAATGACTACATTTCTAAATTCATAAATAGTTCACAAACATAAATTCATAAATGGTCACAAACATAAGAGAGGAGGGAAATTGAACTCAAATATTGTACCACCTAACCAAACTCGACCAAATAAATAAACAATTTATATATCAAGACAGCTAAGTATTCAGCTTTGGCCGAGTCAGCCTAACTTGTACCGGTTTTAACCTATACCTCTAGAAGAATAACCTACACCTCATGTAACCTCAGATAGGTAGCCGGTCCAGGCCGGCTACTCCAGTAGACCCGATAAGATTAAAGGCCAGGCCGACAACTCCAATAAACTTAGTGAAAATAGAGCCCCCGCATTCAATAGGTCTTAAGGGCCTGGGTTAGAGCCCAGGCCCACTCATGGCCCAAGCTAGAGCCCAGGTCAAGGCCCGACCCATGAGGTAATCAAACATCATTAATACTCTATAAATACACGTGGACCCCAGTAATTAAAGGTATGCATTCATTAATCACTGATTTGACCTTCTGAGAGCTTTGACTTACTTGAGCTTCGGAGACTTTTCTGTAGGTAATCCCTCCTGGGTTCAAGCTGACATGTATCAACCGGGAAGAGGCCAACTGAGGAGATAGCGGACTACATGGTAAGGTGACGTTTGTGCCTAACTCATCTTATTTGTTCTTCTGCAGGAACAAATACTTTGATTAGAGTTGGAGAATTTTCTATAAAGATTCTAGTTATAATATTTTTTGTCCCTACTTTCTAGCAAGTAAAATAATTTTTACACCAAAAAATTCATTGAAAGAGGAAAACTAGATTCATACAAGAATGTAAGAAAGAAGGAGGAAGCACACGTATGGAAGGCTTATTAGTGATGCATGTTAGAAGTGTATAAGCCATGAGAGAAAGAAGAAAGCATGTGTACAAAAAATGCACAAGAAAAGTTTGGGTAAACACCAACTCAAGAGAGTTTGCTTGCTCACTGATTTATTAGAACCTTTGTTCAATATATAGAGTACAATGTCCCATCATATAGAGGGAAAAGTAAAAAATAAAATAAAAAAGAATATTTGATAATAATAAAAGAGAATCAAATATATGATATCTCTATCAATATAAATAAAAGCAGGAGATATATAATATCTTTATCACCCTTCTCAAGGTGGGCATGAAGATTGTAAAGGTCCAACTTGGAAGTAGCAAACAAGAAAGTAGAAGGATGTAAGGACTTAGTAAACATATCAACAAGTTGACTTCTAGAAGGAACATGGAGAAGGTGAATAAGACCATCAACAAGCTTTTATCGAATAATGTGGCAATCAAGTTCTATGTGCTTGGTTCTCTCATGAAAAGTGGGATTCTTAGCAATGTGAATAGCAGAATTGTTGTCACAAAAGGCAATGTAGGGAGTGGGAACAGAAAAATGCAAATCTTGAAAAAGGTATTGAATCCATTGTAGTTCACATGCCAGGGATGCCAAGGCACGATACTCAGCCTCAGAAGAAGACCGTGAAACAGTGGTTTGTTTCTTAGACTTCCAAGCAACCAAAGAGGTGCCTAAGAAAACACAATATCCAGAAACAAAGCGTCGGGTAGTGGCACATGTTGCCCAATCAGAATTAGAAAACGCCTGAATTTTAAAAGAGGTATTGGATTTATACAAAAGGCCATATCTAGGAACATTTTTCAAGTACCGAATGATCCGTAAAGCTTGTTGCATATGTGGTTCACGCGAAGAAGAAACAAATTGGATGAGTTGTTGGACAACAAAACTAATATCAGGCCTGGTATTAGTCAAGTAAAGTAATCATCTAATAAGACGCCGAAAGGAAGAAGGATCTGGTAGAAGAGCTCCCTCGTCGGCATGAAGCTTGATAGAAGGATCAGATGGTGTTGGTGCAGGTTTACATCCAAGCATCCTTGTCTCTGAAATGAGGTCCAAAAAATATTTTCTTTGATTTAAAACTAATCCATCAAGAGAACGAGAAACTTCAAGACCCAAAAAATACTTGATAGGGCCAAGATCTTTGATATGAAATCTTGAATGAAGATGAGCTTTTACAACATTAATTTCAGCAATGCTATTGCCAGTGAGAACCACATCATCGACATAAGCCAATAAAGCAGTAATATCAGAGGCAAATTTCTTCACAAAGAGAGAGTGATCAGCAAAGCTTTATGTGTAACCAAGAAGAAGTAGCTCTGAAGTTAATTTTTGATTCCAATTACGACTGGCTTGTTTCAAACCATATAGAGACTTGTTATGCTTACAAACAAGATTTGGCTGGGGAAGTGAAAGACCAGGTGGAGGCTTCATATAGATCTCTTCATGTAAGTCTCCATGGAGGAAAGCATTGTCAACATCCAATTGATGAATAAACCAATCACTAGCAGAGGCCAAGGCTAAAAGGATGCGGACAGTAGTAAGTTTACCAACAGGAGAGAAAGTTTCAAAATAATCAATCCCCTCAGTTTGAGTAAAACCCTTAGCCACCAATCGTGCTTTAAACCTATCGACTGTGCCATCTGGTTTATGTTTGAGTTTGTAAACCCAGCGACAACCAATAGGCTTGATGTCAAAAGAACAATTATCATAAGAAACAAAAAGAATGCATTGGATAAGGTGTGGAAAAAGTAGAGCATGAAGTGGAAGCAGCACCATAATAATATTGATCTAAGTATCGAGGCCTGTTTTTCACTCTATGAGATGTTCTAAAATCAAGATCAGTAACTTCAGCATTATCATAAACAATACTAGTAACAAGGTCCGTAGTAAGGTCAATGGCATGTGAAATAGGTAAAGCTGGAAAATCATACATGCTAATATCACAATTATGAGAATCATCAATTGAAGCAATAGAGTTATCAGAAGGCAAAGAGAATGAGTAAGGAAAAATATTTTCATGAAAGATAACATTTCTAGTCACAAAAATAGACTTGGAGTGAAGATCATACAAAACATATCCCGTTGTTCCAGAATTATAACCAAGGAAAACACATTTTAAGCTTCGAGAATCCAATTTAGTTCTTCCATTATTGGCAGAACTAGCGTAAGCCAGACAACACAAAACTTTTAGATTAGAAAAATCGGGTTTAGTAGAATAGACCAATTCATAAGGAGATTGATTACTGAGAAAAGGAGTGGGTAACCTATTAATTAGATGAACATCCAATTTAAGGGAATAGGACCAAAAAATGTTGGGTATTTTTGCTTGAAAAAGAAGAGCACGACACACATTAAGAAGATGTTGATGCTTCCTCTCAACAATCCCGTTTTGTTACAAGAAGTTTCATGAAAAATACCCTTGCTATTATAAAAATCATTAAGAAGAAACTCTTTGCCATTATCGGAACGTATTTTCTTAAGCTTGCAAGAAAACTGATTTTCTGTCAAAATAATAAAGTCTTGAAGAACAGATCTGACTTCTGTTTTATTTTTAAGAAAAAGAATCCAAGTAAATTTACTATAATCATCAACTATAGTCAAAAAATACTTGTATCCATCAATGGAAGAGACGGAAATCGGATCCCAAATATCAACATGGATAAGTTTAAAAAATTGAAGAGATATACTCGTGCTAGAAGAATATTTCAGACATTTTTGTTTCACAAAAGCACAAACATCACAAGCAATAATAGAAGGAGAAAAAATATCAGGATGATCAGAAACAAAAAGCTGTAAGATTTTATCAGATGGATGACCAAGTTTCATATGCCACAAGTTACAAGGACTAACATTATTAATGAGAGTAAAATGTGGTAAAGAAATATTTGTGTTAGATATACTCAAGTTACGTCTGTCTTGAGAACTATCTAAGAGATAAAATAGGCCTTGATGTTTCCTAGCTGCTCTAATTGTCTGGAAGGTATCTGTCTGCACAATAAGACAAGTATCTTGGGAGAAAACCATAAGACAATTAGTAGAATTAAGCAATTTTGGAATAGAGATGAGTTGAACAGAGAATTCAGGGATAAAAAGAGTGTTATGAAGGATAATATTTCCCAACACAATGGTACCCGAGAATTTAGCAATGACAGAGTTTTGGTTGGGTAATTGTATAGAAATAGGAGAAATAGGTTTGAGATTTTGAAATAAAGATTTAAAAGGCAAATATGGTCAGTAGCACCACTATCTAAAATCCAAGAAGAAAAGGGAAAAACAAAACATGTGGTTTGGTAGTACATTGATGACAACACTAGTTATGGAAGAAGAATCATTGGGAGACTGCTGGATCCAGGCGAGAAGAGCTTCATATTACTTTCTAGAGAAACCAAATTGAGCTTCAGCTTTGTCATCCTTCCCAACACGAAGATCGGCAGTAGAGGAGACGATACCAACCATACTAGCATGAGTAGAGGGCTTCGAAGGAGGAGATTGGACTTTAGTGTGTAGGTTAGAGCCTTGAGGCACACCATGCTTAATCCAACAAGAATCAGATGTATGATTGGTTCGGTGACAATGGTCACAATATCTAGGATTGCGGCCACCAGACCGAGGAAAGCGGCCTCGTCCACGATTGCTAGAGAAACCACCACGAAAATTTTTACCATGGGTATTGGCCATGGCAGGAAATCAACAACAAAGGACAAAAAATGCGGAAGGCGATTTAAATCTGATACCATGTTAGAAGTGTATAAGCCATGAGAGAAAGAAGAAAGGATGCGTACAAAAAACGCACAAGAAAAATTAGGGTAAAAACCAACTCAAGAGAGTTTGCTTGCTCACTGATTTATTAGAACCTTTGTTCAATATATAGAGTACAATGTCCCATCATATAGAGGGAAAAGTAAAAAATAAAATAAAAAAGAATATTTGGTAACAATAAAAGAGAATCAAATATATGATATCTCTATCAATATAAATAAAAGCAAGAGATATATAATATCTTTATCAATGCAAGGCCAACTAAACAAAAAGAAAGAACTACAACTAGCATTAAGAACATAAGTAACCAAATAAAGAAGGATAAAATTTGAGTTTATACCTTAACAATATGATTTTGAATTCTTTTCAAATAGGGTAATTCATTATGTGGTTCCAAAAATGTTTGTTCGCGGGCTTCCAACATTACAAATGCTTTGAACCAAGATGCTCATCAATGGAGGCTTGGACAAGGTGTGATGACTTTTCTAAGATTTTCATAACACAATTTGTTGCAAGAGAAATGGTGACTCATTAAGAGATTGTTCGAAATACTTTTTTTAGCATTAGTTGTTAAAGTTCCTAAACTTAAGAAGGGAGTGCTTATGTGATAATAAAAAAGAATAACAAAAACTCTAAAAGCCTTTATGTTGCAGTCAAAACTGTCATCAAAGAGTTCTTTTAAAGCCTTGCCCCTAGCCTATAACAGGTAAAAACTTCAGAATCTTCCTTTGACACACTAAAAGAAAAGTTTGGAGATACATCAAACACAACAAACAAAACTTCTACTATTTTCACATGTAGAATTTATCATATCAGAAGACAATGTTTATGGATTTTTTCAAACATTTTCCTATCAGAGAACTCCATGCCAATCAAGAGAATTTGGGCTTAGGTATTGAGAGAGTTTGGATTTGAAACCAAATGTAAAGGAAAAGTAAGGGGATATTTATAGAAAAGAAGGTTCTGGAAGTGAAATTTTGGTGAAATGGACAGTGAAATAAATGTTATTAATCTTCAAACCCCACACATATTCTATTTTCCTAATTGATGTCTGAGTAAAAACATTTGAAATTTATAACTTAAATAATTTAAAAATAATTAATTACTTACAACAAACATATTAATATTCTATAAGCCGCACGGTTTCCAAGTAATAAAAATAACTTAAATAATTTAAAAATACTCGATTACTTAAACTTCTTTTATCTTTAATAGTCTCCTTTTCATAATCATGACATTTGGAAAAATCAGAAGGTACTAAACAACATTTATTTGCACAATTTTATTTTCATCAATCAGGCTCATAATCTAAGATGATCATCGATAACGATGTCGTTGACACGATCAAATTAATACTACTAAACTATAACAACTTTAGCATTGCTAAGATAGTAATCAAGAAAAATAGAAAGGATAAAATAATCCTAAGTCATCGTCCAACAAACACGGAATTGATTTCTAACAAATTAGTTCTTATAAAAACTATACAAAAAATATATTCAAATAAAATAATAAAAATATAGGAGGATTAAGATAAACAAGAAAGAAATAGAAAAGATAAAAAAGGGATAAAAACAATAGTAAAGAAAATAGATTGATTCCACTACTTTTTTCAAAATAGATTCATCATCGGTTATCTAAAGATTATTGCTCAATTAATTATTGTTGTAGATTTGCAAATTAATCAATGTAAAATCTCAATTAATTTGTTGGCGTTCTCACTTTTAACCAAAGTACAATCTCAATTAAAAGTGAGAACTTTTAGATTATCCACAGTAACTTCAACCAAAGTACAGTCTCAATCAAATTTTACTATGCCTAATCATGTCTATTCTTTTATCTCCTCACCAAATAAAAGTTTAATTAATCAAAGTAAAGTTTCGATTAATTTTCGTCAGAGTAAATACTTTTAACCAAAGTAAAGTCTCAATTATTGGTAAAAACTCTTTTAATCACATGAAAGTTTCTAAATAAAACCAAAGTAAAGTCTCAATTAAATTTAAAAACCCTTGGACTCATATGATCAACATGCTTATAGATTTAAAATCATTACTTTTTATGTGATTCAAAGATAAAAGACATAGATGAATGAAAACCTCAACAGTTGTTGCTGCATTGTGCCGGTGGTGTAAATTGGCACTCGTGTTCTTCGTCGTTGTTGCGACTTGGTTTTGCTGCGTGGAACACTGAGGTTGTTATGATGTTGCTGATGCAATGAAGGTCTCACGATTTTGGGTGCGTGAACGTTGCTGCACTGGCTGCTGGTGTATTCTTGTTTCACGAAGTTGCTGCCATGGTTGTTGCGTCATCAATGGATCATGTTTTCTGCAGGGACTCGTGGTGCGCGAACGTTGTAGTGGCTTCCATGGAGATTTCGCGAGGAGATCTACGACATCACTGACTGGTTGGCTATATAGATTCGAAATGTAGATTCGTGGAGGCGCTGTTGTGTAGATGATATCGCCACAGGCGAGATTGCTGACGATAGTTTTCATGAACGCGGCGACTACCATGGTGGAAGAGGAGAAATTAGGGTTTCTCATAGGAGAGATGAAGATGATGACGTGACACCATTTGGTTGGCTGAATTTTTAGTTGCTGGATCATGACACGTGTCATTCTCTTATTGGTCAGTTTAATAAGTGGAGGATTGCCACATGGCATGATTTAAGTGCCTCTTAGTTTATGAGTGGAAAGAGGAGTGAAAATAGACAAAGTCAAGAGTGTAGAAGTAGGTTTTTTGTAGCCCATTTGGAAATAGGGGAATGTATAAGTAATGTATAGGGTGCAAAAGTGATTTTTCTAGAACTTGCTGATTTTAGCCTTATTTAAAGGTGGTTTGTAACTTCAATTAATTTATTTTTCTACCTTAAATAAGCTTAATCTTAACTTGAGCTATATCAACAAACGTTAAAATATCCAAAAATAATTTATGCAACTAAAAATCACTTTTTAAGACATTTTTATCACACAAGCTCAAACAGCCTAATTATCAGAATTATCAATTAAATTGCTCTTTAAGCACACAAATTCAATTAAATACCCAGAATTAAACATTAAATAAGGGCAAAAATACAGACTCATCATACCCACACACTTATCCTTTTGCACTCTTGGGCAAAATTGAGTAATTTGAAAACTTTGTTCTGAGGTATTTTATTTCACATCAACACTAGATAAAAGGAATGAACCTTACTTGAGACAAATCAATATTCTAGAAATCAAGTTACCAAGCATAAACAAACGAAAATATTTTATTTTTCACACATAAGTTAATCTTTTGAATTCACAAGACAATCAATTATGAAAGAAAGCACTCAAGTTATATGTGTATTTTCTCACCAAAATTCGCTCAAGTGTTTTGGCTTGTGTTTTCACTCAAAATACTCATGCAAGTAAACACTCATAATACTTAACAAGACTCTAATATTCACAAACTTTCAGAAAACATGCATTCAAAGATCATGAGGACTTTTTACCGGTTATAATGGGGCCAAGGCAAAGGTAGGAAAAATTTAGGAATTTTGAGGGTTTTTAAAATTAAAATATAGAAAGAATAATGGAGCATAATTTCAAAACCAACTCTTTTTTGTTTATTGCTTTGTTGCTCTTTTTTTTTAGAAAGCAATTATTTTTTTCATTTCAACACTGTTTCATCAACAAATTTTCCTTTTGCCATTTTTATTAATTTGTGGGTGAGTTACACACTTTATTCCTCAACCAATCTTAACATAATCCACTAGCTCATTTCTTTCTTCCTAAGGTAAGGAAAAACATGATCTTTTTCTTTATAAGGATTTACAATGGGTTTAAAAACAAGAAAAATAGGTTTAAAGCTCAAAGGGGCTACCAATGGATCAATGTTAAGGTTGGCTTATTTGGCCAAGTACCTATAAACAAGAAATGTCTCAGTCATATCAAATCATGCATATTTACCTAAAATGCAAAACAAAAGAATCAAGCTAAACATTTGAGTATAAACAAAACATGAGCAAGTCACTCAAGAAAAATAGGAATGACACATGGTAGTCCATCCTTTACATTAAGGCTCAAGACTCATAAGGTCAAAACTCTTCCACATAAGATTTAATCAAGAAATTCTCAAATCAACTCAATTAGCAAATCATAGAAACAATCCACTCATATCAACATAACTTTTATTTTTCCAGAATTATGATCATCCCAATTACCAAATGAAATCCTAAAAATCCAATGTCAATATCTTTTATTGAAAACATGGAAATATTTTTGGTGGATTTCTTATGAGACATATTGTTTAAAATTTCACTTAGTAAAAAGTTACTACTTTCACAATTTTCTCAAAAAGAAATCACAATTTTTTTTAAATGAAAACAAAAACAAAAAAGAAAGAAAAAAATATTCTATCTATAGTTTGTCTCCCTCATACTTATTTCAAAAATTGTCCTTGATGGAGTTAGTTTGGGGAGGAGATGAAAAGTCTTGTGAGTTCTGGCTCAATCTGGCCATATGTCAAAATTTATTTTCTTTAATTTTATAAAGTACAAGTCAGCTTGTACAATTTTATTAAAGAAAACAAACACACACACACACACACACACACACACACACACATATATATATATATATATATATATATATATATATATATATATATTATCCAAAAGTGAACCAGTTCCAATTATATTTGAATTTAAAGACAACCTAAATTCATTGTTTCCAAACGAACACAAATAACATCATTTGTCCAGACAAGAAACTGAAACCAAATTTCGTCTAAATAACGACACAACAAAAGTGTCTTTAAAATCTAAATAAAAAACGGTCCACAATAATAATCTAAAATGCCCCCTATAGCTTTCACCTCCACCGATTTGTCGTCTCCAACATAGATCCATCTTTCAGAATCAATTTACTTTTGGTAGCTTATGTAATCTGTAACATCTTGGCCGGATATTACTTATTTAAATAAAATTAATAACAAAAAACATAACAATCACATTTATTCAACACAATTTCCCAAAACACAAGAAAAATTTAACTTTATTGTAAGAGCCAAAATGTTGAAAACATAAATTAAACTCAAACTTTACATCTCCAAATCCAAAATAAATCTAGATTACAAAAATAGTAAAAAGAACTGTAGAATTAAAAATTCCCAAGCTGCCATGCTCCTATGCTAAGTCTCATCGGCACCTCCTGCAACATCATCTACTCTCATGTAACGAGTTACATGATCATTGCTAAACACACATAGATAAGGTGAGCTTAAAAGAATAAAAATGCATTATAATGTACATTATAATAATAATTTAAAACCCCTAACACTTCTTATACACCCAAACCTCAAACCCCAAACATTCACATCTTCCTCTGGACGCCTCTTGATTCTACATCCTTTGATGATTACATTAGTTGATATGTGCTGTCACGAGTGTCTACTCATCCCTTCGACTACAGGCCACCATTGGTAGTCCACACGTGGGAATGATCTTTTTACGGACTACAATCTGCAACACCAAGTGGAGTTCCTTAATATGAACTCCAGTCCGTATTTGTCCCAAGACTACCAAACTCATTGACTAACATCGAGGAGGGAAATCTTTCGGAACCCATCCATACAAGCCATGATATCGCACACTTCACTGGACTTCTATAACCACCAAGCTACAACCTCAAGTGACCACGTGTTACCCCAATACAAACTCCACTCGTGATTGGGCCCCTAGCAAATCATCGCCTCAAGACCTCCATCCAAAGTTGTGTAGAATCCTTCATGCAATCCAACTATGCACCCGAAACCGTTTGGCGCTTCACACGCGTCGCTAGGCGAAATTTGGTTCCAGATTGCTTGGCGAAACACCTGGCACTACCAGGCGCCATCCCACTAGATTCTAGTCCAGGCCCAATTTCACGAAAAACCACCGTGCGGGATCCCTTATGTTGTCAGCACCAACTTTCGAGTTTTGTCCCAGAGTTCTCTTTGTGGCCTATCGCCTAGCGGATGCACTTGCACCGCCATTCGCCACACCAATAGTGTAGCACTACTAGTTTAAGGTTCCAAAATAGTGTCGATAACCAAATTAACCAAACAAGTTCTCATCCAATCCAAAATTATCATCTTCATAAACCAAAAATCCTCATACAATTATAATATAATATTTCTACAAAATATGCTTTGTATAATCATCACCCCACTAACTTGTAGCGCGCGCGCACACACACACACACACATATATATATATATATATATATATATATATATATATATATATATATATATATATATATATATATATAAAAAATATATTAAAAAAAATAATAAATAAAATAAAAATATATATTTATAAAAATATATATATATATATATATATATATATTAAAATCATATAAAATAAAACATTATACAACAAAGAAAACTAATTCTATTGGACCTTCTATAATCACATCACAGTATTGTTTTTTCATAAACAACATCCAAAAGCAAAGAAAAGAAAAGAAAAACTAAAGACTATCCTACGAAATTATTTATTGAACAAATAAAACAATAGAATCTTCATTCTTCTAATAAACTTTTTTGTTTCTTTATTCCACATACATCCAACTTTATCAATTATAAAAAATTTATACAAAAAAAAAAAACATTTAATATACCTTATAAGGAATCTACTGTCCCGTAACCAAATTTGCCTTAAAATATCCAATTACACATTAATTCACAATTTAAAACATCCAAAAATATTCATTCCATTTTTTTTTATATAGACAACCCACTGCATATATAACAATCAATAAAATTCTTCTAACGCAAACTATTTCCTAATCTATTTTACAACATCATAACCTCTAGACTCTATAACACTAACTTATTCCCAATAAACTCTTAATTTTAATATTCAAAATGTAAAATAGAAATTATTAAAATTGTGAATACGGTTATAATAATAACACAACCCATATTTTTTCAATATATCTTTAACTAAAACGAATCAATAATATAATAACTTCAACATGATAAAATATAAAGAATCTAAAATTTCTCTACAATGCTAAGACAAAATACCAATGGATAGAAAACAAAAGACATTCAAGCATTTTGGATGTGTTCGCGAATAACAAGAATCATTTATCAAACCACAAAGGAGAAAAGAAACAAATTCACCTTCCCCTAACCTGGAATTCCCACTGGAAGTTCCTCTTTGCACCAACTTGTCCCTTCTCTCGGCCGTCTCACACTCACCTCGATCAATTCTTTAGGGTTCTCAAATTTTGTAGCACACCACCATGTTGGTTCTCTTCCCCTTTTTAACCTTAAACTGATTTTAATTATAATAAAATTAAATTAATTAAAATTTGCTACTTAATCTCGTCCTTAAAGTCTAATTAAATCTCGTCCTAAAATCGTCCCCAAGACAAAAAAAAAATACTATGATTTCACTCTAGACAAAGTTCAAACACACAACCTCCCAATTACTAAGTGTATGCTCAACCATCAAGTCACTAGATGTTTCTTAGTAATTCATACTTTTCTATGATTTTATCCTCCTATTATATGATCAAGCATACATGCAAAACAATAAAACACTTAAATTACCACACAAATGGCATACAGAGACTTAAATCCAAGTCCTCTCATATAACTAAATACTCTCAACCAAAGCTAGTACTATTCATTGTCATCTCTCTCTGCATTAATTATCTCATGAATTCCCACCCTCACATTTATTAAATAAATATTTATTTATTTAATTTTCCTCGGGTCTTATATAACCCTTCATTGAAACACTGATGTTAGTTGTTACACCAAAGTCTAATCACTAACTATTTCTTGGTTCTAAAGCTAAATTGATCTGAAAGCAAACCAAAGAAAGGCTCACACGATTTGAGCGATCTCACTTCTTATATCCTTTTATCTCTTCAGAGATACTAGAGTTTGCAGAAGAAGTGAATTTCTAAATCCTTACTGTAAGGTCAAGATTGCAGCCAAGAACAATTCACATGTTCTCACTCGAGTTCTTAAAACTTGTTCCATTAAGAATCGAAACCAAATTTTGATGGGCGGATATAAAAGCAATTATAGTTGTATCTAGAGTAAGAGAAATACGAATAAGCTCACAACCTAAAAATAAATAAATAAATAAATAAATTCAAATAATGGTGTAGCCCATCTCAAGACACCTAATGCCCATTAATATCAAGTCTATGGATAATAATATTAATTGCTAGGGGTATCTTGTTGTAATGATCAAACATTGATAACAAAACATGTCCAACAACAAACCCATCTTTGGATTGATTTATCATCAACAAAGCAAAATTTTATAATTATCACATGTTTACCATTACAAATGTGTATATAATCCGACCAAATATTAATCTTCCTTTGGGCCGACTAATAATCGCATGGATATACATAAACACAAACATTTAACATTTCTCACGAACTATCTCCTCAAGAGAGGTCACTTTAACGATATCTTGATTCAATTTGCTCATAAAGAAAATGTTAAACAAAATCAAAATTTGAATATTTATTTATTACAAAACCAAATATATTTATTTTTATATTTCAAAAGATAAATCCTTATGTTCAAATATGTTGATTTAATTATTATATTTGAACCTAAAGTTCAATTAGATTAGGCTTTCTAGTTTTCTTCTTCTCCTTTACGAAAGTTTTCATAGCTAAGAGACTCCTGCATACGTGACCAGAACTAGAATCAACCACGACCATAACTAGCCAAGCACAACAAGTGCACCAAATCCATAACCCAAATTGATCTAGAATGAGCCTTTTCCGCGATGGGCAACAACCAGATCAGAAACATGAGCCACCATCACTCACGGCAGCAGCCAACACAAATAAAAATGCAAACCACCACCGTTCACCCCTCGAACTAGCAGCTTGATTCTGAAGACGAAACCGTGCCTGGGTTGTGTGCTCCATCGTCTCAAGCCTAGGGAAGAAGAAGCATTACTTGATCATTGGATAACCAACAAGCACCGGAACCAAGAAAGCAAGAATGAAAAAAAAGAAAGCTTGATTGCAATTATTAGGATTTTGCAGTTTCGAAATTGGGGATTTATCCCAAATTAGGGTTCGTAAATTTAAAATAGAATACATCGATTTAGAACTGAATTGGCAACACGAAAAACATACAATTGTTTTACTTTCCGGATGCTCTTAAAAATCGTTCCAAAAACATCAATTGTATACAAAAGTTCATGCTCTTTGAAACCCACCAAAGAGATTAAAGACATACTGGGAATTCTCCATAATTTGGATTCATGCGATTAATGGCCTTAAACATAAACAAACATCGCTTTCATCACTTTGAGACCAATTGTTGGTTTACGAAAACATTAAAGAGCAACACATTCATAATAAATTAAGCACTTCTTAATATTTCAAAGAATTGAATGAGAAAGCTTACCTTATGATTGGAAATAGTAGAGGTAGAGGAAAAATATGGTACATGATTTTCCAACTGTAGAGCACCTAAAGTTTTCTTCTAGATTTTTTCTCTTGATGAGGAGAGAGAGAAAGGAGTAAAAATAATATGTAACTTGATCACAGATGGAGACCATAACATTTATGTAACTTCTGACAGTTACTTACTTAATTTCAATATTCTTAATTTGACGCCTTCATCAAATTAGAGTATTGATGGCATGTACACATTTAATATATCATGGCATGTATATGCTTTTAGCCATATATTTAATTAATTAGATTATTTTAATACTTTGACTAATAATATAATGACCCTAACACATTTAATTAT
>Ga0214544_1004907_pt1 | contig 26425 bp, 19 predicted proteins | sample CNSS3metaG_FD_160074 | JGI IMG/M metagenome (GOLD analysis project Ga0214544, IMG submission 160074) | Root nodule microbial communities from cowpea collected in UCLA plant growth center, Los Angeles, California, USA - CNSS3 | ecosystem: Host-associated > Plants > Roots > Nodule | place: USA... | reverse complement strand
GATGGGGATGGGAAAAAAGTTTGATACCCGTTGGGTTTGGGTATGGGGATGGGGATGAATTTTTTATGCGGGGATGGGTATGGGATAGCGAAACCCGTCCCCGCCCCGCCCCGTTGCCATCCCTACGCCTAGGCGAGATGAGCGGAGGCTCGCTCAGGGCTTTCTGCGCGAGTTGTCGCTCAGGCGACCAAAACCTCATTTTGAGCGAGCAGATGTCTCGCTTAGGCGAAGGGGGTCTCGCCTAAGCAAGATTGCGCAAGGGCTACTGTTCTCCTTGTTGAGCTCTCGCCTAGGCGAAGGGGAGCTCACTTGAGCGAGAGTCCGTCTCGCTTGAGCGAGACCCTCCAGCCTGAGCAAAGAGCTGGGCGAGGATGCGTCCCGAGTTGATTTTCCCTCTGTGTTTGGATGTTTAGCTTGTGCTTGTTTGGGTTATTGAATGAGTACTCAATGGGAATGATTATGCATGATTTGGGAGAGGATTATATGTGGGGAATTGTGAGCTTGGCTTGATCTTGTATGAATTGTACATGAGGGGTTGGATGCATATATATATATATATATATATATATATATATATATATATATATATATATGTATGTATATATATATATACATACATATATATATACATATATATATATATATAAATGTGTGGTCACGAATTTGGCATGAGCAACAATGGACCTGGATGGTTGGTAATCCGGTGGCATGGTATTGGTATGAGAGGAAGTACTTTATGCATGGTTGGGAATAACGAGTTGACATTGATTCAACCTGTGATAAATGAGGGTTGGTTATGGAAGTTGGTATGAGGATTTCTAAGCATGATATCTGTATTTATTGCCTGGTTGTTTGTATATATATTTGGTATGAAGTCAGTACGTAATTCCTTGAAGTCTCTAGGTGAGACTTTAGGGTCGTGCTTCAGTGGTCGGGACGTAATCCCATGGCCCCTATTAGTGGGTGTCCATGGTGGTGCCCATGGTGGTGCCCTATCTATATAACTTGGTAAGGATTCAAGGTAAGGATCGCATCTTGACACTCTAAGGAGTCAGTTAGTCTCACTTAGAGCGGACTGACTCCTGTGGTGAGAGTAGTAGGAGGCCTGAAATTTATTAAGGGCTAACCTTGTGGTGAGGGAAATTGATTCATTGTAACACTTGTAACACATAGCTCGGGGGTGAGCAGAGGTATCCACCACAAGTGCAAGCATCCGCTTAATCCGACTACGTTATATGTATCCGGATGAGTCGAGTCTTACTGTATTGTTTGGAAGGTCTTAACATGCTTGTGTGATGTAAGTGAAATGGACCGTGAATATGTATCTGATTACTTTGATGAACTGGTTTTGGCTCTAGCTTACCTTTTGCTTGTTTATTTGCTCTGTATGTTGTTCTTCTACTCTTGCGATGATCATCAATTTATTGATGGAAGCAGATGCGAGAGGCATCGTTGTCAGCAGAGGAGAGATGACCCCGCTGCATAATCTTTTTGGGCTGAACTTCATGTTTCTTTTGGATTCTGTTAGGGCTAGGGCCGATGTATTGCTTGACTCCTTAATACTCTATTTCTTCATGTTAGACTTTTATCTAGTTTTCTTTGGCATCGTGGTGTGCCTAGAATTGTAGGGGTTGTGTCTCAGACCCCAGGGCTGCGCTATTGTACTGTGTGTGACATTTCTTTTAATTTCGCTTAATAATTCACTACAAGAAAAATCATTATTACCGACGGTCAAAATCCGTCGGTAATGACCAAAATTCGTCGCTAAATCAACATCATCGACGGTCAAAAATCCGTCAGTAAAATGCTTGTCTGTAAAATTTTACCGACAGAAATCGTGTTTCGTCGGTAATTATCGATGGAAAAATCCGTCGATAAATCTGTCGGTAATTATCGACAAAAAAATCCTCGGTAAATCCGTCGATAATTACCGACAGAAAAATCCATCATTAATTACAGACCAAAATATCCGTCGATAATTACAAAAAATCCGTCGGTAAATTTGTTACACTATTCATCTTCTTCCTCCTCCCTCTTTCAATTTTTTTTTCGTTTTTTTTTCGTGGTCACCGTCCCCGTCGCCGTCAATATCGCCGTCGCCATTGCCACCATCGTCGCCGCCACCGTCGCCGCCGCCGCCGTCACCGTCGCCGCCGCCGCCGTCGTCTTCTTCTTCCTCTTTCTTCTTCTTCTTCTCCTTCTTCTCCTTCATCTTCTCCTTCTTCCTCTTCTTCTTCTCCTTCTTCCTCCTCCTCTTCTTCTTCTTCTTCTTCTCCTTTTCTTCTCTTTCTCCTTCTTTTTCTTCTTCTTCTCCTTCTCTTCTTCTTCTTCTCTTCTTCTTCTTCTTCTTCTCCTTCTTTTTCTTCTTTTCTTCTTCTCCTCGTCTTCTTATAAGGTGAGATTTGGGCGGAAAAATTCCCGCTTCTTTTACCGACGGATAAATTCGTCAGTAGTTTCGTCGATAAAAAAAATTAAATTATCGACGGATTTTACCGACGGATTTTGAGTTATGTAAGTATCGATGAATTTACCGATGGAAAAATCCGTTGGTAATTCAAATTTGGGCGAGAAATTTCCCTCTTCTTTTATCGATGGATTTTTTCATCGGTAAATTCGTCGGTAATTCAAATTTGGGCAGGAAATTTTCCGCTTCTTTTACCGACGAAAAAATCCGTCGGTAATTTTGTCGGTAAAAAAATTTTGAATTATCGACGGATTTTACCGACAGATTTTTCTGTCGATAAATGAAAATTTTTTTACCGACGGATTTTTCCGTCGGTAATTAAAATTTGAGAATCCATCGGTAAAATTCGTCGGTAATTCAAATTTATCGACAGAAGTATATCCATCGGTAAAATTCTGTCGATAATTTTAATTTTTTTTTAATGATTAAATGGGATGTTACACTTTTTTTTCCCCATTTTTTTTGCTGAAAATATGAAAACGAAAAATATATTTTCTATTTTTTAATTTTAGAAAAAGTTTACCAGGAAAAAATGTCTTTTGAATGATTTTGTTGTCAATATTACTTCTTTAGAAGAATAACAATCTACCCTGTTTGAGTTCTATGTTGGTTTATCAAATCGTTTAATCTGATCATTCAAACTTTTTAGTATAAAAAATTATATATAAACACAAACATCCTAAGGAATATTTTACAATTTGCAAGATTCATCTTCAGGAATTTGCATGTAAAAGAAGTTTCTTTTGTGCTAAACATTTTGTTAATTGTTTCAAAACAATTATTTTGTGTATTTCTATTAGGAAAATCATTATACTGTATGAACATTAAAAAACAAGGTAGATTATTCATAATACAAAAAAACACCAGGTGACAATGGAATTTATTGCTATTACTCTTAAAAAAGGAAGTTTCCTATTTTTTTCCAAGTGAACACTGTAATATTTTAAAACAGTTAATAGTGTTGTTAAACAATGAAAAAGTTAAGGCAAAAAGTAGTGTTTTTTTTTTAAACAAAAGAAAGTTAGGGTGAAGATAAACATAACAGGAAGAGGTTATGTTTGTTTTGTTTATCTTCACCAAACATGTTTAGAGTAATTTATTGAAAAAGAAAAAGAAAAAATGAGAATAAGGAGAATATTCGAATAGCTATATGGTAAAAAGACCCTAATTCGGTGGGCTTGGTTGGTCAGTTCTTGTTGGATAGAGTAGTCATTTGTTTTGAAGAATCAGAGAAAAAAAAAACGAGTTTGGTAGGTGCACTTAAAAGGGTACCCTACCCATCACCCAACTTTCACCACTCAACAACTGCACCAAACCACAATAGTTACACTCACACAGTAGTAGCTTAGAACAACGACAACGTCGGAGTGTGTTTCTTTCGTACGTTTTTTTGTTCTCTCTGTTGAGGCATCAAAGGGGTTGAATCCATGGATTCTGATTATGGTATTCCCAGGGAGCTTTCAGATCTTCAAAAGATTCGGTCTTTGTACCAGCCGGAGCTTCCCCCTTGCCTGCAGGTGCTGGCTGGTTTCAGATCTTGTGGGTTTCAGGGGTTGTGGGAGCAGTGGGGTTTTCAAAGTTTTGATTTTTATTTTTCATTTGGGTGATGACCCTTTTGGCTTTTTTGTTCAGGGAACCACTGTGAGGGTTGAATTTGGTGATGCTACCACCACTGCTGACCCCACTGACGCCCCCACCATCGCCAGGGCTTTTCCTCACACCTACGGACACCCTTTGGCTCACTTTCTCAGGGCCACTGCCAAAGTCCCTGATGCTCAGATCATAACCGAGTTCCCTCCTATTAGGTCTGTGTCTGCTTATCATGTTCGTGTTTCCTGGGCATTGTTATGAATCTGTTTTGATATGAATTTCATAATACTGATTGGGTTGTTGTAGAGTGGGAGTTGTCTTTTGTGGGAGACAATCTCCTGGAGGACACAATGTTATCTGGGGTCTCCACAATGCTCTCAAAATTCATAATTCCAACAGTGTTTTGCTTGGATTTCTTGGTAATTGAATTTATTTGCTCGATGGATCTTCAGCTTTTCTTTTTGTAAACAATGTTGTAATTGGGCGTCTTTACTGTCTTTAGTTTACTTTGAATATTCGTATATCTCATGCTATGTATTACACACAATAAAAGTGTTTACTTAACCATGAAATACTGTTGTTTGTTTGACAAATGAATAACCAGGTCTGCATTTCCTTGTTTCTTCCAACTGCAGGTGGTTCAGAAGGTCTGTTTGCCCAGAAAACTCTCGAGATAACCGACAGTGTTCTTTCCACATACAAAAATCAAGGTTGGTTGTGGCAGGCGAAGTTTTTTGATGATGGTCATCAGTTAATCAATTGGGTTATTAGCTCCTTATTGGTCAATTGTGGCAAGTGATAATAGCCATTAGTTTATCATTTGTGTTATTAACTCCTTGCTGTCATATTATGGTTGTTGTTTCACAGGTGGTTATGATTTACTTGGCCGGACAAAAGATCAAATTAGGACCACCGAGCAGGTTAATGCTGCGCTTGCAACATGCAACAATTTGAAACTGGACGGCCTTGTCATCATCGGAGGTATGCCTAAGCGTCTTGAACCTTCATGTATCATTTATTATCATTACATCCTCAAAAGAGGTTTCTAAATGCTGAAATGCATTATCTTTCAGGGGTGACTTCAAACACGGATGCTGCACAACTTGCAGAAACTTTTGCTGTAGCCAACTGCCCCACTAAGGTATTTTTATTCGTTGTTTTGAATTTTGTTCATTTTCTGTTAGAGTGGTCTTTACTGAAGCTTTATATTTGGTATCGCTTTTTTGTATTCATAATTAATTAATTTTAATTTGTTTAAGTTTTAGCTGTTCTTTACATCACACTTAATTTCATATAAATTTCCAATTTATGGATTAGTTCGATTCTGCAGGTGGTTGGTGTACCTGTGACTCTTAATGGAGATCTTAAAAACCAGTTTGTGGAAACCAATGTTGGTTTTGATACAATTTGTAAGGTATTTTTCTTGTGATTAAGACATTTATTCATAATATAAATATTATTTTTTTTGTTAACATATGGTAGATCACAGTATATTTACTATTCTAAATACTTTGTATGGAAAACATGATTTTATGTAACTGGTAATCTTGACACTGTATACCATCTACCATAAAATTTGATAATGGCTTAATTATTTTCATCATGACACGGCCATGTGTGAGAATTTTTCCCCTCTCTTCAGGGCATTTTGTTTGATAAAATGATTGCACATGCTATGAAATAAGGAGCAATTGAAGTACCAGTAAAATTTTACTTTCTGTTTACTCAGGTCAATTCTCAGCTCATCAGCAATGTCTGCACTGATGCACTGTCTGCAGAGAAGGTAATGAGTCTAATGTATCTTGCATGATTTTCTTTGATATCATTGTGTGTACGCGTGTGTATAAATTTGTAAAAGGGTAGGCATTGCTACTTTCATTAGTTTTCTTTTCATTACTTTCTTTCGTTTTCCAGTATTATTATTTTATCCGTCTTATGGGGCGCAAGGCATCACACGTTGCTTTGGAATGCACTCTCCAGTCCCATCCAAACATGGTGTGTATTATTGTCTCACATCATTTATGCTTATTTTGTTATGGTTCCATGCTTACATTTATCTTTAATACGTTTTATGCAGGTAATTCTTGGTGAGGAGGTTGCTGCATCAAAGCTGACCCTTTTTGAAATAACAAAACAGATTACTGATGCAGTTCAGACTAGGGCAGAGCAAGGTTTGAACAATCTGAATTGCCTCTTTATATATATGTGTGTATTGAGATCTAATGTCACATTCCTCTGTTTTTCTCAGACAAATACCATGGAGTAATCCTCCTTCCAGAAGGGCTGATAGAGAGCATTCCTGAAGTGTATGCACTCTTGAAGGTATAAACTCCTCTTTCTCGATGGTCAAAGTATACATTGTAGACTGTTGAAGCATCATAAACTGATAGTTTCTCTCATTGTGTTTATATATTAGTTTTGCAATTTTCGTCTCTTGTGGGAGAGATTAACCTTAATCTAATCTGTTCCTTCCAATACCTTTTTGTACCTCAGGAAATTCATGGATTACTCAGACAAGGTGTTGCTGTTGACAAGATATCTTCTCAGCTTTCACCATGGGCATCTGCTCTATTTGAATTTTTGCCTCCCTTTATTAGGAGACAGGTAAACTCATCTACCATGCTGAACACGAGCTGGTATTTTGTCAATTTAGTTCTAAAGTCTATGATAGAAAATCTGACTATGATCTTCAATACTGCAGTTGCTCCTTTACCCTGAATCCGATGACTCAGCACAGTTATCACAGGTAATAATCACAAGAAGATACTTTGCTTGTATGAATTGATAGAGAATTTCAGATTCCTTCATTCATGTCTCTGTTCTTCCTTTGTAATGATTTGCAGATTGAAACTGAGAAATTACTAGCATATCTTGTGGAAGCAGAGATAAACAAGCGCCTGGTATGGTCACTCAATCTCTGTTCCATTCGTTCCCCAATACTCCTTCCTTTTACTTGACTCTCCATCATCTTTGTACTTCTAATGATTATTAACATGAGTTTATTTGTTTGTGATCTCTGCGATGCATATTTTGATTTAGATAGGCAACCCTGTCTGTCGTGCACATGCTTTGTCACAGTTTACCATGGAACTCTTTTTATTCCTTTTCTATTCCTTGTGATTTATAAAGTAAGAACATTTTCTGTTTGAATATCATCATGAAGGGTCAACTATGTCAGTTATGAATGATATAATCTTGAGCCATACTTTATATGATGACTATCTTGATTAATTTCATTTTGTTGATGGTTTGAAAAACATTGTAGAGCTGTCTTTGCTTTTAGTGACTTAAAGGTAAATTTTCCACGGCTGTGTTGACATTTAAAATATTTTCTTGTTCCTTTTGACAGAAAGAAGGCACATACAAGGGAAAGAAGTTCAATGCCATCTGCCACTTTTTTGGTTACCAAGCTCGTGGATCGCTACCATCAAAATTTGACTGTGATTATGCATATGTATGTTGATTCAGTAATCTCCCTTTGTTTATTAGCTCTTGTAGTCAATATCATCTGAAAGTGTTTCCCATTCAAACTTTTGTTATTAACCTTTGATATCATTGCAGGTCCTTGGACACATCTGCTACCATATACTGGCCGCAGGTCTTAATGGATACATGGCAACTGTAACCAACCTGAAGAATCCTGTAAACAAGTGGCGATGTGGGGCTGCTCCAATCGCAGTATGTCATTATTATCATTATTTTTCTTGTATTATTTACTTTATGTTTATTTATGATGATGGCTTTGTGTCATATCTCAATGCTTTCCATGGTAGAGACTCATGGATTTTGCCTCTGGTGAACTTTAGGCTATGATGACTGTGAAGCGATGGTCTCCAAATCCAGGAGCCACATCGATTGGAAAACCTGCTATTCATCCAGCTACCGTGGACTTGAGAGGCAAAGCTTATGAGTAAGTTTTCTTGTCATGTTGTGTGATGCATGTGTGCATATATACCTTTACATGGAATATAAGGCTTTTGCTAGAGATTTTATTTGAAAATCAGTAAGTTCACATACATGGATTAAACATGTACTTGATAATAGTAATCAGCTTGCTTGGTCTCATTTCTTTGTAGTGTTTCTATTGAGGGCATTTCTCTGATGCATGATTTTTTTTGGTTGCAGGCTGTTGAGACAAAAAGCAGCAAGCTTTCTCATGGATGATATTTACAGAAATCCAGGTCCACTTCAGTTTGATGGTCCTGGTGCAGATGCCAAAGTCATAACTCTCTCTGTTGAAGACCAGGACTACATGGGCCGCATTAAGAAGCTTCAGGAGTACCTTGAACAGGTCTTGCCTATAAAAAAACTTTCATTTTTACAGAACTAGAGCACAAGCCAAACTTTTGCAGAACCTTATATAGAGCTAGTTTTTACATTAACATTTTCTTTATGGTTATTGCTACCTTTTTATGGAGTTAGGACCTAGTTCTTGAGTACCAAGTTAACTCTTGATCTGCATGTTTTGTTGGTATGAGGCATAACATTGTCAAAGAGTTGTTTACTTTCTATGCTGCATCACTCTAAAAACTTAAACTATCAACCAGTCAGAAATCATCATATAGCATTATGGTAGTTATCATTGAAGGTAAAACTATTTTCTCATTCTGATGGAATTTGTCCTTAAAATTTCAGGTCCGAACCATTGTAAAACCAGGGTGCCCTCAGGAGGTTTTGAAGGCGGCGCTCAGCGTGATGGCGTCGGTGACTGAAGTTCTGGCAGCCATGTCAACCACTTCTACGAACAGTCTGGCAGCCCTTTGAGAGGAGCAGATGGAAGTTGTATTCTTTTCCAAAATTTTCAGGCCTAAGGTTTAGTTTCTTCATTTTGTAGCCATGGAAGTAGCTGATGATTGGAAATAAGTTAGATCTGACATGGTGCATGTCAAGGGTGAGATTATACTGTAGTCAAAGTTTTGGCTGTGTTCCCAAATATTTTTTTGTTTTTTCAAGACATGAGAGTTCATTCCATGTGAGACAATGTTTGATAATTTAGCTTGGTGCTTGAGATTGTTACTGTTTTGTTATCTTTGTTCTTCCTAGGACATTTCTCTTTTCATATTCTGATCTTATGTTTTTGTTCCAAACGTTTATATCCCAAAGTGAAATTCCAGCCCTTTAAATTCTAGCATTCAGAACTAGCACGTGATTTATTACATGTTGCTTTTAGAACTTTGCATCTGCGACCGAACACGTGGAAAATGCTCTGCTTTTCTATAGGAAAATGATACCATTGATGTTGACCATGTTTCCTAATAATTATGCAATATTCACCTTTCTATGATGCAAGAATAAGAAAATAATTCTTTTCATAAGTTTAAATTAATCTATATACTTGTTTAAATTAATTTATTTGAGATATTATGAGAGGGCTATTACATATTAGCTTTAACTAATATATAAATTAGTTTTTTTTTTTCTCTTTTAGTAAGAATTTACAGAAAAGTTTCTCTAGATAAATCTTAAGTCGTTATTGATTAAAGAAATCGATAAAAGATATTTCTCTTCCATCCATAATTAAATTAAGGTTAAAATACTTTCTTGGTCCATGTTTTTGTTGAAAAATTTTAAATAAGTCATAAGATTTTTTTTAGTTTCAATTAGGTCCATATTTTTGTAAATATGTAATAATTAGGCTCATTCCGTTAGTATGGTGTTAATGGTGTTAAAGATATGTCACGTGTCAACTTTTCATTTTTTTGAATTTTTGAAATTTTTTTTATTTTTTTTATTTTTTTTATTTTTTAATTTATTTTTAATTATTTTTAATTTTTTTAATTTTTTTTGAAAATTATTCATGTCATGTGTCACATCAATATTGTGCCACGTGTCAAGTCAGTAAGGTAACACGTGTCAAGTCATTGTTTGAATCTTAATTTGGTCTATATATTTGTTATTGTAATTATATTTCAGTCCATTTTTTTTTAATTTTCAATTTTATCCTCTCCAAATTGAGATCAAATTTAATTTTTATATAAATGTTATAATGATATTTTTATTAAACATTTTAATAATATAAGTTTATTTTATATTTTGTTTTAAAATTTTAAAATATTTATTTTAACTTGTTACAAAATTGTTTTAAATAATTTATATACAAATGTTAGAGTTGGTTTAAAATTAACAATTTTATAAATTTAAATATAAAATTTCAAAACAATTTTGTAAAAAGTTAAAATAAATATATTTAAAAATTTTTTAAAAAATGGACTGAAATGCAATAAAAATAACAAATATATGGACTAAATTGAGATTCAGACAATGATTTGACACGTGTCACCTTACTGACTTGACACGTGACACAATATTAACGTGACACGTGTCATGAATAATTTTCAAAAAAAAATTCAAAAAAATAAAAAAATTCAAAAAAAAAAAAATTCAAAAAAAATTCAAAAAATTCAAAAAAATGTGAAGTTGACACGTGACATATCTTTAACACCGTTAACTCTATACTAACGGAATGACGGAATGGGCCTAATTGTTACACATTTTCAAAAATATGGACCTAATTGAGACTAAAAAAAATCTTAGGACCTATTTGAGATTTTTCAACAAAAACATGGACCAAGGGAGTATTTTAACCTATTAAAGTATATACCTAATTGTAGTTTTAGTTAATGTATTTACCAAATTTACAGCTTTGGTTTGGTTTGGAGAATTTTATTATTTTGCGTGTTGAAGTGATTGTTATGTTTATTTTAAAAATAAAAAATACGATATGCGGTAAATATACTATATATGAATATTAAAAATTTACAATAATTTCTAAAACATAATAAATATATGATTATTATTATGTGAATCTAAATTAAAACTATATGTACTAAAGTTGTCAACATAAAAAATATAAATTATTGTTATTATACAAGTATTATTATAAGAAAACTCTTAAAGAATGATCAATTTTAATAACAAAAAATATGTTAGAAACCAATTTTCTAAGTAGAGATCAATTGTTTTGGTAGCCAAAACTTTGGTAACTAATGTTAATGATCAATTTATAAACCAATTCATAATAAAGATTATTTTAATTATCAATTTATAGATCAATTATAATTTTTTTTTAACTAATTTAGTTGTCAATAATTTTTAAATTTTAAATTGATACTTAAATTGGTCACTATATAGTGACTAATTATTTTTTGTCACTGATATTGGTCATTAACAATGATTTCATGTATTGTACAACGATTTGATAAATTAGATACTTTGCTAATAAGTATCGATAAAGTATCTTAAAGTATCGAACACGAATACATATAGGATACAGATACGTGACGCTAATTGAAATATCGATTGCACCGTGTGTGTATATATATATATATATATATATATTAATTTTAATTATATTCTAAAATTAAATAGAATATAAAATAAAAATACATTATCCAAATAGTAAAAGTGATTGCACCGTATCTTAATAACATCAAATATTATAAGTTATCTACATATTTTAAGAGTATAATTTTTTGCATATTTATAATTATTCTTTCATAAATATCATACAAAATCTTGCCTACTTATGTCTAAAATAACAAAATAACTACCTAAAATTGAGTAAAATTATAAATATTTAAAAAAGTTTTAGGACTAAAAAGTATATTTGCATTAAATAAAGTTATTTAAATGAAAAAAATATAGGTGCAGTGACAGAGTAAAAATTGGTGCTTCACTTCTCCAAGATTCTCTGTCAGGAAAACGCAGCGTAGGCCATAGTTTCCCCGATCACAAGTTCGCATTCCGTTCTCCAGTATTCCTTCGATTTCATTAACCTAAAAGCCATACAATGTACTTGAAAGACGGTTATTCCCTTTTACTAAAACATCGCAAACCGTCAATCCCCTTCGTGCTCCCCACGCGCCACCTCGAACCACCACCCTCCTCCCCCATACCCGAGCCCCACGTCGCCCAAGCGCTTAGCCGCGAGCATGACGTCACGCGCGCGCTCGAATACTTCCAACACGTGGCCACTTCCACGGTCTTCAAGCACACACCTTTAACCTACCACATCATGATCGAGAAACTTGGAAGAAGCAACGTTGAAATCGACAGCATCCACTATCTTCTTCAGCAGATGAAAATCGAAGGCGTTCCGTGTTCTGAGGACTTGTTCATATGCGTTTTGAACTCTTACAAGAGAGCTGGGTTGGGCGAGCGGGCTCTGAAGTTGTTTTACAGGATCAAGGAGTTTGGGTGTAAGCCCACTGTGAAAATTTACAATCACTTGCTCGATGCGCTTGTTGGTGAAGCTGAAAACAGGTTTCACGCCATTGGGGCTGTTTATGAGAACATGAAAGGTGAAGGGTTGGAGCCTAATGTGTTTACTTACAATATTCTTTTAAAGGCACTGTGTAAAAATGGGAAGGTGGATGGTGCCTGCAAGCTGCTTGTGGAAATGTCCAAGAGAGGGTGTGTCCCGGATAAGGTCAGTTACACGACGGTTGTGGCGGGGATGTGTAGGGATGGTCGGGTGGATGAGGCGAGGGAGGCGGCGAAGAGATTTGGGGTGGAGAGTGTGGTGTCTGTTTGCAATGCTTTGGTTTGTGGATTGTGCAAGGAGGGGAGAATTGGGGAGGTGTTTGGTTTGGTGAATGAGATGGTGGTGAAAGGGGTTGATCCTGATGTTGTGAGTTACTCTAGTGTCATTAGTTGCCTTTCGGATATTGGGGAGGTTGAGTTGTCGCTCGCGATTTTCGGGCAGATGGTGAGGAGAGGTTGCAGGCCAAATGTTCACACTTTTAGTTCTTTGATGAAAGGTCATTTCTTTGAAGGGAGAGTGGGGGAGGCGGTTGGGTTGTGGAGGTTTATGGTGTTGGAGGGGGTTCGGCCGAATGTTGTTGCATACAACACGCTGTTGTATGGCCTGTGCTGTAATGGGAATGTGGATGAGGCTGTGATGGTTTGTGATCGGATGGAGAAGGATTGGTTTTGCAGGCCTAACGTGACCACGTATAGTACAATTGTTCATGGGTTTGCGAAGGCTGGCGATTTGCAGGGCGCTTCTGAAACGTGGAACAGGATGATAGATTGTGGGGTTCGGCCTAATGTGGTGGTGTACACCTCCATGGTGGATGTTCTTTGTAAGAATTCTATGTTTGACCAGGCTTATCGGCTTATTGATAATATGGTTGCTGATGGTTGTCCTCCTAGTGTTGTTACATTCAACACGTTTATCAAGGGCTTGTGTCGTGGAGGGAGAGTGCAATGGGCTTTGCGTGTGGTTGATCAGATGCAGAGTTATGGGTGTTTTCCTGATATAAGATCCTATAACGAATTGCTGGATGGGCTGTTTTGTGCAAATGGTTTTAGAGAAGCTTGCGAGCTTATTAGAGAATTGGAAGAGAGGAAGGTGGAGCTAAATTCTGTCACTTACAACACTGTTATGTATGGATTTTCTAGTCATGGAATGCAGGAATTGGTTTTGCAGGTTTTGGGGAGAATGTTGGTAACTGGCGTGAAGCCAGATGCAGTTACGGTTAATATAGTTATTTATGCATACTCCAAACTGGGTAAGGTTAAAACTGCCATGCAGCTTTTGGATAAAATAACAGCGGGAAAGGAATTCTGTTCCGACATAATAGCACACACTAGCCTCTTGTGGGGCATATGCAATTGGTTAGGCATTGAAGAGGCAGTTGTTTATCTAAATAAAATGTTAAATAATGGAATATTTCCCAATATTGTCACTTGGGATGTGCTGGTACGAGGCTTCTTTAACAAATTGGGTCATATGGGACCAATCCGCATCTTGGATGATATCTTGGGCAATGGACAATATAGTATATGATTTTTCAGCTTCTTCTAAGGTAAAATATTGGCCTTCAGATATTTTCAACCATATGCAACAGATGACCATGTCTCTGTACGGTGTACACCTAGTTTAGAGCAGGAGCAAGTAGGTGGAATGAATGTGATTGGAAATATCACTTGGTGAGATATCGTATGTTTGGATCCCAGAAACTGGTTCTGACTTTTGAGGGATAGAGATAACAAAAGACAGAAAGGAATGAAAAACGAATGTTTAGGCAGTATCTATTAAATTATAGGTAAAGAATTGAAGAAGTTTATCCTTAAAGGGGTTTCCTCTTTCAAAAGCAGAGTTGAAGCTTAGTTTCCCAATTTATAATGATCCCGAGATTTCTCCCTCTTCTGCCTTCTCTTTAAACTAATTCCGATAGATGAAGAATCCAGTCTGGATAGGCTAGTTCACTAGCCAAACTGGTGAACTGGTTATCAGTCAAGCCATCATTGGAAACAAGTGGAGTGAAAACGGATGCACTTGTTGCATTCAACAATTTGAAACTTGATGACGAGCTTGTTATCATTGGGGGTATGCTTAATCATCTTGGAACTACATGTATGATTGATTACCTTTGCATTCTCCAAAGAGGTTTCTGAATGTTGAAATACAGTATCTTTAAGGGGTGACATAAAAACCGATGGTGGGCGGCATGCACCAACATTTGCTGCAGCAAAATGCCCCAGCGAGGTATTTTTACTAGTTGTTTTGGATTCTGTTTATTTTGTCTTGTACACAGACGCAAAAGAGTTGTATTTACTAGAACTTTCTATTTGGGCATTTGCCACTTCTTTGGTTATCAAGCTCGTGGATCTCTACCATCAAAATTTGACTATGATTACGCATATGTATGTTGATTCAGGAATCTCCCTTTGTTTATTAGCTCTTCTCGTCAATTTCATCTGAAAATGTTTCCCATTTCCATTTTTGTTAATAACCTTTGATATCATTGCAGGTCCTTGGACACATCTGCTACCATATACTGGCCGTGGTCTTAATGGGTACATGGCAACCGTAACTAACCTGAAGAATCCTGTAAACAAGTGGCGATGTGGGGCTGCTCCAATCGCAGCTTGTCATTGTTACCACTATTTTTCTTGTATTATTTAATTTATGGTTATTCTACACTTTTCTTTCTATTCTTCTTAATATCATTTTGATTCACTAGCGAAACACCTTTAACATGACCCTTGTCTTATCAAATTTCTCTCCTTATAGACATATAGATCATGTAACCAGTAATCTTAGAAAGATCCTTTGCATTTTCTAACAAGACCATAGATGTTTCATACTTAACTTTGTTTCATAATTCATTATGCTTTAGAGGATTCTAATATCAACTATTAAAATTATAGTAAAAGAATAAAATAGAAAAGAAAGGAAGAGAGAGTAAGTTGAAAAATTTTGAGCTCCAAGGAAGGAATCTAATATTTTATTTACAAACAGCGTTATATATTTACATTTATATTGATTGAAAGAGTAAAAACAGACTCAAAGATTAACAGATATAGTTAATAAGTAACTTACTTTCACCTCAACTAAAAGTAGTAATAAATATAGATGGCAGTTGCTTCTCTATTAAAAGTGCTAATTCACTATCACTGAAATTATTCAGAAACTGAAAAAATATACATAGTCACAAATAACAATAAATAGAGTAAATATCTATGGTGGTTTCTCTCTTAGCCCTATCAATGGATATCTACTTAGCTTTTGAATATGCCAAACACAGAAAGACCACGCAAAGTACTTCTATTGAATAAGAACGATGAGTAAACAATTCAATTAACAGGTGACGAGGGAGTAGTTAAATGATTGAGTAAACAATTCAATTAACAGGTGGTGATGGAGTATATATAAATGATGAACCTCCATGGCTTTGTTTTCATGTAATTCTTCCATGCAGGTCACATGATGAGATGCCTCAAGCCAAGGGACCTACAACAAGAGCCATGGCTAGGAGAATACAAGAGGAATGAGTCTTAGATGCGCATGCAAGGCCTAAGATGAACTTCACATGGGTCAGGGAAGATGTGAAGACCTAGCCTAGGACTCTTTGCTTGTAAATACTATATTAGGATTTTATTTTGGGCTTTTTATTTTGGGTCCAGTAGAATAGGGTTTTCTTTGGGCCATGTATTGGGCTTTAGAGGAAATTGGGCTTTAGAAGTAATTTTGGACCAAAAAAGGGAATTGGGCCAAATGGGTTGAGAGTAGTGCATCTACTCTAGAGAAGTCTACAAGCTTCTCAAAATTGCTCTCCAAGGATGAGAGTTAGCTTCCCATGGCAAGACAAGTGTGACTTGCTTAGGTGACAAGTCACAACTCCCACATGCTCCTTTTTGGCTCCAAAATTCAACTTTCTAGACTCCTTTTCCTTCAACTTTTTGGAGACTCCTTGGTCTCATTTTAGCCTATAAATAGAAGGTTTTGGACATGTATTTTTGAGCTTCAAATTGAGTAATGAATTGCTGCCCAAATTTGTGCACAAATCTCTTTTGAGCTCACCTTAGAGTAAACTCTTCTCTAGTTTAATCTAGTCTTCTTCCTTAGGAGTTGGCCTCACCTCTCTTAAGAATCCTTTCACCTACACCAAACCAAACACCTTAAGCTTCTTTCCTTCATACTTCCGCATCCAACACCATCCATGACGCCTCCATTCTTCATGCAAGCTTCAATGGAGATAAGAAGAAGCCATCATGTGGTATCATGAGCCTCGGTTGCTCTCGTTTTAGTGATTTAAGTGCTTCTTCTCCATTTTTCTTTCAATTTCGTGTTGTTCATCTCTTCTTCTACTTGTCTTGGTGTTTTTGTTCCTTTTATTTTGAGTATTCATGTCTTTTTACTTTGGTTCATCTTCATTTGCTTCATCTTGAACCATCCTTGTGTGCTTTAGGTGTTCTATTTGGTTTCTACCGTTTACTTTTCATTTTAATTGAGTAATTGTTGTTTTTGTTCGATTTATTTCCTTGTTCTTGAGTTTATTTTGATTTTAAGATCCATATGTTTTGTCTAGAGTCATGTTTAGTCCATATATGTCATTAATTCCTTGTTTAACTTTTAATTTGCTTTGAATTTGTTGGTGATGTGCTGCTAAATTCTCTTTCAGATTTGAGTGCAGTTTTTAATCCTTAAAAAAATGAACACTCTCTTCTCTCTTGGAGCCAAGGAAATGAACCTTCATGTAAGACCTGTGAAAATTAATTAATTAAATAAATAAATAATTAATAAATGTGGGTAGTGGGAGCCTTTATGGCATCTAATTTTGACTTGTATGATGTGGAGAAGTACTAGCTCAAATGGTTGAGAGTACTTTATTGTGTGAAATGACTTGGGTTTGAGTCTTATGTATGTCATTTCTGTGTTATTTGATTTATTATTATTTTGACAATATGCTTGATCATGTTGAGTGATAATATAATCATGAATTATATTAGTGTGTTGTATTGAGTTCTCTTTGTGACCCTATAATTGTCATGAATTTTCTTTTTGGCTTGACGAGATGTTTAAAGTTTTTCTTCTAAATAACACACTTAATATTATTCTTATTATTCCTATTATTAATTTTATTTTATTTTACCATTATTATTATCCTTATTATTATTATTATTTATTATTATTATTATTATTTTATTTTACTATTATTATTATTATTATTATTATTTTATTATAATTATAATGATAATGATAATTATAATTATAATTAAAATTATAATCACAATGATAATGATAATTATAATTATAATTATAATAATAATAATAATAATAAGTATTATTATTTCTATTATTATTATTATTATTATTATTCTTATTATTATTAATTTTATTTTATTTAATTATTATTACAATTACTATCATTTTTATTTTTATTTTTTATTTTTTATATTTTTATTATTATTATTAATTTCATTTTATTTTATAAATATATTTATTAGTATTATTATTTTATTTTACTATTATTTTATTATATTATTTTATTATCATTGTTTGTTTTATTGATTATTTTATTATTATTATTATTTTATTTTATTAATATTATTGTTTTATTGTTATTTGTAAGACCCAATATTTTCTGTCCTTATGTTTAAAGACTGCCCCAAATCTAATTGAGCCTAAAGGCTGGTGTAACATCTCTAAGGAATATTACTGATATTTAATAAATAAAATTCGAAATACAATAAGTGTTGCATTTAATATAAACCATTTCCCAAAACACGGGAAATTTAAAACTTTCATACATAAAGCCATAAAACCAAGAGTCCATAATTCATAAAACTGAAATAAAAGTCAATGGCTCCTGTCAGGTTTACATAATATTCTCAAAGATAAAATAATAAACATATAACATATGTATCTACAAAATTTCCCATGCTAGCTCTCGCTCCGAGTCTAAGCATCTCCTGGCCCACGTGTCACATCATCTGCTCCCGGACAACAAGTTATCCGATCATCGCCACACACACACAGAAAGGGTGAGCTATGCACAACATATAAAAACAAAACATGGATATAAATATGTTTCCCAACCCAAAATAACATAACTAAATTCATAATTTCCAAATCACCCAAACCATGACCTCATAGTCCTTCATGAGTCATATGCATGAACTAGGTCTTGGGACTTCCCTATGCTCCCATGAAACTAACTCATTCGTGGTCCAACCCTATGAGCCTATCCCGCTCATAGTCCTGCCCTACAAACTCCTCGTATGTAGTAAAACATCCAAGTCTCACACTTGGACCCTGGCATGCATGCAATCACCATACTATGGACTCCTCGCCCAATAGTAGCCAACGGGAACCCAACAGTTCCTTGCCCATCGTGCGCCCGATGCGTGCAATCACCATGCTAAGGACTCCTCGCCCATTAGTAGTCGACGAGAACTCAACGAGTTCCATGCCCATCATGTGTCCAACAACTGAGCACATCCCAGACCCGTACTGGACTTAGTCCTTCAAGCCCAAACACAACACATATGCATAAACATCCTACACATAGGATCAAAGACCCAAATCGCACATACAAACACACACCCAACATGGCATTTCACACATACTCACTTAAGCTAGGGACTCTCACCCAAGCTAGACCCTCAGTCTCGCTTAGGCTAGTCCGCCTCGCCTGGGCGAGCCCAAAACAACAACATAGTCACGTTATTTCGCTTAGGCGAGATCCCCTCGCTTAGGCGAGATCATCTCTCGTCCAAACAACCAATTAAATCTCGCCTGGGCTAAAATGCAAGCAGAACGTCTCTCATGGCCACAACATCTCGCTTAGGCGAGGCCATCTCGCCTGGGCGAGACCCTGGTTCGCTCAAAACCCACAAAACCCTCGCCTGGACGAGAAGTCGTGTTCAACACGCGCAACTTCCTCACTATCTCACTTAGGCGAACCTCCCTTGCCTGAGCGAGAGTCTGTGTCGCTCAAAACCCATCCTCTTCGCCTGAGTGAGACGCTCGTATGGCAATAGGGTATGCGTCTCTGCCAAGCTCGCCTGAGCGAGAAATGCAGACTCCTTCACTGATCACGCACTCGACTCACTCCAACTTTGATCAATTCGCACACCAAAACGTACCAAACAAAATTTCGATCATACCAAATCAATTTACACAATTTACCACATTGCATTGGCATAGCATAGACGCCAGAAAGTCCCCAAATTCCAAGTTCTACCCCATTCCCGCATATACCATGTATAACCCCTCTTTTCATGCATTTAGTCCAAAATTCAAAATACAGCAGTACCAAAATTCACAACCCCTAATTTCCATCATATACATAGGACTCGAACCTAAGTCCTCTCACAGAATCAAGTACTCTCAACCACTTGAGCTAGTACTTTTCCACGTCACATTAAACCACAATTAATGCCATAAAGACGCCTTCTACCCGCATATATTAATTAATTAATTATTTAATTAATTAATTTTCCTGGGTCTTACAGCTGGCCCATAGGGTGTTAAAGGTCCCTAAGGCAGCCAAACCTCTCTCACTTCCATCATTCTTGCGAAAACAATATTCTCACTCCTCTCTTTTTCCCCTCCAAAGCTTTGCTAGGGTTTGGCCCTCAACCCTCTTCAAGTTGGTTCAAACCAGATTTTTCCACTCCATGTAAGTCTCTTCCAACTCATGTTCTTTCTCCATTCGGTTTCTTCTTTGTGCTTCCAGCTAGAGCTTGTCTTAGTGAGCTCGTTTTGAACTAGTTTCACTGCTTTTCAGCTCTCGAAGCTGCTTCTTGAGTTACTGTTCTTCACGGTTTGAGTGTCGAAGCCCTTAGCTAACACTTTCCAGGTAAGGGAAGTTAGGGCTTTGTATTTTAATTGACTTTTGGCCTATTCTTGATTTTGTTTGGTGTTGTATGGGCTATATGTTACTATGAACATGCGAAGTGCTTGTGTTTGTTGTTTGGTGCGAAAATGTGACTGCTGCAAGTGAGAACAGGGGCAAGAACTGATAGTCTCGCCCAAGCAAGCTAGTCTCGCCTAAGCGAGACTGGTAGAGGCTCGCCCAAGCCTTCTGCATGAGTTGTCGCTCAGGCGGGCCATCGTTGTTTTGAGCGAGAGAATGCCTCACTCAAGCAAGGAGACCTCGCCTAAGTGAGCTAGTGCGAATAGCCACTATTCCAGATTGTCGAGCTCTCGCCTAGGCGAAGGGAGCTCGCCTGAGCGAGAGCCCCTCACGCCTGAGCGAGACCCCTTAGCCTGAGCGAAGAGCTGGACGAGGGTAATGTGATATCTTGTTGTTTCTCTGTGTCTTGGATGGTTGGCACTTTCTTGAATTTAATTCTTATGTTAAAAGCATGAGATGAATGATTGTGTATGAGTGATGTGGTTCATGGGTTGTGAATGATGGGTTTGGTATGGTCTTTGTAACATCCCGGTCGGATATTACTAATTTAAGTAATAAAATTAAGAAATATTATGAAAACCTCATTTATTATACTTCGCTTCCCAAAAACGCAGGAAATTTTAAAACATTTATTATTCGGAAGTTATCCAAAAAATCCATAATTTATGAAACTCCAATATAGTATCCAAATTCATAAATTAGTAAAACACTGTTTACAAAGTTAATAAAAACAATAATGATAAAACTCTAGTAAAAGCTTTTCCCAACTAACCCTCTCTCTAATGTTATGCCTCACCAGCACCACCTACAACATCATCTGCTCCCGTGTAACACATTACACGATCATCGCCAAACACAAGCAGACAGGGTGAGCTCATAAAAAGTTAACATAAAAGTTAATAAAAAAATCAAGATACACCCATCTATTTTATTCTATTTTACAACACACAAATAGTTAGCCTCGAATTCAGGGTTTATGATGCTCACACAAACCTGCCTGCTCGTGGTCCTGCCTCTACGAACCTCCTTGCTTGTAGTCCTGCTCTACGAACCTACCCGCCCATAGTCCAACACATGTGATCCACCAGCTACGTACCTCCTTGCACGCAGCATCTCTCAAGTGTGAGCACGGAACATACGAACCTACCTCGCTCGTATCCCCACACGAGAGTAATAGGATATGAACCTCCCCGCTCATATCATCACGTGTTCACCACCATCCATGAACCTACCCGCTCATGACAAAATCAAGCATATCCTAGACCAGGACCAACACAACAAACCATGCAAAACATATCACAATGCACCCTGCCACTACACCATCGCCTAGCGCAGCCTAAGCGTCGCTAGGCGAATTAGCAGTACCGACCACCTGGCGGTTCCACGTCACCGCCGGGCGCCACAACTCAAAAGACATCCCTGTTTCCTACTATCGTCTGGCGGTTCACAATACACCGCCAGGCGCTACACAGTAATGTGACACTACTTGTTTTAGGTACTCTAATTCATTTCATAGAATTCAACCATTCAATTCTCAAACATCTAGAAATCGACATACATATTCATATATTCCAAATTACAACATCACAACACATATGCATCTTTCAAGTATAAGCACACATTCCTCTCTTTTATAATTCATATATACTTACCTATTAAATTAATTCCAACACACTTTATTTTCCCCTTCTTATTTTCCCAACCCTTTTCATGCTTACAATTCACACACCCTACATAAGACACAATCAAAGCTATATACTTACTTCACATGCCCTCACAATTCCATTACATTTAAAGTATGATTATCATGTTCCCATACTTTCCCAAAACCTGTCATGATCATGTAACACTCAATCATAGTGATATCATCAATAATGGCCTTTTTAACACACTTATAACATCATACATTCGAACTAACATATATAGGTTCATATATTCAACATGTATCAGCAAGCACTTCCAAAAACATAATCATCAATCACACATCTTTATATTTATATATATACATTCACCAATCAAGGTCATACCAGCACTTGAGCACACTTAATCATCCATTAGTAATCATACTATTAGGGAATTCAAACAACCAATCATGCGTGATGTATATCTCCCTCTGCAGGCATCCAATTCAAATCTCCACCGTTCAAAGTGAAGAACAACATGTTGTGAATCACCTTCCAAAATTTCACCTAAATTGGACGGTTAATGAAATGGGAAATGCAGTTTTAAAAAAACTGCGCGAACTACAAAAATTGTGGTGCCTAGCGCCCAAAATCAGGAAGGTGGCGCCTGGCGGGACTATACTACTGCCGGGCGGTTCCTGTTTCGCGAAAAATATGAAAAACAACGTTTTTCCTGAATCAGACCACCACACATCACTGGTATGGTGCCTGACAGCCAAATGGGTGCCGCCAAGCGGTTCCTGCTGTTCTAGGAACCCAGAAATTTCCTCAACACCTGCAAACCTTATTCCAACCCCTACAATTCTGATTCCCTTCGATTTTAGACTCCATACTGACAACTCAAGTGTTTAGGTTTGCAATTTATTTCATACAACTTCCAATCACACGAAATTCCATTAATTACCATTCAATTTAATCCAACTCTAAATTCCCAAATTCACAACCCTAACACGACGTCTATGAGATTTTCATCCAATTTGACCCCAAACCACGTTTAATCCAATGACTATGACGTATAATCATTCTCACACAGTTAGAGTAGCATTTTTCCCCTGTCAAAATCATCCCAAAGAGCATCAAAATTGAACCAAAATTGGTTCGCGTCGCCTGACGGGTCAATCACCACCGCCATACCCTTCATCAGAACCCAGAAAACTGGGTTAAATAGCTACGTGTCGCCTGGCGGTCGGGAGCTTACCGCCAAGCGGTTCCTCTTCAGGAACCCAGAAATAGGCTAACATGCATGTGCCGCTTGGCGGGCTACTCATAGCCGCCGGTCGGTTTCTGGAAAATTTCCAGAAACGTGAATTTTCATACAATTTGGAGAGATTACTAACACCCAATAATCATATATTTCATGCAATCAAACAATACAAAATTAAAGGTACGGTTCCAGCTCCTCTAACCTGTTAATCCTTGCTCAATTTGAAGAATAAAGACTTCTCTTGTGTTACCAATAGTCCCACCTTGGCCTTCTCCCAATACACTTGATGCTCTTATCAATTTCACACGAAAACTCTCCTTCAGACTCTCTTTTCCACTGTCAAATTCGTTTGTCCACTTCCCTTTCACGTTTTCCTCTCTTTCTTCTCCAAAACTACACTAATTAGACCATTAACTAAGCCTTAATGCTTGTTAATGTTAGGGAAAACGAAAATGATTTCAATTAGGTGTTAATGATCATTGAAAGACTATTATTGGCTGCCTTCTCAGCCCACTAGGTTGTCCTTCTTATAGCTAGGGTTTTCTCTGCCCTTTCATATTCATGCCAAAAGAAAATTTGGCAAAAAGAAAGTTAAATTTGTTCTTAGGAAGGTTTGAACCCACAACCCCTCAATTACCAAGTCAATGCATAACATATTCAACCAATTCATGTTTCATGATAATTCCTATAATTTTAGGATTACATTATCACTAAGCACATTCAAACATAACATTAAAATAATACACTTATTAAAATAGCATACAATTATCATACATAAGACTCAAACCCAAATCCTTTCAACATAACTAAGTACTCTCAACCATTTGAGCTAGTACTTTTCCACATCATAACAAACCACATTAAATGCCATAAAGGCTCCCAAGACCCGCATTTATTAAATAATTATTTATTTAATTATTTAAATTTCTCGGGTCTTACATTTCCCCCACCTTAAAAGATTTTCGTCCTCGAAAATTGAGCATACCAGGGAACAAATGCGGATAGGATTGCCTCCTGAGGTCTTGCATCTCTCAAGTCATCTCCTGGGTTGCCTCGTCCCAAAGGACTTTCACAGTCCGGATCTCCTTCCCTCTGAGTGGCTTGACTTGAGAATCCAAGATTCTCACTGATCCAACTCCCACTATTAGATCCTCACGTACCTAGACGTCGTCCTCCTCTAACACAGGTGTAAGACTTGCAATGTACTTCCTTAACTGTAAATCCCATATAAAAGTTTGCCAAGTGCGATGGTAAAGCGATCTCATAGGCTTCTGGACCTATCCTCCGTGTTATCTGATAATGGCCAATGAATTTTTGAGTCTGCTTCTTGAGTTTTATCGTTCTTTCGTTGCCAGCAGTTGGAGTAATCCTGAGAATCGCATGCTCTCCAGCCTAAAACTTCCACGATATTCTCCTCATATTTGCATACAACTTTTGTCTGTTTTGTGGCGCATTCATCTAGTCTTGGATTAAATGAGATTTCTCTGTGTTATGCTGCAACAACTCGGTCCAATAATCACCAACTTCCAATCCTGGTATTCACACATATGTATTTTGCCTCTTTTACCACTCAATGCCTCATATAGTCCTATTCTAATCTTGATCAATACTTCACTTAAGTGGTTTAACTCACTAGCTTCTTCTTAGCGACCCACTAAAGCTTGCAATCATTACAGGGTTTACATTGAGTCCTTGCCATCAAGTCTTCAATATCTAATCCTCTTCTTCTCTTTCTTCCCATTCCCCGCGAAACCATCAGATTAGAAACTATTTGTTGGTATCGCGCAGCGAAATATTTAAACTGTGGTAAAAAACCAAGAGGGGGGTGAATTGGATTTTTATAAGTCTTAACAGGTTTTAAAATTTTTCTCAAAATTTAAATGATTAACTTAAAATCACAGTTACTTTAAATGCAATTGCAGATAAATAAAGAGTTTAAAGGAGAAAGATGCACACTGATATTTATACTGGTTCAAATCAAAAGACCCTACGTCCAGTTGTTAATCTCTTAAACAAAGAGATTAACGAGATTAATTCAATCACTATAATAATCAGATTACAATAGATTATAAAAGAGTAAAGATTAGAAAACACCTCTCTTGAACAACCACAAGAGATGAACAAAACTCCCCTTGAATCACACAGAGGATGACCAGCTTTCCTAGCAATAACACAACACTCAATCTTCTAAGAACTCACTTAGAAAAAGTTATCACTCACTCACACTAAGTTTTTCAAAGCTTTCTTTAAGAATCTCATAGAGCAACACTTTGCAGTCACAACACAAGAACTCTGAATCTTAAAAGGGTAGTTTGAAGTTTGGAAACTGAGTTCTATTTAAAGAGGTTTTCGCAGGCTGAGTTAGAAATGAAGAGTTTAGCTGAAACTGCTAAGGATAATCGATTACCCAAAATGGTAATCAATTATCTCATGTACAAATTTGAACAAATATTTTTATAACTGCCAGTGGTAATCGATTACCAGAAATGGTAATCGATTATTTCAAGTCGTTTTTCAAGAGCCAAGTTATAACTGCCAGTGATAATCGATTACCATTCGTGGTAATCGATTATCTTAAGTAGGTTTTGAAAAATAGAATTTTTTGAGTTGGTAATAGATTATTATAAGTTGGTAATCGAGTACCATACTGATTTTTGCAAAAAAATGAGTTTCTCTCAAAGGAGTTGCGAGCTGGCTGTTTAAGTCTATTACAATAAGAATCTTTAAACATAAACTATATTGTCTTCAATATCTTCAAGTGTTTTCTTCAGCATCTTTATCATTAAAATCTTTTAACCAATCTTTGTCAACAATCTCCCCCTTTTTGATGATGATCAAATATATGTTTAAAGTTTCTGAACTTCTTGCAATTTAAAAAACTTATGGGAAAGAATCAGTGAGACAACCCTTTAAACTTTTTCTCCCCCTATTTTGATCAGAAGATAAAAAGGGGTCATCGATTATTTTCTCATAATTCGAAAAATAAAATTTTCAGAGAAGTTTGGTAATCGATTGTCGTAAGTGGTAATCGATTATTTGCTCATAACCTGAGAACCCAGAAATAGAAAGAGGACCTGGTAATCGATTACCACTACCATAAGTGGTAATCGATTATTAATGTTGTTTTTCGAAAAGTTTTTATAAAGTGCGAATTTGTGCATTTTTGTTCAATTTGGTGCATTTTTAAGACACTTCTAAAATTCCCAGATCTCTTCTAAGTTCATAAAATCTATCTTTGGCTAAAGGTTTGGTAAAAATATAAGCTAATTGGTGATTGGTATCTACATATTCTATCTCACAATTGCCTTTACTTATGTGATCCCTTAAAAAATGA
>Ga0214544_1004906_pt1 | contig 26429 bp, 18 predicted proteins | sample CNSS3metaG_FD_160074 | JGI IMG/M metagenome (GOLD analysis project Ga0214544, IMG submission 160074) | Root nodule microbial communities from cowpea collected in UCLA plant growth center, Los Angeles, California, USA - CNSS3 | ecosystem: Host-associated > Plants > Roots > Nodule | place: USA... | reverse complement strand
CAGATATCTTCACAAAGGCCTTACCAAGACCAAGATTTGAACTACTACGCGCTATGCTTGGAGTTACCGAATTTGCATTAAGGAGGAGTATTAAAGTATAATGCAAATTCTAGAAGAATCTAAAAAATATAAGATAGAGTTATTGAAATGTAAAGAAACTTCTAGAGTATTGGAGAAAAGCCTAGGATAGAAAGAAAAATCAAGAACATTCAACTATGTAGAAAAATCTAGAAGTATTTGCATTAGTTCTAGCTAGGAGTTTCTAGAATAATCTATGGGACTATAAATACCCATGTATCCTACCATTTTGTAACATGAAGAACAACTAACACAACATCCAATACAACTACTCTCAACTACAAATACACTTCTCCAACTACTACTTTCACACTCTACTTTCTATACATTTTCTCTATCCCTTCAACTATCCCTTTCACAACCTTGAATTACTATCAGTTCCGGCGTGAAGGAGGTTTTATTGTGCAACTGAAACTGCAAGTTTTATTGTGCTACTCCAAGTGCAAGTAAGTACCCATTTCTTAAGTAATGTATATGTTATGGTTTTTGGAGTGTTTGTTGAATTATTTGTGACCAAAAAATGATGGATTTGGTGGCATGAAACGCCGATCTATGATGGGTTTGGGTTCATGGTTTCACCCGTCAGCTTTACTCAATTTTTATTAACTTTTAATAACACTTTAGCTTGTTCATCAGAATAGCTTTCCCTGCAGAATAAAACTTTACTAAAAATTAATTTTTCTTTTTGAACGATATGACGCAGTCGATATTAAGTTGAACTATCCATTATCCGATGACTATATAGGATCTGGTCTAACAATTTTTGAAACTAAGTGCTAGTTAGTTTTATTATTCTTGTAGTTTTTTATTTGCATAATCTATTCTATTTAGATGAAAATTGATAAAGCACAACATTTACAATATTTTTAAATAACTAAATATAAATTAAAAGATTTCATAAAATAATTATATCTTGAAATTGAAATCATTGTAAAATGTTAAGTAGTCATTTTAGAAATAATTATACTTTTTATTTAATAAAAATTTAATGAATATATAAATAAATTAGTAAAAGGTTATATATTATTGGCTTTAATATAGCTTGTAGTTATGTTTAGTCGATATTTTGTTATCCAGTCTTGTTTCCTTACCAAAATTACATTTATTTTACATATGCCTTGTCCTAACTGCGGTATACCCTATCATATTTAAAATCTATTAACTCAATGTTTTTCTGTTATATTATATTTACCTTTTCATATATAATATCTTTGCGCCCTATGAAAATTTTAAAGAAATTTATAAATAAACCATTAAATTGGTTGTTAGTAATAGGGTTTCTTTCTCTGAAGTAACTTTTAAACTACTGGTTTTATATAAATATTAATTACAGTCTTTTGAATTATGGCATACAGTATTTTAAAAATTGATTCCAAAATCCTAAAGTTTGAATAAGTTATTATATATTTTTTTTCTAAGTTACAGAGTTTTAACCAAATGGAAGGAGAATCGAAAGATCTAGCTATTGAAATAGAACTTTTAGACAGAGAATGGACTGAGAAGCTTCAAAATGTGAAACTTCCAGAGATGGATGAAATCCATACGCAATGCATTTACAGGGTACCACCAAATATTCGTGAATATAATCCCAAAGCCTACACACCTCAAACTGTTTCCATTGGTCCTTATCATCATCACAACAATTATGAGGGAATGGAAGAGCTTAAACTCAAATATCTCAAAGGATTTCTAAATCGAACAGAACTACCTATAAGGGAATTTCTTGCCAAAATTAAAGATTTGGAAGAAAAAATTCGAGTTTGTTATGCAGACCGAATTATATACAATAGTCATGATTTCTTAAATATGATTCTAGTTGATGCTTGCTTTATAATTGAGCTTCTTCTAAGATGGCATGAATACGATGAGTGGGAGAAAAAAGATCCTTTGTTGCAAAAACCATTGTTGGGAACGTATATTTGCATTGACTTGATACTACTGGAAAATCAACTTCCATTCTTTGTTCTTGAACAACTTTACAACCTCACTGGTATGAATGAGAAATTACTCGACATTACTTTCGACTATTTTGAGAGCGCACAACTAGGAAACGTGTGTCCAATAGAGAGTCCAAAACACTTCACTGATTTGATAAGATCTTCTATAATATCATCATCAGAGCTTGGTCTTGGAAAACCCGAAGAAGGCAAAGAAGTTAATCATGTATGCAGTGCAAGTCAACTAATGGAGGCAGGTCTTAAGTTCAAGATCAGTCCAAATAAAAGCTTACTTGACTTGACCTATTCTAAACGTGATGGAGCGGTGAGCATGCCAATGTTGAATATAGATGACATTACAGAAGTTTTGTTCAAGAATATGATGGTATATGAACAATGTCACCCTTCTGCTGGAGACATCATTAGACAATATGTAGAAATTCTTGATTTTCTTATCAATACTGAAAAAGATGTGGACATACTTGTTAACAAGAAAATTATTGTCAATTTGACGGGTGATGCTAATAAAGTGGTTACAATGATTAATAATCTCACCTCAAATATTCCTACGCCAGATTTCAATTCACACTATTTCTCCATCTGCAATAGTTTGAATGAATTCTATGATAATCCTCGGAATAAGTATAAGGCTATCTTCATACATGAGTACTTCAACACTCCTTGGAAAATAGCATCTACAATTGCTGCAATTGTGCTACTTTTGCTCACCTTTATTCAGACCGTGTGTTCAATCCTCTCAATCCTCTCACTATTTTAGGGTAAGAAATTGTGATATATTAATACTTAACTACTGTTATGAAATGAGTTACAACTTATAAAATTAGTTATGTTAAATGTGCAGGTAATTAATGAGATATGGTTGTTAAATCAGGAACAAGAACGTCAGTTAAGAGAAGAAGATGTCGATCCTTGTATCTGATTGTCTAAGTTGTATTTGTAAGAGAATCTTGTAACATTATTCACTTTGTTGTTCCTTTTCTTTCCACAAAACAAAGATTCAACTTTATATTCTAATTTTTCTACTTTGTGCTTAACTTTATTTACCTTCTATCCACTAAGAACTTTATTACGAGCTCTTAGATGATTGTAAATATTTTTCAGCTTACAAAATACATCTTCGCTTTTGTCTTAATTATTCAAATATTATATTATTATTTTGATCATATCAGTAATTAAGAGTAATAAAATGTATGTATAAAGATACTTGTGAAGTGGTAATTGGAGATGATTGGTACATACGATTTATAGCTGGCGTTTTCATTGGAGATGTTTTTGGTACACATATGTTTAGTGGCAGACTTTTCATTTCAACTATGTGCTTAGAAGTTTCTCTAAAAACACTACAAAAAAAATATAATATTTATGGTGGTTAAAATTGTAAATTTTAATGGTTAAAAATTGTCATAAATGAAATTTCAGCTGCTAAAATAACCACCAAAATTATATATGTCAAAAATAATTTGTGACAGAAATACTTTAATTGTTTAATTGTGTTCAATTATTATTGCTTGATTGTCAATCATATAAATCTTTTCTATATTTTGGATTTTTCATTAATATATTTCCTGGAAAATAGTTCTAGACAACTCACTAGATTAATAGGGGAACGTAAGTTTAGGATTGAAAATCCTTCTATACTTGCACATTTGTTGTTCTGCAATAGGAGAAAATAAGGGGAATTTCCAAATCCTGCAACTATGCCTATGTTACTATTTTGTAAGATGGTATCAAGAGCCTCCCTTTGAAAGAAAATCTGAAGTCAAAACTGCTCTTTTTTTCTCCTCAAAATATGTTTGGAAAATCAACCCCAATTGTGGTTCAACTAAAGGGCATTTTTAATGCTGAAATCACACTCACAGAGTTAAACTATGGTGTTTGGTCACAACTAATGGAGATGCATATCGTAGAGCAGGAAAAAAACTCATATCTTAGCTGTCATGTGAAGCCCCTTGCAAAGACGAATGAAGATATGACAAATGGTATGCCAAAAATAAAAAGTGAAGCACTGGTTGTTGATGTCTATGAGCCCAGAAATAATGAAGCATTATATACACTTACCCACTGCCCACGAAATATGGAGTGCTTTATCGAAATTCTTCTATGATGGAAGTGATGAGTTGTAAATTTTTTCCTTAAATTAGAAGGCTTTCTCTGCTAGACAAAGTGGTAAGTCTCTATCAAAATATTATGGTGAATTGACTGATATTTTTTGTAAATTAAACCATCGTGACAAGGTGGCCATGAAGGATCTCGATTATGTAAAAGCATATCAAGATTCTTTTCAACGCCTACAGGTACACATATTTCTTGCCGGATTAGATGAAATTTTTGAACAAATTTGTGGAGAAATTCTACGTAAAGAACCTATTCCTGACTTCGAAGAATGTTATGCTTTAGTACGACGTGAGGAATTGTGTCATGCAACAATAAAGATAGAACCTGAAAATACTAAAAGTTCAACAATGGTAGCCTATAATCGATCAACTCAAAATTGACAGCATCGAAATAAAGAAAACCATGTTAAGACCACTATGGGTGATAAATATACTTATAAATGCACCCATTGCAACCAAAATGGTCATACAAAAGATCGTTGTTTTGAGTGGAGTATCCTAAATGGTGGGATCATAATCGTGATTCAAGAAAGAAGAATTCCATCAAAAGCCCCACTATAGCTACTATTGAATCAAAGTCTAAAGATTTGTGTTCTAATTTTTTAGCCTAAATTTTGTGTGTTTAAGCACATTTAAACCAGATGGACAATTTGTTGTGGTATTAAGCAAGGGAAACTGTACTATCTGGACTTAGAGAAGAAAAGCATCAACAATATACAACAAGCTTTGAGAGTGAATAGTTTTGTGGAGGAGAAGAAGAAATCTGAAATTTAGTTATGGCATAAGCACTTGGGATACGCTTCTTTTAGGTATTTGAAGAAATTATTTCCTAGTTTGTTTACACAATGTGATATTTCTAGCTTATGTTATGATGTTTTTGAACTAGTAAAAAGTCATCATGTTTCATTTCCATTGACATTGAATAAAAGTAAAATCTCGTTTATGCCTATACACTCGGATGTTTGGGGTTCATCTAAAGCTTAAACTTTGGGTGGATCACGTTGATTTGCTACTTTCATAGATGATTGCACTAGAATGACATGGGTATGCTTGATGAAATCCAAAAGTGAAGTAAAATTATTATTCCAAAAGTTTCTTAACATGATTCAAAATCAATACAATGCACAGATTCAGGTTCTTCGTAATGACAATGGTGGAGAATATCAAAGTATTGATTTTCCTCAATATCTTGAAATTCATGGGATCATTCATCAAACTTCTTGTCCCAATACACCTCAACAAAAATGGGGTTGTAGAGCAAAAAAATTGTCACTTATTGGTGGTTGTTCGAGCTTCATTAATACAAGCTAATATGGCTTATCATACTCGTGAGAAGCACTTACCTCGACTGCATATTTAATCAACTGGGTTCCTTCTAGCTCAAATAACTTTCAGACACCATTATAGACTCTTATTGAAGCAATAAATGCATATGTTATTCCAAATTTACCTCCTCACATTTTTTGTTGTGTAGCATGTGTACACCTTCATGCTCATCAACAGAACAAGCTAGCCCCTAGAGCATTGTGGTGCATATTTCTTGGCTATGTCGTGCATCAAAAAGGTTACCAATATTATCATCCTCCAAGTAATAAAATGATCATAACTCTAGATGTAGTTTTTCATGAAGATACAATATATTTTTCTTTTAAAGCTGAATTTCTAGGGGAATATCATTAAGAAATTCAAACTCTAGATTATAAATATAATAATTATGTGAATGACTACTCTGAAATTGGTAACCAAGAAGCCAACAACTCAAATACAAGTGGTATAAGGTTGGATTAGAATGCCAATGAATAAAACAAAATTGAAGAAGTGACAGACACAGAAGTTGGGAATCCACTTTTGCCATTATTTGTGGTATCTAAATCTGATTCCCTTATTGACATACCAAACCAATCGTCTGTTGAAAATGATCTTATTCTTGATGTTGAACCAAATAGAAAACAACTGCCATAATGTCACACTAGAGGTAATCTTAAACCCATATGTGAACCTGTTTTATCTAGTAAAGCTAAATATCCCATGAGTAAGTATGTGTCAACCTATCATTTGTCAGAATCAAATCAATCATTTGTAAATCAATTATCTACTATGGTTATTCTTAACAATGTACAACAAACCTTAGTTGATCCTAAATGGAAAGCTACAATGGATAAGGAGATGAAATCCTTATGGTAAAATAAAACATGTGAACTTGTTAATTGTCCAACAGGAAAGAAACCAGTTAGGTGTCAATGGATTTACATTGTGAAATACAGAGCAGACGATACAGTTGAATGTTATAAAGCTAGGTTGGTGGCAAAAGGGTACACTCATACATATAGGATTGACTATAGAAAGACCTTTGCGCTAGTATCTAAGATAAATATACTTCATGTTTTGTTATCTTTGGTTGCAAACTTGGATTGACCATTGCACCAATTTGATGTGAATACTGCCTTTCTATATGGTGAATTATCAGAAGAAATCTACATGGATCTCCCACCCAGATACATGATACATAGTTAGAAGATGTGTAGATTGAAAAGGTCATTGTATGGGTTGAAGCAATCTCTAAGAACATGGTTTGGAAGTTTACAAAAATCAATACAGATTTTTGGATACTCTCAAAGCAACCCAGATCATACATTATTTTTAAAGAACAAACATGGTAAGATCGTTGTGCTCGTTCTATATGTGGATGACATGGTGGTTTCGAAAAGTGACATTGAGAAAGAAAAGCTCTACAAGATTATTTATGTGGAGAATATGAAATGAAAGATCTAGGTTCTCTTAAATATTTTCTTGGAATTGGAGTATCTCGATCAAATGCAGGGTGTAAGACCCGTGAAAATTAATTAATTAAATAATTAATTAATTAATAAATGCGGGTAGTGGGAGCTTTTATGGCATTAAATATTGATTGATATGATGTGGAAAAGTACTAGCTCAATTGGTTGAGAGTACTTTGATTGTGTGAAAGAACTTGGGTTTGAGTCCTATGTATGCCATGTATGTGTTGTTTGTTTTATTATTAATTTCAATAATATGTTGAGCGTGAGGAGTGATAATGTAACTCTATATTTATAGGAATTATCACTGAACATAAATTGGCTGAGTTGTTGTGCAATTGGTTGAAAATAGACATGGTCATGGGTTCGAACCTTAGTATCCCAAATTTAACTCTCTTTTTGCTAACAATTGGTATGGCTTGAATTTGAAAGGGCATAGAAAAACCTAGCAGAGGGGCAGCAATGAGGGAGCTGAAAAACCATTAAATCATGGGCCTTGAATAGCAATTAAACCATCATTAAGTTGAAATTCGTTTTGGCTCTTAAAACTACCATTAAGACACCTATAAAAGGCTGAATATGGGTGAGAAGAAGGTTTTTGTAGTGTGATTATTTTTACCTTTTAGAGGAGAGCGAATTTGAGAGGATCAAAGAGAGAGCATTGGTACACCAGGGAAGACGCATAATTCAAATTATAAGCACAGGAAATTCCAGGTTAGGGGAGTTGAACCCGAAATTCTGTGTCTATTGTATTGTCTTGCATGATTTTGAAGAAGTTATGCCTGAATTTCGTGCTGCACGTGAGGGAATTTGGGGTTATGGGTTTTGGTACTGTTTTATTGAATTTTTGGCCTAAATGTTTGAATATAATGGGGTTCTGCATTGTACATGCTGTGATTATGCAAATTTGGGGTTGGGGCCTATATTGTGTAAAAATTGTGCTCGTAATGTTGGTACAATGTAATCACAACTGAACTGGTATGAATTGGAATGTGCTTTGGTCTCTGGTGCTGGTGTTTGTGCTTGAAACAGTGCCAGAGTCTGCAATTCTTGCTCCAGCGAGTCAGGCTCGCCTAAGCGAGATTTGCAGGGACTCGTACCCCTTTTCTGCTCGAGGCTATTGCTCAGGCGGAGTGTTTTTGGTTTGGGCGAAAGGCCATCTCGCTTAGGAGAGCGAGTCTCGCCTAAGCGAGAACTCGAGAGTGTTGAGAGCCTTTGCTTGAGCATCTCGCTCTTGCGTGAAGCTTCGTTTTGGGCGAAAGCTTCGTCTTGGGTGAAAGCTCGTCTCGCTCAGGCGAGAGACTCTCGCCTCAGCGAGAGTTCGATGGTTGATGGGTTCTGTTTAAAAGCGCTGCCTAGGCGAGGCACACCAGTTCTTGGCGAAGGATCACCTCGCCCAAGCGAGAAGAAGCTCACTCAAGCGAGACTTCGTGGGCTACAGCTATACTAGGAGCTCGCTTAGGCTAGAGGGCCTAGCCTAAGCGAGATAGGCTATATTGTTGGACAAAGGCTTTTAGCCTAAGCGACCTAGGGTGCTTTTGTGTGTTCAAGGCAAGGGTTACTACTGGGTTGAATGGGATGAATTGGAATTGTGATACGTTGTCTACTGGGCTTCGAAGAGATCTCAATGGTGGGTTTGCTGGTGTTCCTTGGGTTGTAGCCCGAAACGTATCCTTGAGTTGTGGATCAGGATAGGGTTTAAGCACGTGGCATTCTATGGATTGTGGCCCGGAATGACTTCCCTTGAGTTGTGGCTAGGGATAGCGAATGAACACGAGGAACTCTTGAGTTGTGGCTCGGGTTGGCGAGTGTTGTCAGTGTGAGTGTGCTGGTTGTGGCCAGTACAGATGGGTCCATATGAATTGCCCTCCTTAGTGATTGCTGACGAGTTTGGTAGTCTTGGGACGTTACAGACTATGTTCGTATTTGGGAACTCCACCTGGCGTTATAGTGTGTGATCCGTAGCATGGTTCCCGCACGTGCTCAATCAGTTGTGGCCGATAGGTGTAGCAGCAAGGCGCCTTGAGATACTCACTAGAAGATGTAGAACACTGCTAGTATGGTTGTGGCGATGTGGAAGGAATAGAACAAGTTCTCTGGATGTGCATTGATATCACATGGTTGTGGCCATGTGGAAGGAAGTGAACGAGTTTCCTTGATGTGCATTGATATCACATGGTTGTGGCCATGTGGAAGGAAGTGAACGAGTTTCCTTGATGTGCATTGATATTGCATGGTTGTGGCCATGTGAAAGAGAAGGAGGAGGTTCCTTGTGGTGAAATGAAATCATAGATGGTTGTGGCCATGCGGGATAAAAGAAGGGATTTTTCTTTTGATGTATTTTATTATATATCTATGATTGATATATATTTATGTGTTATCTTTTTAGCTCACCCTATCTGCTTGTGTTTGGTGATGATCTTGTACGCGGTAGACGTGAGCAGATGATATTGCAGGTGGAGCTGGTGAGGCTTAGGCTCGGAGCGTGGGCTAGCTTGGGAGTTTTTATGATTTGTGTTTTGAAAAATAAATTGTAAACTATGGATATTTATGTTGTTTTGCATTTTATAAATTATGGAATAATGGACTATTCTTAGTTTTTAATAAAGATTTAAATTTCCCGCATTTTATGGGAAATGAAGTATTATTAATTGCGATGTAATTATGTTTTATCTGTTTTATTTTAATTTAAACCAGTAATATCCTGAGGGGATGTTACACAGGGATCTTTCTATCTCAAAGAAAATATGCCTTAAATCTTTTACAGGAAACTAGAATGCAGGATGTCAACCTATTGATACACCAGTAAATGAAGGTTTAAAGTTGTGTGTAGATCCTAATCAAATACCTGTTAATAAAGGGCAGTACCAGAGAATTGTTGGAAGATTAATGTACCTATCTCACACAAGGCCTGATCTTGCTTATGCTTTAACATTGTAAGTCAATACATGCATAACTCCGACAAGCAACACATGAATACAATCATGCAAATTTTAAGGTATTTGAAATCTGCCCTAGGAAAGGGAATTCTATTCACAAAAATTTCAAATTATCAGAGCATATATACATACAAAGATGCAGATTGGGCAGAATTTATAGATGATAGACGGTTAACTTTAGGATACTTCACCTTTGTTTGTGGTAATCTTGTTATATGGAGAAGCAAAAAAACAAAATGTTGTTGCTCGGTCAAGTGTAGAAGCTAAGCTTAGAGGTATGGCACTAGCTCATTATGAAGCATTATAGTTAAGGAATCTTTTACAAGATTTGGGATATCCATCCAAACAACCAATTCGATTGTATTGTGACAACAAAACAACTTGTCATATTGCCCATAATCCTGTTCAGCTTGATCGTACAAAACATGTTAAGGTGGATAGATTTTTCATTAAGGAAAAGCTGGACAAGGACATTTTGCAATTGCCTAAAACTCGATCTGAGGACCAATTGGCTGATATCCTTACTAAACTTGTCTCAAGTCGAGTGTTTTCTGCATTTCTAGTCAAGTTGGGCATGTGTGACATCTATGCAACAACTTGAGGAATAGTTTTAAATTATTATTGTTGATTGTCAATCATACAAATCCTTTCTATATTTAGGATTTGTCAATAATATGTTTCTTGTAAAATAATCACAGATAGCTCACTAGATTAATAAGGAAACATAAATTTAGGATTGAAAATCCTTATATATTGATTGTATATTTTGTTGTTCTGCAATATGAAAAACATAAGGGGAATTTTCAAACCCTACAACTATGCTTCTATTACTGTTTTGTAAGAAATGATTGGTATTTTTGTGAGAAAAAACATTACAGCAGTTAAAAATCGTCAATAAATTTACTTCTTCTTTTATAATATTTTATTATATTCTAAAAATTAAAAACTATCACAAAATATACTATATTTTATTATCGTTTAACACCTTTAGAACCACCACAAATTATTTAAAATATTTTTAACATTTTTAAATTTTAAATTATTAATTATTTTTCACTAATTAATTTGTCTATTTTATTTAAAATTGTTTTTTAAGATGATAAAAATAGTATTAATGATTAAAATTTCATTTAACTTAAATATGACATTACAAAAATATATGTTTCTAATAGGAGTTTTTTAGATGGGTTGTAATAAGCTCCAGTAAAAATATACATTAGCGGAGATTTTAGTGACCCCAAGTAAGTTCCAGGGGTTTTTTTAAAAACCTCAATAAAATTATTATCATATTATTTTTTTTATTTTTTAAAAACTTTTATTTGGCTAAACTTTATCTCTTTCCCTTTCCCCGTTCCTCTTTACCTTTTTCTTTTTCGGTTCCTCTCATTCTGCTCAAGGTTTGTACTGCTCATTTCGTCATATTTTTGCTTTCAATTTCAATTTTGTCTGCTGATTTCATCAATAAATTGTGTTGATTTCGTAATCAGTAAAGAGCGTTGCTTTCTGATTTCAATTTCATGCCTAAGAGGAGGAAAACGAAGCAGTTGTGGCTCATGTCTTGGGAGAGGGAAGATGTTGATTTTTCGATTTCATCGTTCTCCGTAAAATCAGGTAATAAACATATGTTTTGAATTTCGTTTCCTTGCTTTCAATTTCGTCACCGTTCTTTCAATTTCATCTCATGCTTTCATTTTCGTCTGAATTTCGTATCATCTCCCTGCACCACTGTCCTTTTTTGATGAATAGTTAAACTCTATTGGTCAATGAATAGTTAAACTCTGTTGGTCAATGAATAATTGCTCTGTTTTAGTCCATTTAAGACTCTATAGCACTCTCATATGGTAAGAGATAGGAAGCTTGGCATTAAATTTTTTCTTGTTTCTGAGAAACTGTTGTTGAAAGTGAGGATTGGTGATTTCACAAATTTCATATCTTTTGTTTAGTTTCATTTTTAAGAAATATTACTAACTGATTTTTAAGTTTTTATTTTTAGGGAGAAGCTTTTTTAATTAGTGTTCTTTGGTTATTTATTCTCATTTGGTTTCTAACTTTGATAGGGTTTTGGTGAACCTATTTAAGCCAGTAGAAGCCAAAAATTGATAACAGAGAAATTATTTAAAAATGAGAATAACATTAAAAAGACATTATAATTATTAACTTTTAAGATGTTAAATTATTTGAAATAAACTAAAATATGAAAAAATGATAACTATTTCAAAACACATGGTTATCAAATTTCATGGCCAAGTAATTAATATATTTTTTTTATATTATTATTATTATTTTATGCTTATCTTAGCTTAGACGACCTTGGAATCAGGGAATTGGAATTCCCATAGGTAAACTTGATAAGTATGTTGTTTATGTATGTTGTTGGGTTTGGTATCAACCCATAAAGAGTATGCTTATTATTTTTTTCTCTCAAGCTACTTTTGTCATTCCAACTTCTTGTTTTTGTTTCATTGTTAGCTTATATGCATCTAATTGTCACCCATGGAAAGATTATTTGGGAACAACGATAGAGCAAGAAATATCATAATGGGAAGACCAAATATACATTATGAAATATGCTCCCAAACTTCACGGATTCTTATCAACAATATCTTGGTCCCCACCAGATGCAGTTTCAAGTAATTTAAGTATTGTTTCCTCTAATGCTATTTCTCATTTCGATTTTCTTAAACTATGTGCGATTTCTCTAATGCTATTTCTATGGTGAGAAAATAGGTATTCCACAAATGACAGAGTTCAATGCATCATATGAATTTGGTTCACCTATGCAGCTATTGCTCTAAGGGATCATATGCACTTTTCACAATAATAACTATCTTCTTTATTTGTGATTTTCAATATGTAATCTTTATAGTTTTGGAAATATTATTTTAGGATGCAGGTGAGAAGTCCACTCTTGAGGACTTACCACCTGAGCAGATAATAAATGTCAGGAAGGGTAGCAATGGTTATAGAATAAATCTTGTATTCTACCTTTTAAATTATTGTTCATGAAACTGAATATTGGTTAAATTTCTATTTTGTCCACCGAATTTTATTACAACTTCGAAATTATGAGTTACTGTGACAAAAACATGAAAATGTATCTAACTTTATGAGCCAAAGTAATTGATTTCATGGATGGATGTGTATAATGCAGGTTGATATAAGTACAATGCTTGAAGAGGGAGTGAAAGCAACTCCAAATCAAGGTATGCATATGAATAGAATAAAACTGAAAACCATGTTTCAAATTTAAAGAGATTAACCTTTGTATAATCACATTATAACAATTTTTTCTGGTTTTCTCTCATGTAGCTTTTAAGCTTTGATGATCTATGGATGTAAGCTCCACTTGCTTATAATGGGCTTGCCATTGGACTCAATCTGAACATGAACATGAAGAACTCTCTACTACTCTAAGATCAAAGAGGGTAGACTCCAGAGGACATGTTTCCGGTTTGAACAGCAAACGGAAAACAACTACATAGAAAATAGTAGTTTCATTCTTATAGAGAAGAATACTTCTGATTAATCATGTGGGTCTGTTTCTGACTTTTTTTTATGGTTATTAAACTATTTGGAAGCCAACTTTGTACACTAATTTGGGGGTAATATTATTTAATAATACTATTTAATGTGCTCTAATATTGGATCAAATATTTGGGAGTAGTACTATTTAATAGATTTAGCTTAGCACCAAGTTTAAAAGGTTAAGTGGTTTTAATAATAACTAGAAAGTATATCAACATGACACACAACAAATAATTTCATAGATTTGATGATTTTAAACACTAGACACTAATGGGGTTTTAAACCACTGATAATAGTGGGAGTTTTGAAAACCCTGGTAATAGTGGGGGTTTTAAAAACCCCAGGTATTAGTGGAGGTTTTGAAAATCCTAGACAGTAGCGCGGGTTTAGAAACCCCAAGTAAGTTGTGTCTTTCCACGAATTGCTGAAAATCTCCAGTAATCTATTAGTTACACTGATTTTTCTAGGAGAAGTGGAAACCCCAGGTAAAACCATTAGTGGGGGTTTAAACCCAAGAAACGCCAAAAATAACCCTTACTAAAAATAATTATTTTTGTAATGTGATAGTTTTCTTATATACCACACACAACGATATATATTATAAACAAACTATAATTTATAAAATTAATCAAGACTAAAAATGACAAAAACCAAGAAAAGGAATATATAGGCCATCAAATGGCAAATTTACATTCAAATTTTACATATTTTTTAGCATCATAGAAATAAAAGGGTTTCATTCAAGTTTTACACGTTTCTCAATACGAGTTTTAAGGCCTCCGATCCAATCATAGCCAACTTATGAGATTTGGCCACATCAAGTTGGTATTACATATTACACCTATCAAAATTTTGATAGGTAAACAACCAAATTTCAGAAGCCACTACATAATGATAGTATCGAATATATATATATATATATATATATATATATATATATATATATATATATATATATATATATATAAAAATCAAAAAAAAAAAATAAAAAATATATATATATATATATATATATATATATATATATATATATATATATATATATATATATAAAGAAGTCAACCAGAGAAAACAAACAAAAATGGAAGAAGGAATATTCACAAATGTCAACAACAACACTGCATCACCCTATTGTACTCCTCCAGTCAACTTTCTTCTTGACAAGAAGCCAGCTTCGTCATATGCCTTAGTAATTAGGTGCTGAATTAGAGGAATTAAATTAAGATTGAAAAACTGAATTAGAGCAAATAGTTAGAAAAATTATCACCTGTTAAAATTAGCAAGACAAACATTGATTGGACGAGAATTAATTCAATTACAGCTACCAATAATGATTAAATATACGAACATTGAATGATAGTGCAATTACAACTAGAGTTAAACAGTGCAATTTTGAACAATATATTAGGTAACAACCAATAATATGAATATTAGGATACTTCAAGTATTATTTGGATTACTTGACAATAATTTGTCTACGTGTAATATGAAGTCAAGATGTGTATTTACTCAAATAGTCCTGATTATTTTTTATTAAACAGAAACAAATATATTAATGGGGCAATTGGGTTACCCAAAACCGTATACAACAAAATCAACAACATAAAAAAGGAAAAACAATATAGCAAGACACTATTTGGTTCCCCTCCAATAACATAGAAAACCCAATACAATATGACAAAAAAGTTCAGTTTTTTGGTTATATTACTCTTTCATTGCAATATAGCAAGAATTTTAGTTCCTTTGTTCCCATAGTGTCTTTACCCTGTGAAAAGAAATACAACACTTGTGCTATGTATTGTCTTCCAACTTTAGATGTCTTGCATTGTGTTTGTAACCACGGGTTGTTGGTTTCTCTCAAAATTGCAACCTACAAAAGGGTTCGCTACCCAAATCCATACACACAATATTCCTACTTTTTAGACAACTTTGAAAATTTAAATCTTTGCATATATATTAATATTGGTTGCCCCACCGCACTAAACATAGTCTTTATATCTTATCATACATAGAAAATATGTTTAAATTGTCTTACATACTTGTAAGTGCATTGTTTGTAGGCATATAATTGGGCTAAAACATCACTATGAGTATGAGAAGTTGCTTTCGGATATTTATTTATGATCCAAGCCCAACTTTTGATTTGTTAGGGTAAATATTTCTTAAACATCAGGTTTAAGGTTTTTAAATATGATATTATTCCTTTGAGCCCAAATATTCCCTATGACCATCACCCATATACACCTCCACACCTTATTGCATTTATTACTTAGGCCTAAAATTTGAAACTGTAGAAAATGTTCCCTTGCTCTTTCATGATGTACAGAAGATATTCCAACCCAATTCTCGCATAATTTCCATATATAATTTCTTGTCCTACAACTAAAAAATAGGTGACTTATTGTTTCCTTATTATTTCCACACATTACACACATTCTATTTGCCAACTTTATACCTCTATTATGTAAATTATCGTATGTTGCGACTTTATTTAGCATCACACTCTGTAACATCTCTAAGGAAAATTACTTAATTAAAATAAATAAATAATAGTTAAAATTCAAAAGTCGCAATATTATTATTCCCAAACACGGGAAAATTTAAAACTATTATTCAAACGCCAAAAACTATGTAATAGCAGTAATAAAATTATTACAATTCCCAAAATCCATTACAATAGTAAAGGTAAAACATTAGCTCATAATGTCCCAAGCTAGCACTCTCTCCACGTCTATGCATCAACAGCATCACCTGTAGCATCATTTGCTCCCGTGTAACGAATCACACGATCATCGTCAATCACAAACAAAAAGGGTGAGCTTATACAATAAAATAATATATAAAGTAGCAGAAACATAAGCAAAACACCCATCTTATTCATCCTAGTTAGTTCTTGGCCAAGACCTTAATCCCCAAGGCTTTTCAACCTTCAAATCACACAAATAGTTAGCCTTGGACTCAGTATTTATGATGCTCTCACGAACCTGCCCGCTTGTGGTCCTGCCTCTACGAACCTCCCCGCTCGTAGTCCTACTCTACAAACCTCCCCGCTCGTAGTTCTACTCTACGGACCTGCCCGTCCGTAGTCCAACACACGTGATCCACCAGCTACGTACCTCCCCGCATGCAACATCTCTCAAGTGTGAGCACGAAACATACGAACCTACCTCGCTCGTATCCCCACACGGGAGTAACTAGATATGAACCTCCCCGCTCATATCATCACGTGTTCACCACCATCCATGAACCTACCTGCTCATGGCACAACATCTCCTGATCCAAGTGTAGCATAACTGCTTGAAAGCAACACACACAAGCCACTAACTGCACCAATATCGCCTGGCGCAGCCTAAGCGACGCCAAGCGAAACTTGCACAGACCGCCTGGCGGAACCTCCTCACCGTCAGGTGCCAGTTCATTTCAGATCCTTTGTTTGAATTCCATCGCCTGGTGGAGCACACCAAGCCGCTAGGCACCACGCGGTATAGGGACCTCCCTGATGCTCCTATCGCCTGGCGCACACACCCATGCCACCAAGAGCTATATCAGTAGCGAGCTCTACTGGTTTTAGCACCCAAAATAATTTGACTTGGAGTCTAAATCACCCCTAAAAGTCCAGATATCCCAACACCAATCAAGGTCCAATTGTTGGTGATCTGCAACCCTTACATGGTTCACGCGTCTATGCTTAACATATAAGTGAGGTATTAAACAAAGTGTGAACCAGGGGCTAAATAAGTGCTAACCCACATTATGTGTTTTAGAGTACCACCAAATATATATATGCAATGCAATGCATTTATAGAGTACCACCAAATATTCGTGAAAGTAATCCCAAAGCCTACACACCTCAAATTCTTTCAATTGGCCCTTATCATCATAAAGCATGTTCCCTTAGTAAGAAAGACAATAATTTTGAGGTAATGGAAGAACTTAAGCTGAAATATCTCAAGGGATTCCTAGATCAAACAAGACTACCTATGAGAGACTTTGTTGTCAAGCCATCACAAAGCATGTTCCCTTAGTAAGAAAGACAATATGGAAGAACTTAAACTGAAATATCTCAAGGGATTCCTAGATCAAACAGGACTACGTATGAGAGAATTTGTTGTCAAGATTATTATAATGTAATAGTGGTGGTTTCTTGAAGATGATTTTACTTGATGCTTGCTTCATAATTGAGCATTTTCTAAGATGTAATAGTAATAGTGAATGGAAAGGAAAAGACCCTCTAATGCTAAACCCATGGATGCTAACATATATATCTAGGATTATATTATCACTCATTATGGTCAAACATATTATTAAAATAATAACACCAATACAATAACACACAAATGACATACATAGGACTCAAACCCAAATCCTCATAACACAATCAAGTACTCTAAACTATTTGAGCTAACACTATTCCACATAATAATTTTCAACTTTAAATGTCAGAAAGGTTCCCATTACCCGCATTTATTAAATAATTATTTATTTAATTATTTAATTTTCTCAGATCTTACAAGTCTTGTGTGTGGATAACTCCTTAAGGGTGTGTTTGGATGAGACAATTCAAGAGGGTGATTCATTTATTTGAAGAATTTGAAATTCTTTGTAATGAAATGCTTTGTTTGGATAGAGAAATTAAAAAGTATTTAAAATGCATGCAATTTTTTGAAGTATTTCAATTATCTAAATTAGAAGAAATTCAAATACCCTTAAAAAAGGTGGAATTTGAAATTCTTCTCACTTAACCTCACTACCATGACATTCTGGGCTGGCCATACGATCCAGACGGATCAGACCAACTTGACAACACAAACGGGTCAAGCAGGCCCAACAACCCAAACGGGTCGAGCGGGCCCAATGACCTAGATGGATCGGGTGACCTGATGACACATACGGGTTGGGTGGGCTTGACAACTCAAACAGGTCGGTCAAGCTTGACAACCCACATCGTCCAGGCGGGCATAATGATTAAGATGTGTTGAGCTGGCCCAACGACCCAGACGAACCAGGTTGGGTTGAGTTCGATGACACAAACGGGCCCGACAACCTAGATAGGTTTAGTCGATTTGATGACCTAATGGGGCCAAGCCGGGCCAATGACCCAGACGGGCCGAGTTAGGTTGGGTCGTGTCAGGCCAGATTGATGAACTTGACAGGCATGACCGGTAGGTATGAGTCGTCAAGCTTGTCTGGATCATCGGGTCGACCCAACCTGTCTAGGTTTTCCGGCCGGCCCGGCCCGTCTACATCGTCGGGTCATACCAATTCGGTTGGGTAGTCGGGTGGGTCAGCTCGGTCCATCTGGATCGTCGAACCCGTTTCCAAATTCAATTATTTTTTCCAAACAAGAAATTGAAATGTAAGGTATTTTAATTTCTTTATCCAAACAAGTTATTTAGAAAATGAAGGAAATTTAATTGCAAGCAATTCAAATGCAAAGCATTTCAATTTCTGAGCATTGTTGAAATGCTCCATCCAAACACAAGGTAAGGCTAGACTTTGCAAAGTCTAAGAACCATCACATGTGCACACCTATAGTGAAGTCCATATCAAACGTATGTATCTAGATAAATTGAGTTTAGTGTCAACTACTACATGTGCATTATTAAAATAGGGTTAACAAATGTCTGGCCTTATTTTCTCAGTCTGTAATTTGTAACCCCTTCAAAATTATGAGTATAAACCACATACTACCTAAAATTAACAATAACAATTAAAAGCATAAGAGAAATTAAGAAAATAAAACCTGAAATGCTAAAACCATACCTTTTCACTAACACCATACCATTGTATTATTCTTTGATGAATAAAGTCATGCACAATGTAACAAAATATTGTAGAATATCAGAAAAAAATAGGCATCTGTTAAAAGGAAGTAGAAGAAGAATATAGAATAATAGATTAAAACCCTAAAAAGGACCAACAAAAAACAAACAAAATCATAAACCCTAAGACTGACCTTATCATTAACAGATAATCATTGTCTTCCTATGTGACGAAAGTTGTACAATCCAAGATGTGAACATCAACAATCGAAAACCATGATCAAAAAGTAAATAATCGAAAAACCAAGATGTGCTTGAAGAAATGGGGTTAAGAAACATCTAACCTTATGATATGAGTTCATGACCTCTAAATCCTGCAACGGAAACCTAATAAATTTTAGGAAATATAGAGCTTTGTTCATTGTATCTTTCATCCAAGGGTTTGCTGGTACGAAGCATAAAGAAGAAAGGAAAGGGGGAAATACAAAACCACGAAACAGAGAAAAGAAATAACTGGAAAGGAGCGAGAAGGAACTATTTGCATTTGAAATCCTTTTCTCAGACATTTGAACTTAGAGCCTAGTTAAGAGAGCCTAGTTACATCTATCAACTACAATTTCAGCGCTATATCAAAGAATGCTGGAAAGAAAAAATTGTTATGAAAGATGCACATCTTCAAAATAAAAACAAGGTACATTAGTAAAGCAATGCCACCAATACAATGATGAAAAAACAATGATCGAGGACAATTGTTCAAATAAAATGATGGGCATAAACAGAACAACAAAAATGCAAATGACTTAAAAATCATTTATTTGGACAGTTGTCAAGAAATTAAGTAGGAGTATTTGGGTTTATTCGCTACCAGTTTGGGTTCTTAGTTTTTTATTGGAGATATATCAATGAATTAGATGTTATGAGTTGCTTGGATATGATAGGAAGTTTGAATCGCTTCCCCAAATTTTGGGTATCCATTGCAATATTTGTTATTTTTATCTTGTTTTAAAAAATATTTATTTCTTTGTAAATTGTCATTCAACACTATTTAAATAGGTTATTTGTACTTTGTTTGAAATTTATAAATGTTATGCATTATATTTTTATTTAATTTATGATTAAAATATATTATTAAATATTAAATTTTTCTTTTGTAAATACACGCGAATATCCGTGAATATCCATGGATATTAAAAAAATATGTGAGTACCCGCAAAACGATTATCCACTACTAAAAAAACTCATCTTTCCTGCCAATTTTGTTTTGAAAATTTTTTTGTAAGAAATACTTATAAATTTTGTTATGAAAAAGAAATTTGCAGGAAATTGCTGCCAATTTTTTTGCAAAATATTTTATATAAAACACTTTTCGCAACAAATTTTGTAAGAAATACTTGCGAATTTTATAATTTTGTAGAAAATAATTACCCACGAAGAAATTACCTGCCAATTAAAATTTTTAGAAAAAATAGCAGGAAAAAGTCTTTTCTTGCAAATTTTTTTAACAAATTTGCAAGAAAATTCTCATGTAATATGAGAATTTGTAGTAGTGATCCGCACAAATATGGATACGGATTCGAAGCGAATATTTATCCAACGGATAAGATACAGGTAAACTATTACCCGTTTCCTATTCGTCTTGTTGACATCCCTATGTATATATATGAGTAACATATGAATAAAGGAGATATGAATTTCCTTGCTCTACTTCTTAACAAAAATGTATAATTTGTTTTTGAAATTATCCGTGTAAGTGAAATAATTAATATGCATAACTATGTGCATAACTATCCGGTAACAATCTGGAATGCACTCTGAAACAAAGATGCTATGAATAAAAATGAAATTATATCACTTCTAAACCAAGAAGTTGATCAACACAAACTTACAAATTTGTTGAAAGATGAGGTGAGAAACACATTGTCCTTGTCCTTAGTCCGTGGGACACTTTGCAGAGCAATTATAATGACCAAATTAATGTGGCAGTTGGAGCAGATGAGTTTTCATTACAAATATGTACAATGCAATTTACTAAAGCTGCTATATGTCTTCTGAATACGGGCCACGCATTGTTGTTGAGATAGCATAGACTTGTAGAGGATCTGTGGTTGGTGTGAACGTTAACCCTATTCTTCAACAAGTTCACCACACTCAGGTTCCTTCTCCTTTTTGCTCTATTTAGTTCTTATCTTTTTAGTATCTACTTCTGCTTTAGTATCTATGAAATGTCTCAATATTTTTTACAAAATTAACCAAAATATTGTTTGCAATATTTTTTCTAAAGTTTCAACTTAATTATTTAGTGTTAATGATTCATGGTTTCAATAAAGTATTTACAATATTTTGAAAAAGATTTAAAATTTTATAAAAGTTACCGTGATTTTTAATTAATTAAAATTATCATGTTTGAATTTAACTACATAATTTCACCAAATGACTATTTCAATAAAGCATTGGTTGAAATTTTCAAAGTTTAAAATTTCAAACAATATTTATAATATTTTTTGAATAATTAAAATTAGTTTAATTAAAATTAATAAATTAACCTAAAGAGCATTTTATAGTTGTTTTCAAAATGTAAAATTTCAAATATATATATATATATATATATATATATATATATATATATATATATATATTTAAGGGTTAAGTATGTTTTTAGTCCCTAAACTTTGACTTAAAATTGGAATTCGTCCCTGTTCAAAACTTTGATAAATTTTAATCCCTAAACTTTAAAAATGAATGAATATAATCCTTTTAACCCAATTTTGTTAACTATTTTTTACATTTCGAACGCATTTCTCAGTAAAAATTGAGTCGAGAATGTGTCAAACGGCGTGAACAACTCCAATATTTACTAAAAAATGCGTTCGGAACTTAAAAATGAGTTAACAAAATTGGGTTAAAAGGATTATATTCATTCATTTTTAAAGTTTAGGACCAAAATTTATCAAAGTTTCGATCAAGGACGAATTCCAATTTTGGACCAAAGTTTAGGGACTAAAAACATACTTAACCCTATATTTAACTATATGATCTGCGTAATTAGTAATGCTGAGTTTAATTATTTAATATACTAAATATTAATAGTTTCAATGAAGCACCTGTAATGAATTAAATATTAACTACTCACGATTTTTGGCATGATGTTTCTAGATGCGGTATATACCAAATCTATTAATAATTCCTATTTATGAAAGAAGGTATAATAGTTTAGGGAATGGATGGATGGTCTTCCGATTAACAAATATTATAGTTAATATATGAATGTTTATGTTACAGAATTTAAACCAAATGGAAGAACAATCAAGAGAATTAAGGAGTGAAATAAAATGTTTAGAGACAGAATTGACTGATATGCTTCATAATGTGAAACCTCCAGAAGAATATCATTTCTATAAGCAATGCATTTATAAGGTACCACCAAAAGTTCGTGAAACAAATCCCAAAGCTTACACACCTCGAATGGTTTCCATTGGTCCTTATCATCGCAAAGCTCGTGAGGTTGGTAAGGAAGACAACAGTTTCGAGACGATGGAAGAGCTCAAACTAACATATCTTAAGGGATTTCTAAATCGAACACGGCTACCTATAAGAAGACTTGTTGTCAAAATTGAAGAGTTGGAAAAAAGGATTTGGAGTTGTTATGCAGCACCTATTAAATGTGGTGATTTCTTAAAGATGATTTTAGTTGATGCTTGCTTCATAATTGAGCTTTTCTTAAGATTCCATAAATTCACAGATTGGGTGGGAAAGGACCCCTTAGTTCTAAAAGACTGGATGCGATTAGATATTATGGTGGACTTGCTTCTGCTAGAAAATCAACTTCCTTTCTTTGTTCTTGAACAACTCTACAACCTCACTAGTATGACTGAGAATTTTCTTGAAATTACTTTCAACTTTTTCAAGAATATATCTTTAGGAAAAGTGTGTCCAGGAGAGAATCCAGCACACTTCACTGATCTTTTAAGATCTTCTATAATATCATCATCAAATCTTGATCTTGGAAGACTAGAAGAATTCATGGCAGTTAAACAAGTATACAGTGCAAGCCAGCTAATGGAGGCAGGTCTTAAGTTCAAGGCCAGTCCGAATGAAGGCTTACTCAACTTGACCTATCCTACTCAGGGATTGTTGACAATGTCAACCTTGGATATATATGATGAAACAGAAATTGTTTTTCGGAATATAATGGCCTATGAGCAATGTCAATTTCTAAGTAGAAAAACTATTACCCAATATGCAGTGATTCTAGATTTTCTTATCAATACTGAAAAAGATGTGAACCTACTTGTTGATAAGAAAATTATTGTCAATTGGACCGGTGATGCTAATAAAGTGGTGACAATGATTAATAATTTGAGCTCACACATTATCGTGCCCAGTTTCAATCCACATTATTTCTCCCTTTGCAATAGCTTAAATGATTTCTATGAAAATCCTCGCAACAAACGCAAGGCTATCTTCATGCACGACTACTTCAACACTCCTTGGAAAAAAGCATCTACTGTTTCTGCAATTGTGATACTTCTCTTCACGTTTATTCAAACTGTATGTTCAATCATCTCAGTATCTCGTGGTAAGAAATCATTATATATGTATATTTAACTACTGCTATGAAATGAGTTACAACTGATAAAAATAGCTGTGTTAATGTGCAGGTAAATAAGGAGATGGATAATTAAAGAAGGAACAAGAAAAGTCAGATAAGACGTTGATGGTTGTATCTGATTGTCTAAGCTGTATTTGTAAGAGAACCTTGTAAGGTGATTTACGCACTTTGTTCTTGCTTTTCTTTAATAAAAATAATATTAAAATACTCTTGTTGCTCCTCGTTTTTGTGGCAAAATCTCATTTTGGTCCTTGAACTTTTATTAGTCTCAATTACGTCCTCATTTTTTGTAAATTAGTATCAATTAGGTCCTTTCCGTTAGTAGAGAACTAACACGGTTAAGTAGGTACCATGTGTCAGCTCCTCGTTTTTTTTTTGAATTTTTTGAATTTTTTTTGAATTTTTTTTTAATATTTTTTAATTGATACTAATTGATACTAACGGAAAGGACCTAATTGATACTAATTTACAAAAATGAGGACCTAATTGAGACTAATAAAAATACGATGACCAAATTGAGATTTTACTACAAAAACAAGGACCAACGAAGTATTTTAACCTAAAAATAAAGATTCAACTTGTTTTCTAATTTTTCTACTCTATGGTTAACTTTAACTACCTTTTATTCACTAAGCATCTTTATTATGAGCTCTTAGATGATTGTAAATATTTTTTAATCTTCGGAAAAAAAATCTTCACTTCTACCCCTAATCTGGCATTACTTAGGAGTGGAGGTCAAACGCAATTTAAATATTTATCCCTTCCATTACCCTTTGAGACACTTTTTAAGGACAAAACTGTTACGCAACTTCATGCTTCAAAGCGGACAATACTTCAGAAATACGGTGGTTGGCCTTAACCATGCTGTCAAACTTACGGTCAGTGTAGTCTCTGATGCGCCTTTTAAAAATAAAACTATGACGGAATTATACTCTCCAAACATACAATGCCTCATGAATGTGGTGGTTGATCCTGATGTTGAATACAAATATTTGTAAAATGATAAGTTAATATTCATTTATTGATGATTGGTAGGATCTTTAGTATTAAAAGGACATAAAGATCATACAATTAAAGAATAATTTATATAATTAAATTTGGTAATTAAATTTAATTATGTAAATGGTCTAGGTTATCATGTTTTTTAATCTTTTTTAATCTTTTTATATCTTTGATATTTTTGGATATTTTTTAATATTTTGGATATCTTTTGATATTTTTGGATATGTTTTCATATCTTTTAATATTTTGGATATTCTTTGATATTTTTTTGATATCTTTTCCATTTTTATCTTTTATATTTTAAGACCTATAAATACAAATGTCTACACATTTGGAATCACTTTTCAGTCATTAATAAAATTATTTCACTAAAAAGATATTCTCTTGACTTAAGCCTCAAGATTCTTATCAAAGACTGAGATCTTTGTGACGAATCTTTCTTGATTTATCAAAGACTGAGATCTTTGTGATGAATCTTTCTTGACTTATCAAAAACAGGTATCTTTGTAATACAAATATTATTTGGTTTTTATCAAAGATATGAATTTTTGTGACAAAATTTTCTTAGATTTATCAATCTCAATCATAGCATCTTGAATTATTAATCCTGGATTGGATGGTAGCCTTTAGACTTATTTATCTTTAATATTATAGCGTCTATCCTTTTTTGTTGGGTTCTTATTAAAGAGAGATCTCTTTGTAGAGAATCTTCCCATGACGAACAATGAAGTTGGGATGAGGCGATCTCAAGGAAACGATCAATGTTAGTTTAAATTTCCCTCATTATGAATTGAATTTACCTGTGACTATTTTTTCGAATATGTTTGTAAAGTGAAGACTATCTCTACTCGTAAATGATTTTATTTTTAATTTATTAACATCTTTAACACATTTTTAGGTTGAGATAATATTTATTGTGGGCGAGACTAAATACTTATAAATAATCCGATAATAATCCAATAAATGATGCTATTATAAGTGCAACAGCGTCTAAATGATTTTGTTAAAGTTTTAATACCAAATTATGAATTAGGTTTAAATTTAAGTTACTTTTAAAAAACAAAGATGAAAATTGTTCAGTTAGTTATAGAATATAAAGAATTTTATTGAACATTAATATGCAAATTAACGAGGCTCTGACGAATTTGTTAAATTTTGAGGCATGGGTGGTAACGTAATGGTGAATCTTTTGATTAAAATATTTGATGAAATTAAAATAGTATACTCAAAATTTATACATTCAATTATTAATATAATAAAAATAAATTATTAGATCATTTCCTTCATGTTTCAAAATATATGTGAAGGTTGAATTTATATAGTTTTCGTCTTACTTTCCTTTTGTAATTTAAAAAAAATGAATAATTTTTTTTTCTTTACAAGTATACTAATCTAATAAAAAGGTTCAACATTAAAAATCAAACTATTGTTATGAAATAAAGTGAATAATAGAGAGAATAATATATAATAGAGAAGAGAAGAAACAATAGAGAATAGAAAGCAACTCATCTGTGTCTTATTATTGATAGGAAGAGTCATATTTATAGATACAATGTAATCCATAAAGGAAACAAATCAACTTAGTTAATACAAATATTTACCATAAAGAGTAATGAATCATATGAGTAAATCAATGGACAATCATTAATTCATAACACTCCCCCT
>Ga0214544_1004904_pt1 | contig 26435 bp, 12 predicted proteins | sample CNSS3metaG_FD_160074 | JGI IMG/M metagenome (GOLD analysis project Ga0214544, IMG submission 160074) | Root nodule microbial communities from cowpea collected in UCLA plant growth center, Los Angeles, California, USA - CNSS3 | ecosystem: Host-associated > Plants > Roots > Nodule | place: USA... | reverse complement strand
AAAAAAATAAAAATAAAAAAAAAATATATATATATATATATATATATATATATATATATATATATATATATATATATATATATATATATATATATATATATATACTAGAGGACACTGTACTCATCTGAACTGGTCATCCAGACTAACCATCGACTCTGATACGATTTGTTGGGTTACAAAGGAGGAGGTTCACTGGAAATACAATACCAATAAGACCTGAGTTTAACGACATAAGACATTAATACTACACTCAATTCAAAACCTTAAGGTGATGGGTTTATGAGTCTTTATTCTTATATAGTGTTCTACTTTCTCATTTATAGCAAATGTGAGACTTAGACTCACACTTGAATTCCTAACAATCTCCCCGACAAGGATGAGTCCCTTCCACCATATCGGTACATTCTCCCTCTAGCGAAAACATTTTCAACCACAAGTATCCCTTCTCGTACCACCGTTCATCTTAATGGAACACGCTTACCTAGAACCCTTTGCTAGGAAGACTTTCAATACAAGGACCTGCACTCGTCTGAGCAGGTTTTATCATCGACTCTGATACCACTGTTGAAAAAACGCATCATCAATTAAGAATATTATTGTTTTTACCCCTAGAATCACCATATTAACATATAAATAAGATAAAAACAAAAAACACAAGAATATAATGTGGAAACCTCAAAATCGGAGAAAAACCACGACCATCAGAAAATAACATGTGAAAATTTGTACAACATATAAATTACCCTCCCATGCCCTTTTGACCCCAAGTACACCCACACTCTCCAAATCAAGAATTAAACCCAAATCTCACAACACTCTACTAGAAGAGTATAAGAAAAGTCAAATACAAGCTTAAAGTGTGTTTGACTAGGACAAAAAACATCATAGACTTAGAGCTCATTATATAACTCACCCCCTAAGTTATCCTTGGTAATATAAGACTTTTCAAGACATGTTATTTTCATTAGCTCAAGAGAGTTTGAATTTTAAAAGTTCAAGAGAGTTAAAGGCACGCTTTATCAATTGGATTTTTTTTTTAATGAAAACAAAATATATTTTAAAACATAAAATTGATAGAGTTTTTCATGTAATCTATATAACATCTCAAAGTAATAGTTACATAATATGTAAATTTTTTAAAGAAACTTCTCTATTCGGAATCATATTATATTTACATATCTTCAAAAATAAAACCATAAGCAATGCATAAATACATGTATCCTGTGTGTTGCGCATTGGGAATTCAGATATAAGTTTAAGTTTTGCATATAAATAAAAAAGCTAAGGAACTTATAATGAATATGATTATTAATTTATTGTCTTGAGATTTATGGTTGGATGTTGTCAATCTTAAACTCATATTTCATAATTGTTGTATTTTCTCAATGAATATTTTCTTAAGAGACCCATATAATTTATTAAACTATACTAAACTATAGTTAATTGTACTATATTAAACTAAAATATACTAAACTATTCATAATAATAATTGAATTGTACTATAAAATAGTTCAGTTTTAAGAAACTAAACTTATGTTAAGTTAACGAAGTTAACTAAGTTAACTATTGAACTATAGTAGATTGAAAGAACAAAATACCTCAAATAAAATATTGGTATTAGGATAAGAATTGGACTTATGTATTTTATGTCTTACGTTCTATTCTTTCTCTTTCATATTGAAATATTTATTTTATTTTGTCTTAATTTTTTTCTTTACTCTTTATTTGAGAAAAATATTAAATATTTATAATTAATTTATTAAAAAAAATTATAAATTAATTCAATATCTTATTTTATTTTGAATGAATTTTACTATGTAATGTTATTTTTATGTTATGATTTTAAAGAAGTTATTTTTAAAAATTAAATTTTGTGACAGCTAACAATTTTATAATTTTTTATTTATATTAAAGTTTTTTGTAACTTAAATATTAAAGTTAGTATAATAAATATAAATATTGGTACTAACGTATTTTTTATTTGAAAATCTTATGTAATATTATTTTTTAGTTTTGAAATATTTATTATGTGGCATCAACTTTTTTAAAGAGAATTTATTTAATTTTTTTTTAAATATTAATTTTAGAACTTCATAAAATTTTTATAACATTTTTCACACAAATATTAATAAATACAAATGTTAAAAAAAATATTAATTTTGAGAATTTTCTAAAATAAATCCTTTTAAAATTTTTTACACAACATAATAAACATTGTAAAACTAAAAAGTAATATTATATAAGATTTTAAAATATAAAAAATAAGTTAATACCGATATTTATATTTATTATATTAATTTTAATATTTTAATTACATTTTAAGTTACGGAAAACTTTAATATAAATACAAAAATTATAAAAATGTTAATTGGTGTATTGAAGTATGATGCATATTTCAAGTATTATTTTTTAAGCACTTTCAAATTATAAACTTTAGATTATTATTGCGTAGTACAATCATATGTAATTAGTGCAATTCGATTCAAAATAGTGTAATTCCGTTCAAAAATAGTGCAATTCAATTCAAAATTAATGCAAACCGATTCAAAAATAGTACAATTCAGTTCAAAAAGAGTGAAGTTTATTCAAAATCAGTGCAATTCGATTCAAAAACGAAGTGTAGTTAAGTTAAAAATTAGTGCAGTTCAGTCCAAAAATAATGCAGTTTATAAAACAGTTCAGTTTAGTTTATATTATAGTGCAGTGCAATTCAGTGCAGTTCAATTCAGTTTATTTTTAAGAATAACAGTTCAGTTCAGTTCATCTGAATTGTTTTTCAGTTCAGTGCAGTTCATGCGAACAGTTTCTTAGTTCAGTGTAGTTTTTGGTAGTGCAGTGCAGTTTGGTTTATTTTGCCCAGCCCTAATCATAATTAAGTTCATCCTAATGACCAACCCGAATAAAGTACAAATTGTGTATCAAATGTCTTCCTAACAAAAGTTCAAGCAAGGGTGTCCCATAAAGATGAACGACAATACAAGTAAAATGATACTCATGGTTAACTTGAGGGGATGTATAAATATGAAGGGATTCATACTTAAGGAAAGAAATGCTAAAAATTCAAGTATGAGAAAGTTGAACAACATATAAAGAATAAAATCCATAAACCTATTGTGGATTTAAGGAGATCTCAATCCCTTGTGTAAAATTGACTCACGTTCCATTATTGTCATATCTTTCTAGTAAATCCATCTCTGAATGATTCATCACAATGTAACACATAACATCAAAGTTGATAAACAATTAACTTGGTATTTTTGCATACCATGGACCATTTTGTTCCAACTTAATATCAACTTGAACCAATATTACTTAATAAAAAGAATATAACTTTTCACTACTAAAATACATAATATATCATCCACATTCATCTCGATAATTAAATAATTTTAATATATTAAAACAACATAATTCTTGCGTAGAATCAAACATGGTAATTCACCTTCATGTACAAATTATTTATCTTAATATACTATCATATTTTAATGAGCTTCACTTGTCTATCAATGCTTCTTTGTTCAAGCTTTTCCGATACTCACATAAATAGCTAAACATATGTACATAAAACTCAAACCAATGATATGACATACGCAGTGGCGGAGCACCGTTGGTGCAGGGAGGGGCAATGGCCCCCCCAAAGTTTTGAATTTTTTTTTAATATTTTTTTATATTATATATATTTTAATTTTTTTATATTACAGATATTAAAAAATATATTATAATTAAATCAAATATTTTATTTCTTTTATAAACATAATAATTAATATTAATTAATAATAAAATATAAAATTAAACATAATAAAAAATAAAAAATAAAAAGATTTATCAAGATATTTTTATATTTTTTTATCTATTATGGTTTGAGTTTCTCACAAATTGTTCTCATATTTCATTCTCACCTGTTTTTTCTTGTTTGTGAAGAGAAAAAGATATATTACTTTTGCTCTTATTTATCCTCTGTCCTCTTCCTTCCATTCTCATGGAAGTAAAGAAGAAGATAATTCTTTGGTCTCAATTGATAGTGAAATATTAGTTTAATAATTTATTTAATGATCCTCTTTTATATTAATTGTTTATTTCATGAATATAGAAGAAAAAATATTGTACTGTGTTTTTTTTTATAACCGAATCTTAATTGTGGTTCCATTATATGTCTTGAGTTTCTCACAGATTGTTCTCACCTATCTTCTTATGTTTCTGAAGAGAAAAAGATCTATTATTTTTGCTCTCATCTTTCAGAGGTTTTCTTCCATTCTTGAAGAAATAAAGAAGAAGTTAATTCTCTCTTGTCTCACTTGATAGTAAAATATGAGTTTAATCAGCCTCTTGTATATTAATTTTTTATTTTATGAAAATAGAAAAAAAATTGTACTTTGTGTTTTTTATAACTGGAATTTAAGTGTGGTTTGATTATTATTGAATTTTCTTTTGACAATTTTTTAGATATGTGTGATTTTTTTAGTTATTGTTATACTAAATTATGTATTTAATTTTATTTTATTAGTGACAATAATTAAATATATAAATTTTTGATGTATTATTTTGACTCCCCCAACAATTCTCGTAAAGATCCGCCCGCCACGGGACATACCCTTATGATTTTTATTTAATAGAGATTCATCTTTATTTTAAAATGATCCCACCTGAAAATTTCATAACTTCCAACATGCAAAATCTCCTAAAATCAATTTAAGAAAAAGAATAAAGAAGAATTTATACTAAAAGAAATTTTGATGAGGTAGACTTTTTCTCCTTTTTTCTTTTCACAGAATTTTTAAGGTGTACTATGATTTGTAGGAGATTGAGTAAATCCTTCAAAAATATTAAAAAAAAGAAGTTAAGGAGAATGTGTTATAGAAAATTTATGATTTTTCTTAAATGAAGTTTCGACATTTTTTTTTCTATTTTAACGGTTATAAAAAAAAATATTTTGGGATATTTTATTTTGAACAAACTTATACATATTTTTAATTTGAATGATTTCTTTCTATTCCCGTGGTGGATAAATTAAATTTTTAAAGGAAGTTATTTCATAAATTTTCTCATAATTAACTTCAACTTTTCTTATTTTAGTTATTTTAAAATTTTAAAAATATCCTAAAAATTTAACCAAGCATAGTTTGAGAAATTTGTAGTGACAATTTTTAGATCAAAATATTTATGTGAATTACATTTCTAGAATATGAAATCATGAAACAGATAATGCTTGCACGTATATTCAAATTCTACAACACACAAATTACGTCATTATTTATGACATGTTTAAGAAAATGTCTCATTAATAACTAATTTTAGATATAAAAAATTAATAATTAATAATATGATCAATTTAGATACCAATTTATAAAATAAAAAATTATTGATTATTAAAATAGTCACTATTATGAATAAAAAATTATAATTGATCTTTAAATTGATTACTAAATATTAGCTACCGGTTAGTTTTTAAATTGGTCTTTAATTAATTAGTGACTAATTTAGTGACCAATTATAATTTTTTATTCATAATAGTAATTCTTTTAGTAAGTAATAATTTTTTATTGTAAATTGATATCTAGATTGGTTAGTATAGTGGCTTCCAACTTTTGGTCACCTAAAATTAGTTGTTAATGAGACATTGTTTTGTAGCAAAGATGGAATAATTTTAAAAATTTCAACTACTTATTTAATTAAAAATATTTTTTAAGAAACAAGTAGTACTTTTTATGAATTTTAAATTGCTACTTATAAAAATTAGTAAATTTACCAATACGATAGTTTGGTAATTAAATAATAATATGAATAGATATATTTTTATTTACATAATCATTTGTTCTTTTATCTATTACTTAAACTTGTATATCGTTCTTCACATTTTAAAATCACATGTTTTTCCTTATAATTTGAGCCATAAATGTCGTCGTGTTGCCATAAAAACTTTTGAGTTAATATTTTACTTTGTCAAGTAAATATTATGAACTATTGTTATTATACCTAGAGCCGTAAAAAAGGATTGGAACTCACGAGTCAACCTGGCTCACCACGGGTTCGGCCGGGTTGGATTGACTTTTTTTACAAATTTCAATACGAGTTGATTTTTGACCCGACTTATTTAGAACCCGGCTCATCCGGATTGAACCCGTGGTGAGCCGGGTTGGCTCACCAACCCGCAGATAAAAAGGTCACACAAGTATTTTTATTTATTTTTATTAAGTTGACCTTTATATTTGGATCATGTTAAGTTGTTTTTGTATCCAACACATAAATAATTTGTATTTCTTTTATTTTAGTTTGTATTTGGATTGTATTGAAATTTATTTAGATTTTAATTAGAATTACAATTTAGTTTTGACTGAAAAAAAATAATATTTTTTTTATTTAAGTGAATCCGTGAGCTAACCCGTTTAACCCGGTAACCCGTGGTGGGTCGGACCGAGTTCGAGTTTTTTTGGCTCGCTAACAAGTGAGCAGGATTGTGTTGGCTCACTAAATCATCAATTCGTGGTGGATCGAGCCGGGTCGGGTCGGATTACCTATTTTGACAGTTCTAATTATATGGCTAAATGGCTAGATCGGTTTCCATATATATATATATATATATATATATATATATATATTACTTTACATGATTTATCTAATGAGTCATTAACCTACTACACGTGTTGCATCCCAATAACAATGACAATCCAACACCATTAAACTTTTAATCAACTTACATAATCTAATTACTACAACATAGAAATCATAAATAAGTCACTGAAATATACTTAAGTAGTTAATAAAAAAGTTGTTGATAAATAGCTACAAATCAAATATGAAATCAGCCTTGCTAAAATGATCAATCGATGAGAAATGATTAAACTTTTACATCTAAGCATTGGGTGTAAAGAATCAGAGGGTTGCATATAACATCAATTGTTTCGTAAGATTAAGTGAGTTAGTCATAATTGAATCGTAGCGCTTAGGCAATTATGTTCTTAAGTAAAAAGAGTTGCACATTGGTTAAAAGTGTTTTTATGTCTTTAGAGGAGGAGGTTCACTCGGAAGATACAACGGTTTACCCATATTTTTCATACCGTCTTAGACTCAGGGTGTGTTCTTTTGGGATGAATAATTTGAGGAAGAAGTAGAAGATTGATTTAAGTGAATTTAAAGGTAAAATTTATGCTGTTCTTTTGAAATGATTTGTAGGTGATAGTGGAATTGATTTAAGAGTAAAATCTGTGATAATTTATGAAGGATTTAACTATTGTGACTAATAAAAATAAAATTTAGTTGATAATAAAATTAAATTACTAAATTGTCCTGGGTGTTAAAAGTAATATAAGATGATATTTAGATAAGTTGTAATTAATTTTAAATTTTTTTTATTATGACCAAAATTATTAATAATATTTATAATTAAAATAAAATAAATATTATAATATAATTGATTTGAAAAATTAATTATTGTTTTTTTTCTTTATTAACGAAAAAATTAAACATTTGTAATAATAATTTGTATTATTTGAATAAAATAAATATTATAATATAATTGATTTGTGTTGCAATTGCAAGTCATGATTTTGTAATTAATATTTTAATTTATTTGTGTTTCATTAAAGTTAAAAAGAAGAAAAGTCATGATTTTGAAATTGATACAAAACAAATGGAACTGGATAAATGCACCAAAAGCTTTTGAAGTTGGAATCGAATCCAACTAAAATGTATTCGGTTCCATTTATCTTCGTGCTTCTCCATCAAGGACTAACAATGATGGAAAGGTAGGGAAGTGTTATGGAACATCAAACATCAAAGGAAAGTAGAGTGGTAAGACACGTAAAAAAAATAAAAACATCCATATGTTATCACCACAGACATAGAACTCACCTCGAGCCATGAGAGTGCAGTGGTGGTGTTATATTTTGTAATATAACAACGAGGACATATTGGTCAAATGTTAAAGATCACTCTCAAATCTTGTTTTGATAGCAGGATGCAATATGGTGATGTATCTCTCAAATCAGCATGTTCCATTCATTGAAAACGAATACGAAAAACTTCTCCAATCATCATCTCTCATCACCTTTCAACAGTAATTTATCTCAAAAGAACACACCCTCACACTTTACACTCACCCTCCAGCGAAAACATTTTCAACTACGAGTACACCTCTTTCGTGTCGTGGGCTCTGATACCACTCTTAGATCCTTAGAAGGGGAGGTTCACTAGGGACATACAACACCAATGAGATTTGAACCCAACTACATAAGAGATTGACACCACCCTCAAACTAAAACCTTAAGGCAAAAAGTTTATGGGTTTTCATCCTTATATGATGATTCACTTTCTCATTTTTACCCAAAATAATAATTTTTTTAAAATTTAAAATTGCTTAAAATATATGTATTTATAAATATTTCTTCAAATTTTTATTTTTCTAAATTATTATATTCTATGCGCTTATTTTTCTAAATAAATATTTTTTTACAAATTATTTTTTATACAAATTGGTTTTTTAATGTTTTCTTAAAATAATTCCTTTCTTCCATTTTAAATAGAAAAACACAAAATATTAAAATCCAATTCAAAATTCAAAACGTGGGGAATCAAAATTCGACTTATCTTTTTTACTAGAATTCAATAATTTCGTTTATAATTGACAGAATAAATTATTAAAAAAGAAACCAAAGTATGTTAATTGAGTGAAAAAATCGCCGTTATAATTTTTGGAAGTAATTTTATTCTAAATTAAAAAATAGAGAAGCTTCAGAACAAAACCAGAACATAAAAAAAGTAACTAGAAGAGAGAATTCAACTCATTATTATTCAAAGCAATTCTCAGCGCGCCAAAGGCATTAGTTAAAACGCGCGTGGCAGTGACGCGGCAATTATTAAACCCTAAAACAGGCACTCTTCATGCCACCTCTCTCCTTATTTCGCAAGACGCAAACGCTCTTGGCCGTTAGTTACGAGGTCTTTTTCCAATTGTCAGCGTCAATCTCTTTTTCTATTTTCTGTTTTTTATTTTTTCGCATAAAAAATTTACTAGACGGAGAGATAAATTCCATGCCACTTTCCCACCAGAACCTCCCTTTTCCCTCTTTCGCCGTTGATGGTGCTTGCTGCCGGAACTTCCGCCGTGGATGGACGACGGCGATCCTTCCCTGTCCGATAAAGAGGAGGAGAACGATGAGGAAGACGTGGCGGACATTCTGTTGCGAATTCCGATCGTCGATGCTCCCATACTCGTCTTTGTTTGCTTCCACAAGGCTTTTCGCTCTGAACTCGATCACCTTCGTCTCTTGGCGGAAACGGCGTCGTTGGAGAACGAGCCACGCCGTTGCCGGCAACTGATCCTTCAGCTTCAACGTAGGTTCCAGTTTCTGAAATTAGCACATAAGTATCACTGTGCTGCGGAAGACGAGGTTAGTTTCACTCTAAGCTATGTTTCGTTGCTAAGGAATAGATAAAGAATATATGTTGTTGACGAAATACATGTTTCTTGTGAAAGTAATTTAGTTTGTAAGTAACAGGTAAAATGATCAAGTATTGATCAGCTATGATTTCCAACTTTGCGAATGACGCAGAAAAAAAGAGTGGAGATAATTATAATCTGTTTGTGTGCCAAGATTCTCCTGTTAGTTTGAGTAATTTGATAAATGAACCCTTGATTTCAAACTTCATCATCTCTTTCTTAAACTGCTTGGTTCTAATGTGCTAAATCTCTGACTCTGGGTAAGTTTTAATTTATTTATTTATTGTTAATTTTATGTTTTCACGGTGAACTGTAGGATAGAGACATGAGACCAAATAAAAAATAAAAAATTGCATTACCTACCCAACCAAGCGATAAATAGAAAAAATGTAGGTATAATAGGTGATATGTGGTGATAGGCAGAGACATAAGAAACAGAGAGTTCATGGGATATTTGATATATAGTATATGTCTAGAGAATTAACCTACTTTTTGGTTGTGTTTTAATAGAGTTTATACTTCTTTTAAATTAATTTATTTACACACATATACTGAATTATTTAAGGTGATTCGTATTTGATCATGCTTATCTTTTCATTTTTGAAATAAAAATTTATAATGTTTTATTTTTTATATGAAATGAATATAAAATTTGTGTCTTAAATTATTCATATTAGGTAATATATATTGTTCTAGTATCACGTTTATTCAAATATTTATTAAATAATATTTTATAAAAAAATATACTATTAAGAATTTAATGTAAAAAGAACATAATTTTTCTCATCAATACCAAATAACAATTAAGAAAACTATAATTTCATTAAATCCAAAATAAATTAAAAATAGTATAAAATATTTTTATATTTTAGAATAAGAACTTATATAAAACTACAAATAGAATAGATATAAATATATTTATTATTTTCTTCATTTTTAATTTTAAAAATTGAAAATTATTTATGTTACTATAGACATACTAGACACATGTTCGACTAATCTAAATATTACAAGTCAAAAACTAAATTTAATAATATTCATGAGTACTTTATTTGTCTTGTATAGATATACAATTATTGAATTGTGATGCAAAAATAATATTTTTATTATGTTTCACTTATGTAGTTTTCAGTATTTTTTTGTTTTTACAAGGAAAATTAAATAAGAAATGTCAATTACTAAAATTAATTATGATAAAAGGAACTTTTTTGACTTTTTACATTGCTGACTGCTACCTATTGACTAATGTTGATGGTAGACTTAGCTTGCCACCAGTTGAGTAAATAATCAATACCATTTTTTATTAATAAAAACACTATTTTAATACAAAATTCTCTAATTCCTAAAATTAAATAAAATTCTTTGAAATTTTTAAGGTTTCATTTAAGTCTTCAAAATTAATCAATTTTTTCCATGTTATCTCTAAACATATGCTATTATAACTTATGTTTCCCGATCAGGAACTAAAGTAAAAAATAAGTTAATTTCAAAGATTTAAATGAAACTCTAAATAATTTCAGGGACTAATTTGAGTTTTTCTTAGTTCAAGGGATTAATATGATAGTGAGATGTAATTTGAAGAACTAAATTGACCCTTTCTCGTTCCATTCCTATTCAATTATCAATACTAACAAAAGTATGGAAAGAACTAGAAATGCCATTGGTGCATCGAAAGAGGATTATATTGCCTTCTTTTCTCGCTCGATACGTTTTTCGAATATTTGTCTTCATGTCTGCAAGCGCATGTTTGGAGCTGAAATGCCTGTCTGTGACAACTGACGAGGAGCAAGTATATTGTGATTGTTATCTAGTCAAGGTTGGCACTTCTGAATATCACTTTTGAAACTTTTTTTGGCAGGTTATCTTTCTTGCACTGGATGCTCATGTGAAAAATGTCGTTTGTACATATTCGCTTGAACATAACAGCACCTCAGACCTTTTTGGATCTGTTTTCCACTTCTTGGAAGAGCTGATGGTTCCTAAAGAGAATATTTCGAAGTTGTTCCAAGAACTTGTGTACTGTATTGGTATCTTGCAAACCTACATCCACAAACATATGCTGAAAGAAGAAAAACAGGTGGCTGTTTGCAATATATCAAATTAGCTTTTGTTATTAATCTAATAATTTTGTTCTTACTGTTGATTTATACAGAACACAAATACTTATAATATTTGATAGGAGTATATGAGAAAAATAATATAAAATTGTGTAGAAATTATAGAATATTCTAAAAGGGATCAATAGTTTCTTCTAAAATGTGTCTTATAATAAGAATTGGAGGAAATATTGTATTTTTTGCTTCCATTTTTCTTATGGGATACAGATCACGATGTTGAAAGCAACTATACCACGAAAATAGCGATATCTTGAATGTGTAGGTCAGCACTTTAATCTTGTTTAAAAAGATCAAACTGCCCCCAAAGACCTTTACTGTATTAATGAGAAAGCTACCTTCTATTTGTTATCATGACTACTCTTTTTAAGTTGTTATCGGTGATTTTTATAGTGATATAGTGTATTTTATTAGAAATAAGGAGCTTTTAGGAGAAACATTATACATTGCTCCTACCCTCTAATTAACTTGTGTAGCAAATGTTTTAAGTACAGAAGCGAATAAAGGACTAACTATGCAGCTAATTATTTTTCGTAATTATAACTGCTAATTTTATAGCATGTGCTGTATAAGATAACAAATCTATATTAATATGCTAACTAATCTTGATGATGATGAGTATTATGACATTCTCTTAACTTGGAGCTTACTCAGGCCACAGCCTGTTATGAATAGATTCACTTGAAGAAAACAACTAACAATATAAGGTAAAATTCAAAAAACCCTGCTTTCAACTTTAGGCATGTACAGTTTACGAAGTGGTCAAACGCTGTCCATCTTTACCTAGTGTTAAGAGTTCAATAAAACACCTCGCCCAGACAACTTTAATCTGAGACTAATGGGTAAATCACTGAAGACCTCTTAGTTGAGTGATCGAGTTAAGATCGATTTTCGCCGACATTTGAAAAGGATGAAAACTCATTCTTTCTTTATTGAATGTGCAAGACAAAACCTATGTTAACAGACGTTAATCCGACCAATGAAAGTGTTCAAGTTGGTGTCAATTATGACTAGCTATTTGGCTTGGTACATAAATTACTAATAAATTACATTTTGTGGCATATTTTAAATTATGACTGTATTATCTAGTGTGTGTGTGTGTGTATATATATATTTACGTGAGCAAGTATATGTACAGTCTGGAATTCTGAAACTCGTATTATCAATTTTGTGCACTACTACTATTGCAGGTTTTTCCCCTGTTGATGGAGAAATTATCAACTGAAGAACAGGCCTCACTTGTGTGGCAATTCATATGTAGTGTTCCTATAATGTTGCTGGAGGAAATTTTGCCATGGATGGTATCCTTCCTTTCTGCAAGTAAGCAGTCAGAAGTTACTCAGTGTTTAAATGAAATTGCACCAATGGAAAAAGCACTGCAAGAGGTAAGCCACAAAGTTCAATAACTAATATATTTTAATAAACTTTCATTTTATACTAATTCAGATACCATTATGAAGGTTTTGGTTTCTTGGCTTAGAAGCAACAAACAAACCATTACTGAGACCTGTTTTCAGAGTGGAGAATTTCAAGGTGTTGAGGGTTTCCTACATATAGAAAGATCACTAGAGCTGAGTTCTAATAGGAAAACCGAAGAAACTTCAAATCTTATGGAAGATAATGGCCGAGAAATAGAAGATGGAGATGGGGCCAACCAGGTTAATGTCCTTCATTTTTGGCATAATGCCATCAAGAAAGATTTGAAAGAAATTCTGAAAGAACTTTACCTACTAAGAAAATCCAGCTGTTTTCAGAATTTAGACTCAGTACTTATCCAACTAAAATTCTTTGCCGATGTCCTCATCTTCTACAGGTAGTGCTTCTGACAATTTGTTTTTTTGGCGTGAGTGGAATCTGACTAATTTGATGTTATTTGCTAAAGTTCCTTAAGGTCTATTCTTCTGCGGTATCTAAAATGCTTCTTTTTGTAGTTCTCAATCGTCTAATTACTTAATTTAATTTTTTCATTACAGCAATGCTCAGAAGAAATTCTTTCATCCTGTACTGAGTAAACATGCTTATGGCTGGTTGTCCAAGTCAATTGAACAATTTCTCAGTGAAAGTAACATTGAAGATATACAACAGCTGCTATTCTATAACTCAGAAAGTGGAATACCTTTGACCAAGTTCTTAGAGAAGCTTTGCCGAAAACTTGAATCATTTGTGTCAGGAGTCAACAAACAATTTGCTTTTCAAGAAAATGAGGTATAATAATTAAATCACTAGTTTCTTTACCTAGGAAGGCAGTGAATGAAATTAGTAATACAGAAATTCTACTTGGTCCTTCAGTTTAGCCTCACACACAGCATTTTTTAAAAATATCCAAGTGTTGTGCATTTGGAACTATTTCAAACTGGAATAGTGTTATCATTTCTCTTATTAAGATAGCAAGTAGCTGTACCTAACCTATCCACTTAATAAAAAACATTGGTGTAATGTTCCCATCGATGAAAATTTCTTACTCTCAGAGAATAGAACAAATCTCTATTTGTTTTAGAAAATCAATTTATAGACTTTCGTATTTTTTCAACAAATTGAGTTTCCTACAAGAGAGGGATGCTACATGATAACATATAAAAGAGTTACCAATTTGGAACCCTTATTTTTTTTTTATCAGGTGTTTCCCATATTTAGAAAGAACTGCAGAAATGGAATGCAAGAGAGACTTCTAAGCTTGAGCCTACATATGATGCCTCTGGGGTTGCTCAAATGTGTTATAACTTGGTTTTCGGTTCGATTGTCTGAAAAGGAGTCCAGGTCCATTCTCTATTGCATAAAGAAAGGAAACAATTCAGTCTGTAAAGCTTTTTCATCACTGTTACATGAGTGGTTCCGCATTGGCTATTCAGGTAAAACCTCTATTGAAAAATTCAGACTAGACTTGCAACACATGTTCAAAAGAAGATGCTTTATTTCACCTGAACAAATTAAGGAAGCTCATGGATTTTCTTTCTTAAATTCTGAGAAGCAGCTTTATGAAGTCTCTGACCAGAATTCTTTGCCCTGTTCTTCCTCGTCTGGATCCAGTAATGTAAACAAGTATGAGATACCATACTCTATAGGAATTAATCTGCACATATTTTTTCCTGCCACAGTTGGGAAGTTATATCAGTATCCTGCATTACATGCAGCAGAACGATCTTCTATTTCCTTTCTTGAAGATCCGAAACCAATTGACCTAATATTTTTCTTTCACAAAGCTATCAAGAAAGATTTGGAGTTCCTAGTTCTTGGCTCAGCCCAGCTAGAAAAGAATGATAAGTTGCTTATGGATTTCCAAAAACGATTCCATCTCATATATTTTCTTCATCAAATCCACAGTGATGCTGAAGATGAGATAGTTTTTCCAGCCTTGGAGGCAAGAGGAAAACTAAAAAACATTAGCCATGCCTACACTTTTGATCACAAACATGAAGTTGAACACTTCAATAAAATATCTCACATCCTTGATAAGATGTCTAGATTACATCTTTCAGTTTCTACAACCGATTCAAATATAAAGGAGATGGGACTGATGAGGTATCAGCATTTATGCAGGAAGCTGCAAGAAATGTGCAAATCAATGCATACATCCCTTTCCAATCATATAAACCGCGAGGAAATAGAAATTTGGCCTATAATTAGAAAATTCTTCACAAATCAGGAGCAAGGGAAGATCTTGGGATGCATGCTTGGAAGAATAAAAGCAGAAATATTACAAGATATGATACCTTGGCTAATGGCATCTTTGACACAGGAAGAACAACACGTTTCAATGTTCTTATGGTCCATGGCTACTAAAAATACAATGTTTGGTGAATGGTTGGGTGAATGGTGGGATGGGTACAGTTTAGCTAAGGTAACGGAGGGCTCAAACGATGCCCGTCCTCAGCCTGTTGAGCCAATGGAGATCATATCCAAATATTTATCTGAAGAAATTCTAAATAAATTGCAAGAAGAATCATCTGCCAACAAAAGCATAAATTTTTTGGAGAAGGATCGTATTGGTGATAATGTTAGGCTATCTAACTGCAACCACAATGATAAAGTTAAGGTTCATAATGCAGAAGAAAAAGATAATCAATGTTTAAAAAGAACAAATCAAGTTTATGATCACCACAAACATGCTTGCAATGAGGTAGCAGATTTCATAAATCCGGTAGTCAATGAAGGTAAGTCGTCTAAGCTCTGTGACGAGTCTGGGCGTTATGACCGACTTTTGAAATTGAGCCAAGATGATTTGGAGACTGTGATAAGAAGGGTGTCTCGTGACTCTTGCTTAGATCCTCAGAAAAAGTCGTACATAATACAGAATCTACTGATGAGGTTGGTTTTATTGGTGATTTTCTGGTGTTTTTTTTTTATTTATTTTTTTATAGATGTTAGTTAAAAATCCATTCACATGACTTCACCTAACATCTGAAGCGTATGGGAGAGTTGGTAAATGACATGGTATTAGATCCTTTATAATCAACTTAAGCTTTTCAGATAGTTGGTAAACTACAGTTTCATCTTCAATTTTGGCGTAACAATTTATCAGTACTCCTAGTTGGTTTTATTTGTCAGTTTTACTGCTTAATGATCCTTTAGACAATTTTGGTGCATGTTTTGATTAACTCATTTTTTTGTTTTTAAAGGATTAGCAAAATGTGGATGACTTTTACTGTGCAACATTTTTCAACTTTTAAAATAAGCTAATTCTAACATTCAGTAATGACAAAGTTATGCAATTTAGCCTGATTTTCCTTACCATCATTAATATTTGGAATAGAGTAAACCTACCCCAGTCCTTGTGAATCAAATGATGCCGTGGATAGTTGATTCTGACTGCCTGTGAATTAGAAGTGAGATACTGTAACAACCAGTATAGAATATTGATATTTAGATTCCACAGAAGTTTTCCAACACATTTCTTAGCAGGCGGTATTCTACTGCGTAAGTGAATATATTGAAATGTGATAATATGGGGAGTTGAATTGCAGCTTTCAGTAATTTATTTCACTCAACAGATCCGCTCGTGTGGAGTTTAACTTTACTTTCCACATAATTTCAGCCGTTGGATTATTAGCCAGCAGATCTCTTCTACAGAAGTCAGTATAAAAAATGATGAACCGGAATTTCCTGGGAAGCATCCATCGTACAGGGATCCTCTCAAGCTAATCTACGGATGTAAACACTACAAGAGGAATTGTAAGCTTTTTTCTCCATGTTGCAACCAACTTCATACCTGCATACATTGTCATAACGACGAATCAGATCATTCAATTGATAGGTAAAATTATTGCGTTCAATTAATGTTTTAATTATGTTGAAAAAATAAATAAATGTTTAATTTTTTTGAACTCATAACTTCTATTCTGATCTTTGACCAATTGGCTAAATATATATAGAAAATCTATTACAAAGATGATGTGTATGAAGTGTTTGACGATTCAACCAATCAGTGCCACATGCTCAACAATTTCTTGCAATTTATCGATGGCAAAATATTACTGCAGAATCTGCAAATTATTTGATGATGAAAGGTAAAGTAGCTTTATTGGTCTTTTTCTATACTTTACCTCAAGAGAAAATTTCATATTTTTGTCACTTTAATTCATTGGCGGGTTCTATGAAATTACCCATACTATAGAACATTCAATAGTTTGAGATTAGTGTGTCCAGGATTGCACACTATTATCTTATTTTATGCTATAAATCCCATTAGTTAAAGAGATTATCGGAGTCCAGGAAGGAGCTAATGAATAATTAACGTAAAAACTGTTGATCAAAGGCCAAAATATAACTAAGTTATTGATTGGCGACTTTTTATAACTATATTAACAATTTTGATTTTCATTAGTATTGATAGTATTTAAATTTTATGTTATCCGCTAGCAAATATGTGAATGCGTAATTTTAAAAGTTGGGTTGAACTTAATTAAAGATTATGATATTTTGACAAACTTTTTTTAACAAAGTTTGCTTTTCAACACACACCAAATATTTTTCTTCTTTTTTCAAATCACATCAAACCTTTTTTTTATCCATTGAAGTACCTGTCATGTGTGCATTCTTAAAAATTTGTCATCAAAACTTTGTTAAAATATAATTTTTCCTTAATTAAACCTCAGTAAATAGGTTTGTAAGGTGAGAACTATCAATCTTAAAAATAGACTCAACTATAGGTTTAGAATAAAACTCTATTACAATTTTAGAATATACTCTCTTCATCTTTTTTATCAAAAAGACAAGAATGCTCTTATATTTGCAGTAGTTGTTGATTTTGGATACATAGTTATTCGTTTGCCCAGTAGGTGTTATTGTAGTTGCAAGTTTACTATCTGTTGACATGATATCATTTTTCAAATGTGATATTTTGAATGTTGGAAAGTGATTATTTCCTCGATAAAATTGGATCCTAAACGGAAGTGGAAAAATTATTCCCATTATAATTAATTACAAGAAACAACAAAGGTCCGACCCCTGAGTGTGTTTACATTTCTATGCTAAACTTCCCAATTTTTGTTTCTGCTTCTTTAATCATTTATTTTAGCTATTGCTAATGAAAACCTGTTTTGAAATGCTCAACAGGGAAATCTACCATTGTCCTTACTGTAACCTGTGTCGAGTTGGAAAGGGTTTGGGTGTAGACTACTTTCACTGTATGAATTGCAATGCTTGTATGGCCCGTTCTCTTATGGCGCATACATGCAGGGAGAAACATTTAGAGGACAACTGTCCAATTTGTCATGAATATATCTTCACATCCTGCTCTCCTGTAAAAGCCCTCCCATGTGGTCATGTGATGCACTCAACATGTTTTCAGGTACTTGCTTGTATTTTTTTTTCCCTCACAAAACATCCACCAAGTACAGACACAACTTTAGTAGCATTTGTGATGGTACTTTCAGGAATACACAAGCTTTAATTATATCTGCCCCATATGTAGCAAGTCACTTGGAGACATGCAGGTCAGTTATTATACAATGTTATCACGTATCATATAATAAGATATATATTGGCCATATTGTTCAAAACACGTTTGCCATTAAATTTCTCATACTAACACGCTCTGGAGAGAGTAAATTCATATAATCCATATGAAGATACATTTTTCATATTGTTGGAAATTCAGGTATATTTTAGGATGTTAGATGCGTTATTGGCTGAAGAGAGTATTTCCGATGAGATGTCAGGTCAAACTCAGGTTTGTGAGCAACTTTTCTTATTTATTGTGTGGTTTTGTCAAATGCATACTCTGATGGATCCTATGAAGCTGCAGGTTATATTATGTAATGACTGTGAAAAGAAAGGATCAAGTCCCTTCCACTGGCTCTACCACAAATGCCCTAGCTGTGGTTCCTACAACACCAGAGTTCTATGATTCCTCTCCATCAACACCTGCTTTTCCTCCCTTCTCTGTTTTTAAACAATAGATTGTAAAACATTTAATGTTTATCTGCATTGCTTGTGCCTGAATAATCATCCCGTAGCATTTAAATTGTCTCTCTTTGCAAAACACTAGAATCATCATTGCATCTTTAGTTTGAAAAACATGAAATGTCATTAGCCACAACTTTCTACGAGTACACATTTGTTCTTCACTCTGTTTCTGTAAGCAAAATAGTAACTACATTCTTAATAAGAATAAACACGCACATAAGAAAATGATTGTTTTTATTATTGAACAAGCAAAGAGAGAGGGCTACCTCACATCCCCACACATATATTCTAAAAGTGTTAAACCAAGTATAAAAGCTTAGCATACATACATATAACTTTAATACATTTTGTGTTAATCAATCAATTAAATTACATAATTTTCTACTTTGATTATCTAACATAAATATTAACAACTATCCAATTTTTGTACACTAATAAATAATAAAATATAAAATAATAATAATAATTTACAAAAGTATTTTAATTAAATAATTATGAAACCTTTAAATTAATTTATTATTTTATTGATTTCATTTTTCAACAATTACTTACATAAATTATTAATAGATTGTTTTTTATTTTTTCAGTGTGTATATAATTATAGTAATTTTGTGAGTCTATGCATGAAATTGGTTTACCTGACTTAAATATATATTTATTTATTACTTACCAATATAAATTTGTCCCTCAAGATATTGACATAAAAAGACTAATAAATAGAGTGGAAACAGCAACAATCTTTTTATTTAGGGAATATTTTAGTATGTAGAAGCATGCCAATTTTTCTTTTACTAATCTTGAATATGAAACAATAGAAAGTAGAATGAACTCTCGTTATGCTCTTATAAATGTACCTGAACACTTCATATCACACACCTAGGCAATTTGTTTGTATTTACAATCTACCAGCTAAAAGTAAACAAAACAATAATAAAATGATAAAAAAATGAAATAAAATATAAAATTATAAAAAAAATTGTTTGAGAAGAAGAATACTAGAATTTGTAAATTCATAACTTCTTTGTTTTATTTTTCGAAATTCCTCAAACAAAGATGATTTGCTCAACTTTATATATAGAGTTGTTTGATATCTTCCGTCGAATTTGATTAAAATGCTTCATATGGAATAAAGGCCTCTAATTCAAAATGTGTTTATCAAATGAAGACTTCTATACATATGTTAGTATTATTTTCTAGTAATATAATTGAAAATAGACACTTCATAAGATAGTAGATGAGAGGCAAAAGTAAAGAAATTCCCAATACTTTTAGAGCTTTACTTAATGTAATACTATCATACTTAAAAACTTAACTCTATAAAGGTTTAGCAACTAAAAACTGTAGAATACTTTAGCACAAAGATTGATGAAATATCTAATTTGGATTGTATTATTTGACTTTGCATATAACCAATGCAATGGAAAGTATCTACATCTAAGAGAATGTTGTAAACTCTAAAAAAGAAAAAAAAAAAACTATCAAAAGCTTACCAAGAATAAAAGAATCCAAAAAGGAAACCTAGTATATCTTTCCATTTGTTGTGGGAGAGGGAATAAATTTCTCATTAATTGACACTGGTAAGGCTAAAGCAAGCAGCAGCATTCTTCAATTCATTCTTAGAAACATGTTCTGTGCACTTTCTTATATCTTTCAGTGATTTCTCTGAACTGCAGCCACAGATATACAAATACTCTATCAAATAACAACATCTCATCTCACTGTAACTTCATCATAACTACTTTAATTTCCACTTATGCAATTTCTGCATTGACTCTCAGCTTCATTATTCAATAAGAAAGAACCCTATAGCTGATTGATGGTAGACTAAAATAAAATTGTTCCATTTTTATATTTTAGAGATGTATACTTGCATTTTTTTTGTCTACTTTTTTTTTTCTTTCTGATTATAAAAGCCTTACATTGTTTTGAATCAGTTCCGAGTATTTGGTTTTATTCCTTAATCTGTCACATTAATATGTGACAACTGTTTGAGAGGTCCCCAAATAAGCTAAAGTCTACGTTATGGTATATATAAACTGTCTGAGACCGAAGGATTACTCTGATCAAAGATAAACTCAACGAAAGTAAAAAAAAAGTAAATCAAGACTTTAAATGAAATTAAAACCATATTAAACGGCCAAACCATGTTTTAGGTTTAATAGCATGTAAAAGTTGAAACTTGATCATCCTCCTCATTGTAACGAAATGCAAAACATGATTAATGAATCTACCTTGACTCGTAAGCTTCCTTGGAATAAACGTACGATTGTCTATCATCAAGTGAATCAAAAATGGGAGGCATGTCAACAAAATCCTCAACAACATTTTGTTGGATGGGCAATGGCTGCGAAGAATTAAGCATGGGAGTTTGCATTCCTACGGAATTATCATTCTTTGAAGAGGGGTACTGAACCCACAAAGGATTATTATTCATGGCATTATCCTTGGAATCTAAGTAGAGGGAGCTATAATCCATACTGTTACTGTTGGAATAGGAATGTTGCTGCGACACAGAGAATGCAGTGACATTATTGTTGTAAGTGTTTGGTTGTGGCGTATGATGATTAAACAATGGGAGTGCATTACTGTTAGTACATGGTGCCATGCCCAATTCTAATTGTGAAGTAACATCATCGGGCATGGAAGGAGGTTGGTGATGCTGTTGCTGTCTACATATCTGAAGCTGTTGATAAACTGCATGAAGTTCTTCTTCTGCAACCCATATTTGGTATTGTAACCTACAAATCTCTTCCCAACAGCCATTCACAGGGTACTTATCCCTGTAATTTGCTTGAATGATGATAGAGTCCATGGCTATTTTCTTCTGGTTAGGGTCCAAAATCTTCAATATCTTAACGATGTTGCTGACTCCAAAAAGCCTGTGGACATTGAGAAAAACCTTGGGTTGGTCTGCGGGGAAGTAGGGTGCAAGAAGGCATTCAGAAGTGCATTTTCTTCTCTGATGTTTGCATGCCGCACAGGCTTGGGTGGTGCCACCCTTAAGGGTCATTGTTGAATTCCCCAGCCAGCAAATGATGAAGCGATGAAACCCTCCACGCTGCTGATTTCAATGAATGGATATGAAGAAGGAGAAGAACATTAGTGTTAGAGAAAGAGAAAAAGAAAACGAGGTAAGAGTGGTAGCATGCTTTATTAACATGCGATTCTGGTGGCCATGGAAAGACTTAGTAAAACGCCAGGTGTAGGGACATGGTGTTTTCCAGAGTGATGCCGTTAGGGATAGCTTTGTGGAGAATGTGAGAACTCCTAGGTTTTAGGGTTAAGTTCCATGTGTTGTTTTGTTTTTTTTTTTTTCTTATTGTGCTGCTGCTTCAGATTTTAAGCAGTAATTTATTTTTGATAGATTTTGTACAGTATGTTCTTATCGTCGTAACAATCTATTCTTGAAATAACTTATCTTTTTACTATATTCTGTATATTGTTTGCATGTGAACTAAAGCGCAACTCACGTAACAGAACACAACCATTTTTTATTTTGCCAGCTCAGCTGTTAACATAGTGAACTTGGATTCTCAAATCACTTTTATATATATATATATATATATATATATATATATATATATATATATATATATATATATTAAGATTTAATATGTTTTTCATTGTGAAATTAGACTGTGTGATTGTGATGATTAATTCTTTTGAAAAAGATAAACTCGATAAAATGTTATTTGTTAATTTCATTTTTTAAAGTCAATCACTATTTTTAGTTTCTGGTTTATTTTAAGAAGCTCTTGGTATTGTTAGTCCTGAACAGATTCATAAGTTAAGTTGATTTGTTCTGCATTTGTTTTTCTTTTTTTTGTTAGGATAGATTTGTTGAACTTCATTCTTGTGTTTGTTGAAACGAATTGTAATTGAAAGAGGCTTTCTATTAAAAAAATGATAAATATGGGTCTATTTTTAAACTTTCGTAAATTTGTGTAATGTATTAATTAAATTAGATTAATTTTGTATATGAATTAATATATTTGTAAGACCTACATATTTTATAATCTTTAAACAATATTAGGAAATTCCTATAATCATTATGAATCTTATCATAATATGAAAAAATTAATTATCACTTAGTTACGATGAAAATACGTGATGTTTTATTTTATTTTTCAAGATCATAATACTTTGGTTAAACCAGTGCAATGTTTTTATTAAATTAATATAACTGTAAACTAAAGTTTAAATAAATAGTATCCCGTTGATACATGCAATTTTAATATAGTATATCTATCATCACTTTTCCATGATACACGATAAAGGTGTGCGTTTTAGAGGAGAATATTGTGTAGTGAAAAGATGATACGGAGGCATGTTCATAATTCATGTTTTAAAAGGCGTGGTTTGTTGTGACTTTTAGTAATAAGTCTTTTTTATCTGATTTTGGGAGCGGATAATTGATAAATCTATTTACATATATAAAAAACATCTATTTTATTTTATTTTATATATAATTATATTTTTTAATTTATTTTATTTTTAATTACTAGACATTAATATTTTGTTATTTATATGGAAAAGACAGTAATGTTATTATAATATACTAACAAAGTTAGAAGGTGCTGTCAAAATAATAATAAAAGAGTTAGGTAAAACTTAAGAATATGTTTCCTTAGTATAAGCCATTAGTCACGACATTCTCAAGCCAAATCTCATATATTTGAGCTTCACAATATTCACAATAGTTGAAATCTTATGAAACGATTCAACCACATTATATATTTATTCCAGATTTTAACCTAACAGTTTAACGGATGATGAAAAATTATCATGATTCTTTTAGAAGATAGATCTATAAAAATTCACCTATTTTAATAACTAAAAAATCTAACTTAAATGATCATGTATTAAGAGTTAACTTGGATCATAATTATTATAGAACAACTTCTTTGAAATATTAACGGAATGGTAAGAGAAATAAAATATAAGATGCAATCATCCTACTCTACTCTATTATGAAACAAAATATTTATCCAAGATGGTTCATATGAAACAAAATATTGATCCAAAATTAAATATGATAATCTGAGAAAATATTGATCCAAAATTAAATCGTGATTGTGATTTATGTCTCTGTATTACCGATAGCACCATTTAACATAGGAAGACAGGAGCCTTGGTAAAGACAATAACCTACGTATGCACACACTACTTGTGTGCTTAATATAAAATTTTATTCATGTAATTTAGATATTTTGTTATTATCAAATAAAAAATAACAATAATTAAAATTGTTTTTTACTAATAAGGGAAAGCTGTTCGGGAGAAAATATTGGCAGTCCCAACCTTCTCACTCGATCATGCCCCCAATAAAAATTTAGATAGGAAGTTTTTGAAAATATTCTCTCCTTTTTATTGAAAAAGTAAAAACATATCTTGAGAGAAATCCTCGCCATTAATTATTTATTTATGCATTACTTTTAAATATTTGAAAATAAAATGACCTTCTTCTTAAATAGATTAGAAAATAAAAATTGATACATAACAATTTTTTTTTTGAATTTATTCATTCCAATTATAATAGCAATATATTTAAATCTTAGAATATCAATTTTAATCGTTATACGGATATTATCTAAGTATCTTATTCATATGTATATAGATATACAATACTGGTACTATACTATATTTTTAAGAAATTATGGTACTTATCTCTTTTAATAATTTTTAATAGAAAATTTGAAAAAATTCACACAATTTATGTATTTATTATCCTGAACTAATATGATTGTAATAAAATTAGGCATGAACCTGAACCCATAGTTGTATTTATGCATGTTTCAAAAATACAAGTCTTATTACATTACACATTACATACTCTAATCATATTCCTCAATTTTTTCCAAAATATTCCACTTCAAAACATTTCTTTTCCCACAATCTCAAATGAATTTTTTTATATCCAATTGAATTTAAACATGGAATATCATAATAATAATAATAATAATAATAATAATAATAATAATAATAGAAATGAAATGCATCTTTTTATATTCTTAAAAATCTTGTAATGCCAAGAGAAATTTTCAATCTTTTTTAGATTAGAATTTCAATTTTATCAGTTTGTTTTGTCACAGATTCCTTTCAATTTGAGTATAAAATTTTAATATTTTTTTCTCTCACTATAGTAGGTAGTTCATACACTAATAAATATTTGACATTAAATATGATTTCATGCAATTTAGTATAAAAAATATAAATTCAAGTATTACTAAATGGATTAATGTGATTTGACTATGCATGACAACAAATTTGATGATTCATAACAATAAATTGTGGAATATTTTTCGATAAAATTCAAAAAAATATTGAAAATGGTTGCAAGTGAAAATAAAGATATGCCTACACTAGATTGAACAAGATTCAATTTGAAGGGTTTTATAGGTTTATGGATCATGACTTAACATAAGGACTTTCTAAATTTCCAAAAATTGAGGATACAAATCAAGAAAATATGTATTATAGTCTATTTTCTTAAATAGGATATGACAGCAGCGAGTGTGTACTTATCTATTTGTGCCTATTCACTTCCTTGTCCTCGTATTTATCTCCATTTCAAATTACTTAAACACTCACTTTATTATGTATTTAGACAACTTATTTATTGTATTTTTTTTATCCTTAATTGGTTTCATTAAGTAAACTCTTATTTCCCTTTTTGTTTATTGAGTTATTTAATATTCATAAAGTTCACTCCAATCTTTAAAGGTATTTCTCCTCTCATCATAACATTTATTATACTTTTTTAGCACAATTTTGTTTAAATGATTACTTACATTTTAGGATAAACAAGTCTAATTTCATTAAATCAAATAGTTTTAAAACATACATTTAATTATTTGTACTCTATTTTAATGTTTTAATTTATTTTCACATGCATCGAATCGGTATAATGCTGTATTACCTTTGTTGCGATTTTTTTTTATAAAAAAAATTAATTAATATTTAAAATAATAAGAAACGAATATGAATACAAGTACAGTATTTAATTGATTTGATAGAGATAGAAATGAGACAATTTTCGTCCCCGATATGAAAATGAATTTTTAATACTTAAACCATATTGATCCGTTGTCATCCTGGAGACTATAAAGAAAGTGCTTTTTTTCATTGTCAGAAGAGCAAACCGGGTGAAAATGAACCAAGATCATTGTCACTCATTGGTTGTTTAAATTAATTAGAAAAATTAGTCAATAATACATTGCCATTAATCAAGCAAAAATTATTTTTAAGCATCCCGATACACCCTGCAAGTAGGGATGTCAAAAATATCCGTACCCGTGAGTATCCGCGAATAAAACCCGCAATAGATAAGAAATGGATATTAAAAATGGATACCCGCTACTCGTGGGTACGAGTATTTTTGATACCCGCATGTTAACGGAGCGGGTACGGGTATCATAGTATCCGTATCCGTGGATACCCGTATCCGCTAAACTTTAATTCACAAAAATACCCTTATATAT
>Ga0214544_1004903_pt1 | contig 26436 bp, 15 predicted proteins | sample CNSS3metaG_FD_160074 | JGI IMG/M metagenome (GOLD analysis project Ga0214544, IMG submission 160074) | Root nodule microbial communities from cowpea collected in UCLA plant growth center, Los Angeles, California, USA - CNSS3 | ecosystem: Host-associated > Plants > Roots > Nodule | place: USA... | reverse complement strand
TATATATATATATATATATATATATATATATATATATATATATATATATATATATATATATATATATATATATATATATATATATTTCTACTGTTTTCACACACCCTGTTATGTATTTCTGGTTTATCCATAAGAAATATATATTTGCGTACTGGAAAGCTTTATGAAGATTATTTTTAAGTACATACTTTTTTCTGGTTTGCACATACTTTTTACAGATTTTTTCTAAGTACATACTTTTTTTTGGTTTGCACATACTTTTTACTACCAAGTGGCTTCATCAATCACAGATCACTGGAACGGGGGTGTCTTTGTTTAAGTCACACTTAACTCCCATAATCATGTATTGGATTAGTTAATTATGCTTTAAACACATAATTATAATATTTATTCTAAAGTGAACTTTGTAAGCGAAAGTAAAGTGAAAAGAGAGAATTACATAATAGACATTAGAAAAAGAGAGGTTCAAAGATTACTATTGATAAACGTTGTTAGAATTATTATACGTATTCAAAGTTGGTATAATGTGAGATATTGTTATTAGAACTTAGAATTGGTATAACTTTCTTAAAGTTCACAACTTTTTATGCTTGATTAATTAGTGACAAATAGGATAAAACATAATGACTTTACTATTTATGGCTTAGATCTAACATCGAATGGTGTGGAAAAACTTTTAAATTTAAGAGGTTTTCTTGGTGTGTCATCCCTCACTCATTCATCATGGTGTGTCATCCCTGGGGACTTGGTTGCAAACATTCATCATGGTGTGTCATCCCTCACTCAACCTTCTACTTTAGCCCACACAATTCATCCAAGACCAGACAGTTGATTGAGACAGAGAGGCTTCTAGAAGAAGTAAAACAAGCCACTATGAGAGCTGATGAAACTGATAAAAAATATGCTCTTGTTCAAGAAGAATTGAGTTTGATCAAGCAACAATTAGCCATGATGTTGGAGAAACAGGGTGGAGGCAGTTCAACAGGCACCAGTCGCGTGCATCCGCATTATGATGAGGACTTGGATGATCATCCAGTTCCTTGAAGATGGTACATATTTATTTTTGTTCAAATTGTGTATACATTTTCTAAAAATTTACTTTCTTAATTATATTATAGGATACTCATAAAGTGACTTTAGAGATTAATCTCTTACATTTTAGTTTTCATTTTTCTGGTTTTCTTGTATCATTCTCTTTTCCATTGCGGATGGTGGCTTGGAGGTGGATGCTAGTAGGTTTTGCTGCCAATAACTAGTTAGGCTTAGTATAGGCTAAGTAGGAAAACATAGAATGAAATGTTAGTTGGAGTGTAATGCCAATATTGGCACTTTTTGCCTGACTGTAATCTGATCTTAGAATGCTAGTGGGATTGTACTGCCAATATTGGCACTTTTTGTTTGACTATAATCTGATCTTAGACTCCAGGATTTTTGTGAAACTCACAACTAACTTTATGTTTGCAATTTCAATTATAAATGAATGAAATCATATGTTTGATTTCTGGATTGAATGAATGAAATCATATTCTGGATTGCTAGATTGATTAGATTGTTTGAAATGTGTCTGGATATGTATTAGATGCAGGTTGAGGAATCGATTAGGCTTCTGGGATCCGCTTGGAAACAGATTGGTCATTTCAAATTATACACTAATTTGCGTAGACTTAGCCCACGCAAGGCCGACGCTAACAATTGAATTTCTAATTGTTTGCATCGGCCAGATCCACGAAAATAACCTATTTCAGCTTCTATTTTTGTATTTCGTGGGCTTAACCCACGCATAGCCCACGCAAAAGTCAGAACATTGCGTTGAAATCTTCCTATTGGCGTCGTATTGACCGACGAAAATTATTTGAATTTCTAATTTTTCGTGGGCTTAACCCACGCATAGAAAATTATTATTATATTGGTTATTCATTGTCGTCGGTTAAGCCGATGAGAAATTCGCAGAAATAGTGCGTCCCCATTTAGCCGACGCAAATGACCTTTGCATCCAGGAAATGGACGTGGGTCACGTTGCCGTTGCTTGACCGACGCCAAGTGCATATTATCGTCGGCTTTTTCGTTGTAGCGTAGGTTTTTAGCCGACGAAAAAATCAAAAATTCTTGTAGTGTTTTATATCTTTATTTATGTTGGAAGTCTCACGTCGACTAGATATAAGACTAATTCATAATTCATAATATATAAATGAGGTGCAAACTTCACCTTATAAACCAGTTTTGTGGGGTTGAGTTAGGCTTAAAACTCACTTCTAACATGTTATCAGAATCACGTTAAAACCTATTCTAGCAAACTTTCTTGGACATTCTATTCCACCCGATATCGAACCACTAACGGACCACCCACTAATTTCTTGTCCACGCACGAGATGAATATACCTCGGCATGAGAGGGTGTGTTGGAAGTCCCACATCGACTAGAGATAAGGCTAGTTCATAATATATAATACAAGCCAATTTTGTAAGGTTGAGTTAGACTTAAAGCCCACTTCTAACAATTTATCTCAATATTTATTTTTCTCAAGTGCTTATCCAATTATGTTTATTCTTTTCCTTCTTGTTTTTAAATTGAATTTTTAATATTTAAAAATAAATCACCTAATAATTAACTTAATTTTTTACCACAATATGTAGACTATTTATTATACATGCAATATTAAATAAAAACACGTATACTATAGATAAATTATAAAAACTAATATTAAATAAAAAAATAATTCTTTTATATTTTTTATAAAACATGGGTCTTATTCAAAAGAAAAAGAGATTACATTATCAAAACACAAATCTTAATCAGAGCAAAATTATTGCTGCTGCGTTAGCACGTGTTTCTCGAGTCAAGAAGAATCCAAATTTAAAAAAAGGTTGTGGGGGTAACAGCTGGAGAAACTTTAGAAACACAATGATGTATACATAACCATAAAAAATACTATAATTAGTTTACATTTTGGCTTGTAAAAGAAAGGAAGAAAATCATATTCAACGTGTTCTAGATTATTTTAAAACTAAATAAACTTTTTAACAAAATATTAATTAAAAGTTTACCATGGAACCGACAAAAGCAAATTCAAAGACAATTTATTCTGTATAAACTATATTAAACACCTAATAATATAATTATAGTAATGACATAAAATGTGCTTTTCTGTATCAAAATTTGTTGCTAGTCTGTTAAAAAAAATTATTTTCCAATTTTCAAATTTCAAAATAAATCATTTTTTGATAATTTTTTGTACATAATGTGCTTATTTGGTAACTCGTTGGATAAAAATATCAATTAAGAAAAATAAAATAAGATTAAGTGGACATTTATATTCAATATTTAATTTATATAATTGTTGGATTGATTAATATGATATATTTCGAAAAATTTCACATTGTCTAGTATAAGTTAGAGAGTGGACATTAGTTAGCATTGATGCAGGGAATATGGTAAATTTATGCACAAACATTAGCTAATATTTATGCAAAGTGTATGAGGATTATACGCGTGCATTGGTTAGCAGTGATGCATGGTGCATGAAAATTCTTGAAATAGTTTAATTCTAAGTGAATATATATACTATCTATGGTGGAGTATGATTGTTGGTATATGCATTGGAGATGTGTTTATTTTAACCAATGTGAAGATTGTTGAACTGATGAAAAATAATACATGTCTTAGGAAATCTCACATCGTCTAAGATAGGTTAGAGAGTATGTGTTGATGACTAATGGACTCTATGTCCATGGTATTTCTTGCCGTAGTAAAAAATACTTTAAGTTTATATTTGACTTTTCTTCTATTTTTGTAGTAGAGTATTATGTGGTTTAAGTTAAATTTTTACTTTGGAGAGTGTGAATATACTTAGGGTTAAATGTATGAGAAAATGGTCTATGTATTGTACAAATTTTAACATAGTGTTATTCTGTAGACAATGTATGTGATTTTTTTATCCGGTTCTTGAGTTTCATGTTATATCTTTGTTTATCTTTTTTTTATTTATTTATCAGTTAGTAGGGTGGTTTTTGGAAATAAAGACAATAATATTTTTTAATTGTGACACATTTTTCCCAACAATAATTTACCAAATCCCATTTTTTTATTAGTTAAAGTATTATGAATTAAAGTTTATAATTAGCTATTTTAAAATTTCATTATTAATATAGAAAAGAAAAAGAAAATATTCAATCTATCTTTTGACACAACTAACATCAAATAATATTTGAATGATTTTAATTTTGAAAGAACCACGTTAAATAATATTATAAATATTACGGTGTATATTTTAAAAACATGCCTAATAAAGGAATATAATATACTTTAATATTGTTTTTTTTATCAGCATATACTTTAATATTGTAGTTGAGTGTGAAATATTTCTAAAATATCTGATAAAGGTGTTCGGCAAAAATATTTATGGAAATATAAGAGAGGTGTTCCATCTTCCAAACCACTTCAAAAACAAGAGTCTATAATTTCAACGAAACGACAACATGTTTTCTACAAGATCTCTCCATATTCATCTTTCAGTTGAAATTGCTACATTTCACTCAACATGACGATGCTTCCACAACTTCTCAATCTCCAAAACTAGAAATAGTTTGTGGGCAAAGTCAACAACAAAATGATGAACTTTAACATCATCTTTTGACAAAGAATATTGTTGTTGTTATTATGCTCCAAATTTGATCAAAAGATAAGGTGTCATGTACATTAACGAATTTAGATTCTCTATTAATATTTTTTTATTGTGTCTTCTTAATACATCGATTATTATTAATTTTAATATTTTAAAATAAATAAATAAAATATTTAAAATATATTTAAAATATTTAAAATATTAATATATTGATTATCACATTTTAGTGTTAAGCAGAATACAATAAAAAAATATCAGTAAAAATAATTGGACTCTACATTGCCCCTTTTTGACCTTTTACAACTACAACCCCATGTAACTACCATCATTACCACCAATTGGACCCGCGCCTCAACCACCTTGGCTACCTCCTCACGTCTCAAATTCATGTCTTTTCCTTGTCCATTCCTTTTGTCAAGCCAAAAGAGGATATGAGAATGTTTTGGAGAAATTTAGATGTTTATAAAAAATGTTACAAAAATAAATCACAGTTGAATTGGGATTCTAAAATCTATTTTGAAACAATTATTTATCATATATATATATATATATATTAATAAAAATCATTAATTAAAGAAAAATTAAAATTTGTATACTTGTTTGTTTTTTTTTATTACTGAGATTAAGTTTAAGTAGTTGTAAATCACCGAATTTTACTTTAACATAGATGTTGTAAATATTATTTTTATAAATAATTTCAAATATTATTCTAATTGTTTCATTATATATTCAATATTCTTTTATATAAGTCTCTTTTAAATTATTATTCATTTATTCATTTGCATATTGTTTTAAAGTTGAATACTAGCAAAAAAAACACTAGTATTTTCTTTCCAAGGTATACTTGATAGATCTAAGTTTAACAAACCATTTATTTGGTTTTGATTGCATGTTTAAATAATTAATTGTAAAACGTAATTCAGGCGTACTAGATTATTTGAGACATAAATTACTAGTTTAGTATAAGAAATGCAAGTTGTGTTGTTGAATAAATGGTTATGCAAGCATGGTTTAAAACGTGTTTCGTCTAAACAATCAAGTGTTATGCACGTACATTATTTGAAAACTTTTTCTTCAACAAATAATAAATAGGAAAATGATATTTTAACTCACTTTTTTTGACCAACTTTTAACTCATCGCTTCAATCATCGTTAAATCATCTTCTTTTATTCTTTTTAGTAATGTGACGTGATGATCTAATGGTGATTGAAGTGGTGGGTTAAAAGTGGGTAAAAAAAAGGTTAAAGTATCATTGTCCTAATAAATATACTTCGTTTGACATATATATGCAAGCCTTAAGCATTTTATGCTTGTAAGAATTGTACACTTCTTCTTTATTTCAAGAAGATCTCACGACATCTTGTCAACATCCATATCTTTAAAAAACATGCTGAAAGTTGTTTTAGGCAAACATCTTCTTTGAAAAAAAAGAGGCTAATATCAATGCTACAAAGTTAGTCAATCGTATCAATCCTTGGCTTTGTTCAAAATATGGAGAAAATCCACATACACGTCTCTAAAGCTTTGCCTTGTTCCAAAGGTGTTGCAAAAGAAGTTACATGAATTCAATGTATATGTCTTAAAGCTTCAAAGCATGCTCAAACACAAGAACAAGTAGTAGCAAAGGAAGACCCTGACAATTGTGATTGTTGGAAGTCTCACATCGATTAGAGATAAAACAATTTCATAGTATATAAGTGGGGTGCAAACTTTAATTTACAATTCGGTTTTGTGAGGTTGAGTTGGGCTTGAAGCTCACTCCTAATATGGTATCAAAACTTAAAAGAAAAAACCTATCATAACGAGCTTTTTTGGACATTTTGTTTCACCCGCTATTGAGTTGCTAACGGACTACCCATTAATTTCTAGCCGAGTTTGTAGGGTTAAGTTAGACTTAAAGCTAATTTCTGACAGCTTCAAAGGATTTTCAACAACTAAAACCCTATATATAGAAGATCTCTATTGAGAAGGTAAGTTGACAAAAGTCTTACAAAAATATTTCTTTCTTGTTAAAATTGAAATTTGAAAATCTTTGAAAAAAAATTTTATTTCACCTTTTTTTATTTATCATTAACTAAAAACATTTTTTTATATAGTTTTTAAAAATGTATTTATTTATCTGAACAAGATTGGGTGTTAACATTACTCACAAGTGATTATGATAAAAAAATATTAAATAATGACTAATTTTAGTAACCAAAAATATGTTAGAGACTATTTTCCTAATTAGAGACCAATTTATAAACAATTATTTTGGTAGCCAAAACCTTGGTAACTAATGTTAGTGATTAATTTAGAAACCAACTATTTTGGTAGTCAACATCTTGTTAGTTAATGTTAATGACAAATTTAAAAATCAATTTATAATAAAAATTATTTTAATTATCAATTTTGAAACTAATTATAATTTTTTGGAACTATTTTAGTTACCAATAATTGTAATTTTTAAATTGATATTTAAATTAGTCTTTAAATTTGTCATTATACAATAACTAATTATTTTTGTTATTAAAATTGATCATTATTCAAAAAGTTTTTTATACTGTACTATAATTTTGTAAATCACGGATATATATCAAACACAGATACATGATGCATAAAGTATCGGTACATCATTCTATGACCTGATATTTATAATCTTATACAAAAAGTAGATGAAATACTTACGTGTATTACGATTAAATGCGTATTTTTAAGCTTTAATTATTTTTCCTTAATATATAATAATATTTAAGTATTAATTTATTTTATATGTAATTTTAAATAAATATAAATGAATAAAATATACATGGTCGATTTGGGAAGTGTGAAGTATGATTTTGATGCAATAGATGGTTAAAAAAGTGTAAGTTTTTGGCCAATATCTCACCATGTCTGGTGTTTCCTTTTACCTTGCTTCTTCATCTGTTATTTAATAAAGAAAGGGTACATATGATTGAAATTGAAAAGAGAAAGACTGAAAGGTCAAAAGAAGGTCTTAAGGGGGAGTGGGGAATCGTTTTTGTAAATTGCCCAAACACCCACCCAATCTTATCACGTTTTGACTTTCCCCATTCCCAGTATCACCACATTTGCACACGCGCTGCATAAAGCGGCGCCATACCGCAACCCAATCCCCAGAATATGCCACGTCACACCTTCTCCATCAAAACCCAGTCACCCTATCATTCCCCTTCTTCCTCACCAACCCTAGTCTAAGCTATATATATCCCCATCCCGTTAACCTCATTTCTCTCTCCCCTTTTCTCTTTTCTCTTTCGCTCGCCCTCATCCGTTCCGTTCGTTTTTTTCCCTCTGCAAAATTCTCTTCTCGACCAACAAAACCCAGGCCCTCCAAATTAGGGTTTCTCCCCGGGAATGTGATTCAGCGCGCGGCACGCAGAGCGAACATCAATGGCGGAGAAGACATTCGGCGGCGTTATAGGGTATGCCCTGGCGCCGAAGAAGCAGAACAGCTTCATCCGCGACTCATTGGTGAGTCTAGCGAAATCGCGAGGGATCGAACTCGTGCGCGTCGACTCGGACAAGCCCCTCGCGGATCAGGGCCCCTTCGATTGCGTCCTCCACAAGCTCTACGGCGACGATTGGAAACGCCAACTTCGAGAATTCCAGTCTCGCTTCCCAAATGCGGTTATCCTCGACGCGCCCGAAGCGATCGAACGCCTCCACAACCGAATCTCGATGCTGCAGGTCGTGTCGGAACTCCAAATCCAGGACCGAACCGAGACCTTTGGGATCCCGAAGCAGATTGTGATATACGACAAGGCCACGCTAATGGACCCCCAGGCCGGGGAGAGTCTCAAGTTTCCGGTGATTGCGAAGCCGCTTGTGGCCGACGGCAGTGCTAAGTCGCACAAGATGGCGCTTGTGTTCACGCGTGACGCGCTCGATAAGCTGAAGCCCCCGATCGTGCTGCAGGAGTTTGTCAACCACGGCGGCGTGATCTTCAAGGTTTACGTGGTGGGCGAGCACGTGCGGTGCGTGAAGCGCAAGTCCCTCCCCGATGTGTCGGAGGAGAAGACGGTGGGCGTTTCGGAGAACCTTCTGTCGTTTTCGCAGGTCTCCAACCTGGCTAACCACGACGCTGGAAACGACAGCGATGGCTATTACCGGCTGATGCATTTGGAGGACACCGAGATGCCCCCGAATGCCTTCGTCGTCGACATCGCTAGGGGCCTCAGGCGGGCTCTCAAGTTGAATCTCTTCAATTTCGACGTCATAAGGGACGCCCGATATGGCAACCGATACCTCATCATCGATATCAATTATTTCCCTGGCTACGCCAAAATGCCTGGATACGAGGCCGTTTTGACCCAGTTTTTCTGCGAGGTCATGTTGAAGAAAGAGCAAGAAGAACAACAGGGGGAGAGTCACGTTCCCGTTTCTACCAAGGACAATGAGGAATCTTTTCAGGTCTGAGATAATTTTGTCACACAGCTCAAATGTGTTTCTTTTTCTGTACTTGTCGTTGGTTGGTGGCTTTTGGGTAACCATACTTTCCCCAGTGGACCCATTGGCCTCATTGGTTGGTACTTGGTAATGGTAGGCACGAGTTACACATTTCCATTTAGGGTGCAGTTGGTACAGTAGGGTTGGTTGTGGCTAGTTTTTAACCTCTTAACATGTATATTCCTTCCACCATTGCTTTGTGGAGATAGGTACCTTTTCAAATACCCTCAACATTTAGGAAAGTTGTATTTTGCGGCTTAAGATACTAAGCTAGAAACTGTTTTACCTTGTGCCCTTTTTTCCACTCAATAACTTTTTTTTTTTCCTATTTTGCCAAATTCTATTCTCATTTTGCATATCTTGCTTTGGTTTACATATTCTGTCTACTATTTTCTTGTGCAGTTATCTGTTCCTTCGATATTTTTCAGTGTCAAGGTCCTTAATTGTTATTATGCTAATGAATATTCCTTAAAGATGATCAGTAGAATAAGGTGGAACATGATAAATCGTTATGCCGCTTTTGGATCTATCTTTAAATATCTGAAGTATTTGAACTATTGATTGAGTAAAAGGCTTAAACAATGATTGTATTGTTTAAAACACTTAAACAATTGGCTAACTATGAGGCAACCCATAATCAACTATGCCAATATAAGTTTAACATTGATATCTATGCCAACACAGGTTTAATTTTTATCTAGATTGTAGATATGCAAATCTGATTGACTATTTTCAAATTTTTTGTTGATTTGTTGGCAAATTTAGTTTTTTCTTGTGTTGAAGTTGCTCGTGCTTAAGTGTTTAGAGAAGTCTGTGGGCACATCTGTCTCATTTATCTACGATTTTCCACCATTTCAATCATGACTGCACTTTAAAACCTTGCCCATGCCCGTATTCTTGAATTGATTTATTTTGCTGTTATGGTTCTATGTATAACTTGATATGAAATTTGAACATCAAATGAAAAAAGTAATGCATAAAAAAGGTATCACACAAAACATCCTGTTTCGTTATATTGACTTTTTTTATTTTGGGATTTTAATTGCTAGTAGTGATTGCAAACATTTTTGGTTTCACGTCTCCTTAACTGTCATGCATAAAGTTGGAACTCCTCATTATTTGACAAGAAATTGAAGACAGTAATGTGCTTATCCTGTTTCGTTATATTGACTTTTTTATTTTGGGATTTTAATTGCTAGTAGTGATTGCCAACATTTTTGGTTTCACGTCTCCTTAACTGTCATGCATAAAGTTGGAACTCCTCATTATTTGACACGAAATTGAAGACAGTAATGTGCTTATGCAAAGCATGTCCCCTGATATATCAGATTGGGTGTGTTGTAGTGGTAAGCTCCGAAAACACTAGCCGACAGTAGATACTTGGATAATTTTGTTTATGTGTATATATTATCAAAAATGATAAAACTTGCTCAAAATTGACAATCTTCATAATTAACAATAAGAACAATAAAAGTCATAGGTCTCTTAAACAACACAAGCAAATTCGAACCATAGTCATACACGTTTTCTATATAGTAATTATCAAAAATTATCTTCTAAATAGTCTTCTTTTTTCTTTTTCACTACTGTTACATCTTTAAATTTCAGTTTTGAAAATTGAAATCCAAAAAAATCCGTAATGTCGTTCAGGGGGATTTTTGGAATCTACTCATAGTGTTTCCTTAGACGCTATGCAGCCTGCAATTTAGTCTGCTATACTAAACAGCTATTCCGCAGCCGTCCCTGTAGTAGGCAGGTATGTCTCTGTTCAGAGACTTTTTGGAATCTACAGTGTTGCTATAGACGCTCTGCAGCCTGGAATTTGGTATGCTTCGGCTGCTAAACTTAACAGCTTCCGCAGCAGTTCCTGTAGTAGGCAGGGGGTTTTCCTAGTGGTAAACTGATGTAACAGCTGTATATATATATATATATATATATATATATATATATATATATATATATATATATTCGTTGTTGTGTTTCCAACTTATTATTCCAGGCTTCTGCAGAAATTTTATTTGCTGGTGTAACATCTCTGTCATCAGTATAATCAGGAAACAGTAATTTTTATTTATTTAATTTGTACTCAGATTGTGGCACAATTTGGTAGGTTTTATATGTTCACTAATTTTACTATATGCATGACTATCTCAAGAAAAACAAGCATGTGTTACACTAAAAAACAGTTTCGTTCTAAGATATGCCTAGTATGTAAAATGTTCAGCTTGTGTGCATTTTCATGCTAGTAGTTGATGTGCTTCTGGAAGGCTGGAAGTCTTATTTTTGGCCCTTATCTGCATGTTTACAGAATTGTCATTTAGAGGAAAATTAGCATCGGATGGGTTTGACTAACGTGCATAAAATATGGTTTTCAAACTTAACATGACTTCTATATTAAAATTGTCTGTTTTCAGTTCTTGATGAGATTCATAATCCAAACAATAAAGGGTAGATATTATATTGCTCTGTTTTGACCAGGTTGAATCCTGTCCAAGTTTTGATGCCAAACAAGGAGTTTGCTCGAATCATTAGTCTTGGTAAGACTGCCAGTTTTATTGTGATGCTATTTTCAAGTTGGTATTATTTAGGAGAACGTCTTAAAACCCATAATGTTGATATTATGCTTCGTAGTTATTTTTTCCTTAATTTTTAAGGTCTAATCATTAAACTTTCCTCATGTTACTGAAATTAGTCCGTAAAATTTGCTGAAATTTTGTTTACTTCAATGTTGTATACCCCATGACAATTAATCTATTATGATGACCTCGCCCTTGAAGTTATGACTTGGCCCTTGGAAGTTATGCATCTATACTTATATGACATGCAGTAATGGATGAAACAGTGGTCCTGGTTTCAATGGGGCCTTGGATTTGAAACCTACTTGACAAATTCCACATGTATTGTACTTGTGAGTGTTAAGCCCACAGATATGCAATAGAAAAAAGAAGTGGCTTTCACACGTAGAGATTCTGGCTCATGCTTGTAGATTATTTTTGTTCAGTTGGATATATTGAAGTGTTTTAATGTGCTAGTAAATGTATTTTTGTTTTGCCCCGAATGTTTGTGGTGTTATTGTATGATTGATAAGTGGAGTTGTAGAAGAATAGCATTTCAGTCATTGCATAGGTACCTTAAAATCTAGACTCACTACTGCATAACATGCGTGTACTGGTTTTTGTTGAAATTCTAAAATTTTATTTAGATACCTGGCGGCGGTGGCATTGTTAAAATCTAGACTCATTAACAGACATGAAATATGCTTGGAAGTTAACCTTGGTTCCTATATTATGATATCTTTTCCTTGTTGATAGCATATAAGATGCAAATATATAACACCAATTATACATCAGTTGATATAACCTTCGATCTAAAATCTTAAAAATAATAGATTTATAGATACATGTCTGCCATGTTTTCACCATTCTTCAATCATTGTTTTTGTTAAATATATTATCCATACCACATCTATAAAATTGCTCTCCATATTGTTTCCACATTTCCTCTCAATCCAGATCCTTTCCAATTTTATTATTAACGTGACGCAACACCTATGTTATGTTTTTGATTAGTGGATAATTTGTATATTACTTTTGTTAAACAACTATTATCTTTTCATAAAAATATTATTTTAAAAAACTTAATACTTTTGTTAAAGGATCGTTATCTTGTTCATAATATATTATTTAAGGAAGGTAAGTTAGTTCTACTTTTATTATTTTATTACACTATAAATTACATGTGCTTGGCATTTGTACATAAAGTAGATAAACTTGTATAATTTAAAATGTAGTATAAAATAAAAATGACTTAAATGAGTTTCAAATACGGTTCAATATTATTTTAGTGTCTTCAAATTTGCTAGTTTTAAATCTCTAACTACTTTTTTCATTATGTTATATTCTTAACTGTATTAAAAAGTTGAGAGTAAATTATTTTATTTTCTTTAATGTTTGTGTATTTGAGTGATTAATCTTTTTATTCCACTTATGGGAAGACGATTGATTAAGTAGAATGCGAATGCTCTCACTGTGTCCATAAACAGAGTTACCCATCAAATTTAACATTGTATGATTTGGTCCTCTAAATTGGATGAGAAGTTAAACTTTAATTATTGTAAACTTTGATAGTTATTCATTTAAGAACTTATAATATTTTAAGTTTGTTGAACAAACACCAGGAGTTGATGATACAACTCAAAAAAAGATCAATTGACATTCTCAAATCCACCAAAAAGTAAACTAATAAACTTTTGGAGAAATAGAAAATAGGTATAATTACTGATTTGGTATTCCAACTTTTTTGTTAAGTTCAATTTAGTACCCATATTTTTGGTTGGTTCAATTTAGTACCTCAATTATCTAAAAAGATTCAATTTGGTCCTCTATGTTAAGTTGGAGTTAACACTGTGTCCGTACAGGACACGTGTCGCCGTAGAATTTTTAATTTTTTAAATTTTTTTTTCAAAAAATTTAAAAACTATCACGTGTCAGTTTATCATCGTGCCACATGACAACTTACAATCATGACACGTGACAGTGGTAATAGTTGTTTTCAATTTAGTACCCGAATTTAAATTTTTGGTTCAATTTAGTACCCAAATTTTTTAAAATGATTCAATTTCGTCCTTTCCAATTTGAGATCAAATTAATAACTAAGTTTAATTATAACTTATATATACATGTTAAAATAATTGTTTTGAATTTATATATCAAATCACTACACCTAAATATTCAAATTATTTTATTTTTTACAAGTGTAAAAAATTTCATGTGTAAAAAATTACAAAGGTTAAAATGTAAAAAATAAAATAATTTAAGTATTTAGGTGAAATGATTTGATGTATATATTAGAAAAAGTTATTGTAACATGTATATATAAATTGTAATTAAACTTATTTACTAATTTGGTCTCAAATTGGAGAAGACGAAATTGGATCATTTTAAAAAATTGGGTACTAAATTGAACCAAAAATTTAAATTGGGGTACTAAATTGAAAACAACTATTACCACTGCCACGTGTCATGATTGTAAGCTGCCACGTGGCACGATGATAAACTGACATGTGACAGTTTTTAAATTTTTTGAAAAAAAAAATTAAAAAAAAAATTTAAAATTCCATGGCATGACACCTGTCCTGTACGAACACCGTGTTAACTCCAACTTAACGGAGATGACCAAATTGAATCTCTTTAAATAATTGGGGTACTAAATTGAACAAACCAAAAGTTTGGGTACCAAATTGAACTTAACCAAAAAGTTGGGGTACCAAATCAGTAATTATACCTAGAAAATACTAAAACAACTTAAAAAACATGTGATACATTGAAGGTGTCTTGCAAAAGAGTAGAAAAAGCTTAGAAATCAAAATTTTAATAGCTACAAAGAGAATATGAAATGTTTAACTTTAAATCTAAAGAACAATATTTTTCATGTGTTGTTTGTCTCAAGGTGTACCAAAAAGACATTTTAGATAGTAAAGTAATACAAGATGTGTCAATTTGATCCATGACCTATGGGTGAGTCCTAACCTACTCCTTAATAAGTCTTCTTTTATAGGGTTACCAAATGAGTAGGCCAAAAATTAATCTCATTCCCAAAGTCCGCTTAGTGTCAGGGTCAAAGTGGGCTTGACCCAATTACAAGATTCCAATTAACTCTTAAATACAACACCTTTAGTTCAGTCTAGGTCAAAGGTCAAGCTAAGTTATCCTAGTTTGAAGGTCGACCCAAGTTTGCCTAAATTGAAGTTTTAACTAAGTCGGCCTGTACCAAAGGTCAAATCTAGTTGGCCTAGGTTGAAGTTTGATAAGTATCTCAAAAACATTCAATAGTACATCAAATTAGACATTCATCAAATGCTTTATTGTTGTTATTTAGGAAAAATAACCCTTTTTAGCTAAATCAGTGAACCTCCCCCAGAAATAAATAAAAAGTGTGAATGTTAATGAAAATGTGCTGTTTTGCAGAAAAAGAAGAAGAAGAAAGAATAGTAGGCAAAAGGCTCAATCACTACTAAGGGTGTTAAGCCAGGATAGTAGAAAAAATAGAACAAGCCAACTAGAATCCTCAAGCGGAGCCTGATAATTGGTGCTAAGCTACATACAAGGATATTTTTTCACTTAATGAAGTGAGAAGCATGGAACAAGAATGAACTGATAGAAGAAAGTCATGCATCCAGCACCAGAACAACAATGTTGAGCAAAAGCCACAGGATAACTCATAAAAAAATTGATGTGGTTGAGCACTGCCCAAATCAACCTGTAAAACAAAATTTTCCCTTTTATCTGAATCATCTTGGGAAGTGGAGAATAAGTATCTTTTCTTTGTTAAATTTTGAAAGAAATTATTTAGGGAAAGGTATAGAGGTTAGAGCAAGAACTCTTGTTTAGAAATGAGATTGATCATCGATATGTGTGGCTAATTCCATAGTTGCAAGGTTGGATGTAATTGAACTTACCTTTTATGTTTATTGTGCTTATTTATATCATTATTCATTGATATAAATAATTTGTGTTATTCAATTGGTTTGAATTAAGTTGGGAGACAAATTCAAATTGTGATCCAAACAAATTGCCATACATGTACTAGTGCTTTCGTGATACCTAAAGGGGATGTTGGGTGGGAAAAGTCTTGTACATTAAAGCTGGGATTTTATTCAACCAAGAGTGGAGGAATCACACCTTGGGTTTAAACTTCGTAGGTTCTAGATAACATGAATACATATAGATCAACTCTAAAATAACACTTCGAGAGAAATGACTCTTGATAGATCCTAAGTGTAAAGAGGAGGAATCAAAATAGATTCAAGGAAAGGGAGAAACATCCAACCTTACCACATACGTTTAACATTTTCTTCTCATCAGATTTTAATCTACATGATTGCAACTTGATAGTAGTTAAAGTCTTATTAAAAGTACTGTTCTATTGCACCGTAGGTAATGGAAAAATTTAGCAAATCTTTGTGGATACGACACTTGAATTATACTCAACACTCCATTGCGTTTGTTAGAATTAATTGTTTAGAATAAGTCATCAAAGTTTGAGACAAATTACTCAGGTTGAAGATCGAGACAGGTTGATCCAAGCCGAAGATTGAGACGGGTCGACCTAGGCTGAAGGTTGAGTCAGGTCAATCCAAACCAAAGCTTAGGTCGAGTCAGTCCGAGTCAAAGATTAAGACAGACCGAAGTTTAAGCCAAGTCAACATAGGTTGTAAGTTGAGCTAAGTCTTTTGAGATGAAGGTCAAATTGAGTTGGCTCGGGACAAGAGTTGATCTGTGCTAGGGCGACCCAAAGGGTCCAACAGAGTCGACTCGCACTGAGGATAGAGTCGAGTTAATCTAGGTCTTATCCAACTTTGTCTATCTTGATCTTTGATGAACTAACATACACTAACCCATGAGTTGACCCTAGTCCATGGAGTTTTTGCTGTTATTTTGGTCACATAAACTTTTTCTTATGAGGGTCTTTTAATTTTATGAAATGTTTTTCCCTATGGGCCAACCATGCATGTTTGGTCAAATTGACAACTCTAATAATGTATAGCATTTTTTGGAGATTATGTGGTATTGTGTGGTAATTACAATATAATTGAATTTCATAACTCGATAATAATAATAATAATAATAATAATAATAATAATAATAATAATAATAATAATAATAATAATAATAATAATAATAATAATAATAATAATAATAATAATAATAATAATAATAATAATAATAATAGAGTTGTAATTAAAGGTCAAGTAAATGAATAAGTATTGAAAAATCAAATGAATCTCCATAATAATTAAAATGTATGAGATAAGGTTGCAATAATTAAAATGTATGAGATAAGGTTTTAATTGTTTCTATTGTGAAAAGTTCACACATATTACATGTTGAAACAACAAATAAATGTGTAGCTAAAAGTCAACATATATCAAAATATTTAGGATCAATTTAGTAACCCATTAGAACTAAGTTAGTATATAAGACAATATTGAAATTAAACGGGTCAATAAGACACCATTGAAACCAAATGGGTCTATAAGACCAAAGGTAATCTCCGTTAGAATTTGTAGCATTATTTTTTAACCTATTAAGCACATTTACAATAACTTTGATTTTGTTATGAGAGAGTCGATAGTCTCTCCAACCTTAGAGATTCTTTTAATTAGTTTAATCTCACATTTAAAATCTTTGAATTTCTATAAATAGTGAAGTTTAATCCACCTTCCTCACTCACAAGTCTCCAACTCGAAACCTGAGAAAAAAAATTAAAACTTTGAGAAGGTCCAAAATGTAAAATGAATTATCACATAACGATCCATTTTTATTGGAACAGAAGTTTACAGCCAAGTCAAATATTAAGTTTTAAAATCCTCCTTTTAATTTTCTACATAAAGAAATACAGTAAAAATACATGCAAATTGAAAATGCTAATTGCATTAAATTTTATCCAAAACTTGTATATGTACATATTATAATATTCTTAAAAGTTAAAAACAATTTTCTCGATGAAAACAAAACTCAGATAAATCAAAATGGGCAGTGATATTTTTAGTAATTTACTAAAAGAAAGGTGTAGATAATTGGAAAATACATTATTAAATATTTTTAATATTATATTTAATACTTCCTTGTAAAAATAAAGCTTTTGTATTATTTTTGAAATTTATTTTGGCTAAAAGTAATACTAGGAGTAGTATTATGATAACTTTTTTAGATTTTGTCCAGCAAATGTTAGAATCATCAATTTTTATATAATTGTTAGTGAAACTCTATGTTACATCGGTAGAAAATATCATATTCAAATCCTTTTCAATTTTATGGTATGGATTTTTTGTGGATGTGATTCTACATAATTAACCACAAATTAAATTGTTTTTCGTCCTATTTGTTAGAGGAATCTTAAATAAGTTTTTATTTTTATATGTATTAATTTAGTTTTTATTTTAGAAATTTTGATGTAATTCTATATTTATTTTTTATTAGTACTATATTAATAACATTAAAGATGTGTTACATGTTATTTATGTTTTTTTTTTATTTAATATTTTTAATTTTTCTAAAAAATAAAAATTTGTCATGCATCAAATTAACGTGGTGTTACATTGACAATGTGATTTGATAGTATCCCATGTCTCTGTCAAATTAAGTGTCATTATTTTATTCTCGATTTAGTTCCTGAATTTTATTATTTAAATTCAATTAAGTCCCATTTCTTTTTAAATTGAGTAATTTATTAAATTTAATTTTTATATAAATGTTATGTGATATTTTTATTAAAATTTATATTTTTATTAAATATTTTAAAGAAGATTAAGTTTATTTAAATTCATATTTGATAATGACTTTTATTCAAAATTGTTTTAAAATTTTAAATTTTTATAGAATTATTTTAAAATTTTATATTTCAATTATAAAATTGTTATTTTTAAATTAATTATAAAAATTATTAAATTTTACAAACTTTTAAAATATATAATTATTTAAAATAGAAATTTAAATAAAAAAATAATTAAAATATGATGTAATAAAATATCAATATTAAGTCATAATATATGTAAAATATAACACACTCCCTCTTCAATATTTCCTAAATAACTTATTTTTAAAAGTATTTGATAAAATATAAAGGAAGTCAAAATGTGTATATAAATAACGTAATTATTTTTTCAAACATAGAAAATGTATTAAAATAGGTCAATTTCAGTTTTTGTTAAAAAAATATCTTTTTTGTTTATCCAGGAAATTTATTTAAACTGGGAGCGGGGATGCGAAAATTCAAGAAGAATTATTTTTAGGAATTTTTACATTTCAATTCTTTTAAGATGTTTTATTTAAAATTATTAAAAAATTAGTTTTAGTTTATATTAAACATAAATTTTAAGAAATTTTAAATAAAATTCAATGTAAAATATAAATTTAAATAAATTTAATTTAGTTAAAAATATTTAATAAAAATATCAATTTTAATAAAAATATTAGTATAATATTTATATAAAAAATTAAATTTGGTCTTAATTTGGAAGGAATGGACGAAATTGCTAGTTAAACAAATAAAAAGGGACTGAATTTAATCAAAACAATAAATATAAATTAAGACAATGACACTTGGTGTAACAATAACACGTGATACTATCAGATTACACTCTTAGTTAGGTGACACTATAATTTGACATGTGACAAATTTTATTATTTTTTTAAAAAGTAAAAAACAATTAAAAAAATTATGAACTAACATATATAACATTTTTAACATTGTTAATATAATATTAAAGTGACATATGACATTGCTACTATTACAATCATGTGATACAACATAACTTATGTGACAAATTATTTTATTTCAAAAAGAAAATTAAATAAAAGGAACTACCATTTGTCACATCTTAACGTTCGTAATATAATACTAACCGAAAAAAATATAATTACATCAAAATTTATAAAACAAATACCGAATCGAGACAACAAAAAGTAAAGAAACTATTCAATATTTCTCTAAAACATGGAAAAAGACCAAACCGAACCGAGACACATAAAAAAAAAATAAAGAAACTATTCCAGATTTCTCTAAAAAATGTCATAGTGTAACAAAAACACAATATGTATTATGGACAAATCCATACATAATATGTACGTACTTACCGTACATTGTCACATTCGGAGAATACTTACAGAGATTAATATGAACCTAGTGTTAGACATAGATTATAGATAAAAATAAATAATTTAAGAAAATTACTAAATAAACTCTACTTTATATATTAGTTATTTGATAAAAAAATATTAATATTGTACCAGTTATAATCATTATCTTAGCTATTTTTATGATAATTATACTCAAAATTTATATACTAAGTTGCTTTTATTACACTAATTATTTGGTGAATGTAAAAATTTAAACTTCATATAGTACGTGAATTTATATGGATTATAAAACCCATATAATAAGCTAAAATAGTTAAAAGAAATATATTTTGTATGCATAGGCAATTCATATGTATGTAATAAAATTGTGCACTCCTTCATAAATAAAACACAGACGACTTTTGAAATCAGGTTTCAATTTCTACTATCATTCACCGTAGACTTCTCAAAGCTATCTAACTATAGCTCTCTTAAACCCAGGCCAACCAACCAACAACCTTCTCCACTATCTCTAAAATACTAAAATTTAAGCTTTTGAATAATGAAGTTGTGTCGCCATTATCTTAAGGAGCAGTTTTATTGGCGAACGTGAAGACAAGAGGGTAGTTCTGCTGACATCTCTTTTTGCATTATTCTTTATTTTCACACGCAAACATGCTGAACTAACGTACACTAATTCCAATCACAAATTTTATAATTCAATGCATTTTCTTTCCATGTTCAAGAGCCAGATCAAAATTTCTTTAGGGGGTGACAAGACAAGAGGAATGGTGCAAAGATTAATTATTGTCCTAATTGCTGATACAAATCTTATTTATAACTATGCTTTATCACTACAAAAGATTTTGCTTGATGCTTTATCTGACTCAAGATACAAATAGAAGTAATAAAAAAACATCGAACTGTATAATGTGCAATTTTTTTTCTGCTACGGAAAGAACTAATTATGATTACAGACTTCACAAATTTATGATGGACGATGACCAAACAAATGAAGGATCAAATTCAAAGAAAAAACAAATGAAAGAATGAAAAATATCTGGGTATATATATGGGATCCTTTAGTTGATTATCTTGAGAAAAATTTCTTCTGTCAGGAAACTGGAGATGCAGAAGTGGATGTCAAGCTGCAAAAGAAAAAAAAATGTAAGGTTATAAACGAAAACGACGAACTTAACCATTTGAGCAAAGGTAAACCAATTAAGAGTAGAACTTACTCTAGAATCTCTTTCCAGTAGGAACCACTAGCTTCATCATCTTCAATGAGAAACTTCTCCCAAGCCTCAAAATTTGTAGAGAAAGGTGACTCTGTGGATTTCTGTGCTGCATTATAGTTGCTCTCCATTTTGTCGAAGGTAGTTGTCCTAGGACATGAAGCAACAACTAACGGTGGAAGTAAATTTTCTGCTTGATTCTGTTGTGAAGTGTTAATGTTTTGGGTATCACTAGGAACTTCTTGATGATTAGTTTCATTTTCTTTTTCTATCCCTGATTTGAAGAAGTTCTGCTGAGAATAGTCACTGGGTGTTTGAGAGAATAGATCGGATATGTTGTTACCAGTAGTAGGGTTTGGATATTCTGAACCTCTGAACATTGGATCTCTCGCTTGGAAGGTGTTTGTTCCATTGAGGAATGTATCAAGTGCAGGGTTGAGAATTTGATTAGACATGCTAATCAATGAAGTGTTGTTCATAAGTTGTAACATATTTTGTAGCACTTGTAGTTTGGCTAATTGAGTGACATCTGCTTGTAAACCAGTAGGGTTGGTCCAAGGATTCATTGACATGCCAAGCAACTGAGAAAGATTCATCAGATGATTCAAGTCAGTTCTTGGCCTGTGAGTATCAGGATCAATACCCATGTGGAGAAGCTTTTTTCTTATGGTGGTGTTCCAGTAATTCTTGATCTCGTTATCAGTTCTCCCTGGGAGACTTGTAGCAATCTTTGACCACCTAGAAATTCACAAAAATGAATTAGGGTTTCAATTTGATTTGCATAACAAAAAAGAAGTTAGCTAAAATATTTCATGCTTCACAATACAAAGGAACAAGGCATGTTCATACTTGTTTCCGAGAACTGAATGAAGGTTGATGATCAATTGCTCCTCCTCTTCAGTTAATTTTCCTCTCTTAATATCTGGTCTTAGATAATTTTCCCACCTCAACCTGCAACTTTTTCCGTTCCTATTTAGACCAGCATGCTTTGGAAGTGTTCTCCACGTTCCTCTTCCATGTTTGCTAATATAATCCATTAGCTTTTCATCTTCTTCCGGTGTCCATGGCCCTTTCTTAACGTTACTCTCGTTACTGCAAGGTGACCTACCCATTAGGCAGGGACACAACAAATGTTCTAAGACAAAAAAAAAAGTAGAAGCAAATAACAGGTACAAGTTCCTGGGATATAGTTTGACAAGGCATAGGTATTCACATGTATTGTTATATATATTATTGTTTGGTGCATGCAATTCACGAAATGATGTCATGCATTACCTTATTTGTGTAGTATAGTGATAGTATTATATCTTGGCATTAAAGTATCAGAATATTTTATCACGTGATCAGAGACTAAAAGCTTTAGACCAAGGGAATTTCCATATTTCAGTTTGCTTGTATCAGTGACTATAGCAATATGAAAAATAAGAAAACATTAACCCTTTCTGTTTCTAACCTCGATGTTTCGACATTCATTCCTATCATGCGTAATTCTCAAGTTGCTTATTATTACTTTTGTGATGAGTGTAATAATCTAGTTTGTCATGTTCTCATGATTTGAAATTCTCGCAATGTCAGCTATATTTATATAATTCTATGCAGCAGCCACAACTGCATCTCAGTGTCCTTATTATGAAATTATCACCTTTTTTCACCTAAAATTCATTCAAATTGATCTAGGAAATGAAACTTCAAATTGAAGTTGCTACCTATGTCAAAGTAGCCAAAGGTGAATTTGAAGAGGTCGAGTGTAAAAGAATTGAAATTCATTATTAACTACATTGGAAAAGTGGAGCAGTCGCCAGTGATTTGTCCATGGCCTCCCGTGAAATAGATTGTGAGACCGCTGTACACCCATGTTAAACTTGGACTTCTTGGAAAAAACTACTTTTTATCCTTAATAAATAAAAATAAATAAATAAAGTAGTTAATGTGTAAAGTGATTTTGGATGACAACCAATAAATGGACACATAAGGGTTTTAAAACTCATTATAAAGAAGGAGCACAAAAGTAATGACCTTACAATCATGCATTCCCTCATTATTGTATTATTTACAATTTTAACATTGCTAATTAGTCCAATTAATTTATGTTTTCATTTTAAAATATATATTATATTTTGTCTCTTTTTTTCAATTTATCCTCACATTAATTACTCCATTTTGAGAGGAGATAATGATTAAAGTAGATGTAAAGAATGAGACTATTTAAACTTAAAAATACAAATATTTATCGCTATTTTTTAATACATGTTTAAAAACCTTAAAAATTTGGACGGAGCAAGTATTTTAAGAATAATTAGTAAAAATGTATTTATATAAAAGCAAAATTAGTCATCCATTTTTAAAGACTCAGTAATAAATGCTCTTTAATTTGCTAAAGAACTTTATATATTTATCATTAAAATTCGTCATCTACAATGTTGTATTGTAATTTTTTTGCTAAACACTGCAAGAAATTATGAATTTTATCACCCCAAAAAATCTATTGGTAAAACACCATATACTGCCGAATTTTAGAACTTTTATTATTGATTTTTGTAATGAATCTTTCGATAAATTAAAATTTTTATTGCTGATAAAAACAATTTCAGGTAAAATTCATTATAGTAAATGAAAACTTTTATTATAGATGTGAGAATCCCAAACTGTATCTCATTATCTTTCAGAAAGTCCATTCTTCCTCTAGTCCTATTTTCTCTTCAAAAATCTTCTTTTCCTACCATAAAATCTTGATTCAATTCTAATCCTTTTAAAGATTCATTATCGCTAGAAGAATCTACATGAAGAGTTCTATCAAAACCCCCATCCAATTTCTCTTAATGGTGAGTTCCAAATTTTGCTTATTCTTTACATGTAATAATTTGTTTTCTCTTACATGCAAGTTTCTTTTTTTTTTGCATGTTGTTTTCATTCGTCCTTAATGAATTTTTTTTTTGTTGAGACTCTAATGTTGTGTCTTGATCGTCATTTGAGCTTTTTGTTGTGTAGATAGAGTGTTTTAATGTATGGAGGTGTTTAAGGAAAAAAGAACAATGTTATATCAAGATTATAAGATAAGGAAAGCTATTTTTCTTTGCAGACTTAATGCTTTACTGTTGAAGTATAAAATATGAGTTTGATTTTTGTGTGTGAATGTTGATAAAGCTTGAAATTTTTTTCAAGAGAAACAAAATTATAATGAATGATGTCTACATTGGTGATGATTTTCTTTTGTGTAGAGAAAGTTAAGATTGTTGTAAGAGGAAGAGAATTTGGTTTGTGATTTATAATTATTAAGTGTGGGTGAAACTGCTGGATGAGATAAATTAATTTGTAATTACTACTGTTCGTGTTATGAAATTTGTAGAACAGATGTTGGAAAAGTTGTTACAGTAGAAATGTTTGGAAATGAGTATGATTTTTGTGAATTGCATGATTCAATGGTTCCTGCAGGTCTGTTTGCTTGAATGACTTTGATGCAGTAAGGTGATTTTATTTATTACCTTTATCTTGTGTGAAGGAAGAGTTATATCTTTCTAAATATTTTTTCTTGTGTGCTTCCTCTCTGGTTATGAATTTATTACCATATGTTTGACAATGCATGTATATGTGTAAAGGTTTTAGTGTTGATTGTCAAATTAGTTATTTTCAAAGAGAAATGCTACTCTAGGATGAATCCAAGTGTATTGAAGGGGACTTGTGATGTGAGATATCTTGACTCTACTAGTATCTGATTCATATGGAGGATGATAGCTAGTTGGTGAGAGTCGAATGAGGATTCACCTGGCAAATGATATGATACAAAAAAGAGGATCATACTTAGGGAGCTAGTAAAGTTAATCTTGTCAGTACTGGATGACTTATATGATTGTTCCACTTGAGTTATTGTTGTTGAGAAGGAGGAGTAGAGGGACAATATGACAGATACAGAGTCTCATGAGTACATTCAATATACTAGTCTTCCGGAAGCAAAAGTCTAAATGTACTATGGTAGTTCTAAGATTCATCTTTGGTCTCTTATTTGATATTTTATATATTTCAAATATTTAATTATACAACCTTTGTAAAAAGATATAATATATTTAGATTGAGATTTATTTTTGTAAAAATTAGCTTACCCTTGCATTTTGTGTGTTCTCTTGCCTTTTTTTTTCTTTTGTCATAACTGTACACTTTATATATATGTGAGCATATTAGAGATGACAAATAAACTCGTCCCCGTGGGTATTGCCTGAACCCGTCCCCGTGTTGACGGGGAATCCCTGCATTGACTGGGTATGGGTATGGGTATGGGAAATCCCCGATTTTTTCAATTGGGTATGGGGATGGAGATGAGGATGAATATATCCCGCCATAATACTCGTCCCCGCCATATCTCCATCCTCGTTTAAATTATTAAAATATTCACAATCAATTAAGTAACCCTATATATATATATATATATATATATATATATATATATATATATATATTTTCTATTTTTTTTTTTTTATAAATATTTGGTTTGTCATGAAACTCATTCGCATCTCCAATATATTTTTTATCTTATCATAACCTTTATGTAATTATGTTAAAATGATGTATGTGAATTAAAAAAATTTTATGTCTAACATTTGAATATTTCTATTATTTTTTAATATTTTTATTTATTGTATATTTTCCTTTCACATGAGAATGTTTAATACTCACAATTTAAGTGTCTAATAGCATAAACATTTCATTTACTAAGTAATATAAAAAAATTTTACTTATTATTATTAATTTTTGTTTCATCTGAAAAACTCTTTTATTTCGCTAAAACAATTTTTTTTATTTCTCAACCATTGAGTATATATGTTGATATTTGAAAAGTTTTCTTAGATCTCTAAGATGTTTTTCGTCTTATCATACCATTAATTATACATTTGTTTTTCTTTGTGTAATTCCTTCAAATAGTCTCCAAATTGTTTATAAAACACACATTTGTTAATTTGTTAATTTTTTTTATTTTTTTTATTTTCATCATATAAAATATTATTTCGATAAATTTTATCTAATTATTTTTTATTTTCTAACTCATTAGAATCATACTTTAATATTTTCAATATAATTGTATAAATAATTTTTATTTACTACAATATAAAAATTTAATGTAATTGCCATGAATATTTTTTATCTCCATCCAACATATATTGGAGTTTAAAAGATACAAGATCTCTGATAAAATTTTATTATGTTTATTATTTGTTCTTTGCGTCACTTTTTATCAACCATTGAGTATATATGTTGATATTTGAAAAGTTTTCTTAGATCTCTAAGATATTTTTCATCTTATCATTCCTTTAATTATATATCTATTTTCCTTTGTGTGATTCCTTTCAATAGTCTCCAAATTGTTTATAAGACACACATTTGTTAATTTTTTTATATTTTTATTTTTTGTTTATTTTCATTATGTAGAATACTATTTCGATAAATTTTATCTAATTATTTTTTATTTTCTAACTCATTACAATCATACTTTAATTCTTTCACTATAATTGTATAAATAAT
>Ga0214544_1004899_pt1 | contig 26443 bp, 12 predicted proteins | sample CNSS3metaG_FD_160074 | JGI IMG/M metagenome (GOLD analysis project Ga0214544, IMG submission 160074) | Root nodule microbial communities from cowpea collected in UCLA plant growth center, Los Angeles, California, USA - CNSS3 | ecosystem: Host-associated > Plants > Roots > Nodule | place: USA... | reverse complement strand
AACCAATGAAGAATCTTATTTAGAAAAAGCAGTGGAATTGACCTATTTACTATTACTGTGTTTACAATCTTCCGTGTTATTTTCTTTGCATATCAAAACCCCCTATTTTTATAGTTGCTAGTTTTAATTGCATTTTTAAGAATCAAATATTTGAGATCAATTCCGTATTCGTTGTGAGACGACTCAGGGTTATCTTAACCCTAACTATTTTGTTCACTATTAATTGGCAATACTGAAGTTGCTAAAGTAATGGTAATTTGATCGCCTAACGACAGCGATATCAAACACCCACGATGGTGAATATTCAGTGTTTATGTAATGGACATTGTACGATGCAATATTTGTGTAACTGATTGCATTCTGTTATCATTCTCTAACCCTTGTAATCCATCCTAGCATCAAAAAATGTAACCTTTGAGTTAAATAAATGCAATGTTTCAACCTTTATGTTCAATGTCATCCAAATTAAACTTTTGCATGTTCAAATTTCGGGTTTTCTATTCCAAAAAATTAAACAAACAAAATATTTATCCCATCATTAAGACCACAAATAAAATTGTCAAAGACATTTACTTTACTTCATTCTCCACCTTTTTTTACAAATGAGGAACTATTGTTTGGTTAATTTATCTTCACATGAATAAAATTTATTGGTATTCACAATTTTTTTTATCTTTGAGCCCGAATTCTGAAAAGGTGTGTGCACCGTGTAGTCACTTTCATACAAGCTTTAGTCGCCATCATGCTGTGCAAATAACATGTAAGATTAAGTCTGAAAAGGTCGTTGCACATGACAAATTTTCAGATTCACATTAATGACCATTGACATTACAATGCACCAACCTCAATCTAAGAGATGTCATTCCTTTGAGTAATTCAACGACTAAGTTTTCCCTCATGAAGTCTTGCATTGTTTATAAATGTTTAATGTTGTTGTTTTCAATTCTTACTATCGACACAAACCTACAAAGTGTTGTTATGGAGACAACAAGAGCATAGGGCTGCATACATTTCTTCTCGGGTATGTCAACTTCATTTCTTATTAACACACCTAATTCTTTATGTAATCATATCTTTTACTTCTTTGTTTAGGACACTGAGGGGAGCATTGTGTCGTCTTACTATCACTCCATGCCTGAACCTCATCCAAGTATTGTGCCTATAATTTAAGAAGTAGGGTTTGTCGGTGTGGCTAAATTGCGACATCTAAAGGTTGACCATGGTTTAGTGACTGCCTTGGTAGAAAGGTGGAGGCCTGAAACACACACATTTCATTTTCCAACTGGAGAATGCATCATAACCTTGTAAGATGTCTCACTTCAATTGGGGCTTCCTGTCGATGGACCCCCTATCATTGGTCCAACTATGTTGGACTAGGACGAGATGTGTGATACCTTATTAGGTATAACACCGATTAAGGGAGAATCGATTGTCGGTTCTATGATCAAACTAAAATGGTTAAGAGATAATTTGTTGCCTATAAATGACAATTCCAGTATTGAGGTCATTCATGCACATGCTAGAACTTATATATTAGGACTTATTGGAGGGGTTTGAAGGCCCGATAAGATTGGGAATAAAGTACATTTAATGTACTTGAACTATTGACTAATCTTCGAAGAACCAGGAGATATAGTTAGGGTTCAGCGTGTTTGGCTGTCTTGTATTAGGAGATGTGCAGAGCAACAAATGGACATGCGAGGACTATGGATGGATGTGCTTCGTTGTTACAATCATGGGCATGATTTCGGATGCCCTTTATTGCACCCATTTCAAGAGTTTCACCAACTTTCCCGCTAGTTTGCCAATGGAGTGGCGGTCGAGTACTGAACTACAGAAATGTCCTCCGCAATGATTTAATTGGATATCGGGCAAGGATAGATAACATGCAACAAAATTAGGTAACATTTACCATTTCTATATCGATAAATGGTTCTAAATGAATGACTAACATTTTCAATTATCGTTGTAGTTTATTTGGGTTCCTTATGAGGGTTTGAGCTCTATTATTGATGTTGAAGCATATCGGGACCAAACAATATGGACGTCATGCATAACTTTAATTTGTTTTGCCATTGTGGAGTGGCACCAGTCAAATAGGGTGAAGTTATAATTTCGGCTATCACAAGAGATCCCTGAAGAACCCAACAACCTTGATCATCTACAGAAATTATACATGAGGGGAAGACAAGATGAGAATTGAGTTACTAGACATGCACAATGGATAAAGGTTTGGAATAACGACGTGACCTAATGTTGAATGGATTACCGATGCTTGGGCCACTTCAACACACTATGGAGTACATGTCATGGTACATTTCAAACTCATTTTTGTATTTGTCAATTCCACAAATGTTAAATGATCCTAGAATGCATCGTGCATCGACATCGGCAAATGTCCCTCCACCACGACAAACTAGGTATGACTTCAACACTCCACCTCCACCACCAGGTATGGAGGGAACAAGGAATTCAATTTCTTCAACCTCAGAACTAGACATACAAAGTATGTTTGCAACTTATGATGAAACACCACCTTCTGCACAACCCTGGTTGCGTACATATCCCCAAAGTCCAAATTTCTTAAAAGGATTGGATCAGCCTCAACAAGACTCAGTTTACTACGTCCACAATCCATATGCAGAAGCATCATCATCTATTGCACAGGATGATCATCAACCTGAGGAGGAACACGAACCACAACCTTCACACGTAGAAGAACCTAGACATGAAGTGCGTAGGAGAAACCCCACAAGAAATAGGCATCGACCACGGTATGGAACTGAACACCACTACGATGATTAAAAGAACAAAGATGTAGTTTAATATTTTATTACATATGAAATAAGTCGTGTTTATGTGTTTGTAAGAGTTTACCGTGTTTAACAAAATTTCGAAGATCAACAATGGAAAAACTTAATCATTCCAAATGCTTCATTGCTAAATAGCGAACAATAATTTCTTTAGATAAACTCAACAAGTTCAATGATCTTAAAGACCAATGTTAAAACATAAAAAAAAAAAAAACTAAATAGGTACAAAGTTGTCACACTTCTCAACTTTCATGAAGTTAACATAAAAAGATATTGTCACCGTAGGGACCATCATTAAGTGCCACTGAATGGCATGTTGAAGATCTTTGTCATTCCTTACAAAAAGGAACTCATCAATGCCTTCCGCAACAAATTCAGGAGGGACATGGTACCACAAATGGCTTAGTAGGGGCTTAGATGGTCCCATCAAATGACTTCTTATGATGATGCGCATATGATTAAGAGTAACCCCATTTGGAAGTCTACATAAGGAGAACCCTCCATCTTCAAAATCAATAGCAGCATTAAAGGAATTATATGCATTCAACTCCTCAAATAAAACCATTTTTACTTATTATACTAGAGCACTCCACAACTTTCAAACTAAGGAACCACAACCTTAAATAAAACTGACTATCTTCACCTGGATAGCGTGCCAAGAAAGATATATACTCTCACCACTGTAAAAGTTGGCGCATCTTTGAAATAAAGGGCCTTAGTTGCAGCTTCTAATTATGACAATACTTCTCAACTTTATTCGGAGGTGCCAAAGCAAATTTATTATATTACTCTTCTAAAAGGTAATAGATACTTTAATTGGGATAACGTGCCAATTCAGAAATTTACTCTCACCATTGTAAAAGTTGACGCATCTTTGAAATAAATGGCCTCACTTGCACCTTGTAATTATGACAAGACTTGTCAACTTTATTGGGAGGTGCCAAAGTTGATTTATTATATCACTATTGTAAAAGGTGACAGATACTTCAATTAGGATAACATGCGAATTAAGAAATTTAATTTGACCACTATAAAAGCTGGCGCATATTTGAAATAAATGGCCTCACTTGCACCTTCTAATTATGACAATATTTGTCAGCTTTATTAGGATGTGCCAAGGCTGATATTTAATTTAGAAATTTATTCTCATCCCGCAATTTGGAAAAGACTTGTCAATGCTATTGTGATAGTGTGCGAATAAAGATACATAATTTGACCACTTGAAAAGCTGACAAATATTTCAACACATGGTCATACACAGTGAATTCATTAATGGTATCACATGCAACCTGACACTATGATAAGATGTGTGCACTTTTTTGGGATATCAGGTCATGTAAGCCTTATTTGAATCCATAGCAAGACCGATAACTACTTGCCTTATAAATAGATTTTATATTTATTTATGTCAATTATGTTACTTGTAATGTCTTTCATTAAATAATATAATTTCTATTGAATTATACTTTATAAATTTCAATTAAAATACACAAATATTACTAAAACAAAATTTCAAGTTACAAGAAAAAAAGAAAAATAATTAATTTCAACCAAATTTTTAGTCCTTTATTTATTAGGATATTTGAAAAATATAAATTCTAACTTTATATTTAAACGTAATACCTATTATAAATTCTAACAATAAATTTTACATTATTTATTTGTGTGAAAAAATTAAAATCTTATCAATAAAAATCTTATAAAGAAATCAAAGTATAAATATATAAATAAAGAGTAAATTCGTACTTCCACCATATTTTTTAATTTTAAATATTTAATAAATATAAAAATAATAATAATACAACACCATCTCAAACATTATGCATTAATTGTTTTTACTTTAGTTACCTCTATTATAGTTCATTTTTTTTTCCAAAATCACCATTATAAAAATAAAATTAATCAACAAAGTAAAAAATAAATAAATTAAATTGAATTTTATATTTTTAAATTGCACATAAAATAACTTACTACACAATACAAAATCTATTTTTAAATCAACAAATTCAAAAAGAAAAAAATATTATTTATTTTTCTATTCTTTCAAATAATACCTAAAATAATTAAATCACAATATTAAATCTATTTTTTTTAAATATATTTAACCTTTAATGTAACATTTTTTACAAAAAGAAAACCAAAAAGAACTCTTATATCTATTTTATTAAAAAATTTAAAAAACATTAATTCTAATTTCTTTAAAAAAACGAAAAAAAAATAAAAAACTAAGTTCAAAATTCGAGTCTCAAGAGACCAAATTTTGACTTGAAAAAAAAAAAAAAAACATCGAATTTTGACTTGGAATAGAAAAAAAAAACATCACAAGTTGAGATTCGGCTCTCGGAGGACTGAATTATCTATGTAAATTTAAAGCACAATATGCTATTTAAGTAAAAAAAATGGTAAACAGTACTTTTTGGAAAAAAAATCAAACATTTTCATTGCAAAAATTATTTCACATGAAGAATTATATAATTGTCATTTTCATTATGAATAAAAATACATAAAATTAATATTAATCATGATCAAATTTAAATAAATATTCATAAAAAAATTATAATAATAAAATAGCTAATAAATAATTTAACTTTGATGATTTAAAAATTAAGAAAAATATTTAAAAATTAAATTAATTGTGCGAATTTAATAATGAGTAATCATGTTGTAGGACAAATACCTTTCTTATGAGTAATCTAACTCTTGAATTTAAATTTGATTTCAAAGGTTTTTCTATAGTCCTTTTCGGTAAACTATGGCGATGACTTGTATTTTTTTTCCAAAGATTACCATCATCTTTTCATGACTCTAGTTACAACATTAAGAAAAAAAAAAAGAACTATTTGAATATGCGACTATACCTCTACGGCAAAAAAAATTTACAACAAAGAGTCTGTCACACACATGCTTGTGGGAAAATTTTTTAGAGCTTTTTACATACACAAATCCCCCAGACCTACGAGGAATTAGTTATATCCCAATAATATAACGCTCCAAATTTCTCTTAGTTTTTAAAGAGGATGTTTCACTAAAAAGAATAAACACCAATAAAACCTGAATCCAATTTCATAAGATATTAACACCAATCTCAATTCAAAAACTTAAGATAATAAACTCCTTAAAAACCTAACAATTTCTATGTCAACAAGCTTCTCACACCTCAGTCAAACTCTTCTACCATTGATACAAAAATTCTACACTGAGCCTCTAGCTCAGGGAGGTTTTTTAGGGTCTTTTCCCACATGGTTTTATATTCTTTTTTATTGCCGGTCCTTGATTAGGATGATAAGGTTGTTCTTTTGATAAGGAGGTTTCATAATGTGTTATAGTGATACATTTTAAAGGGTTGAAGATCTTGTTGTAAATTGATTTTTTTATTTTCTTGAAAGTCTCAGAACTTGAAACAGAAGTCATCATGAATTTGATTTTAAATAATCCAATATATATCCATTTTAGTTCCAAATAATTGAATCAAATTTTCAATTCAAATTCATTTTTTCAATAGAACTAGTTTGAATTTTTTAAAAATTTAGATCCAAATTTTTGAATTAAGATTTAAATCCAGATCCAAATATTTGGATCAAGTTCAAAATCCAAAATCCATTTTTTATATAAAAAAAATTAATTGAATTTTCTTAAACTTGTGTCTTTAGGACTGATACAATCGAATTTGGCAGAATTTTGGTCAAGCCCAACTTAGTCAAATTTCAGCATGGGACCGACTCGGCTGACTTTTGGTCGTGGGCCACTCAGCTGAATTTTGGTTAGGTTGACTTGGTCAAATTTGGCAAAATTTTGGCTAGGGTTGACTTGGTTAAATTCGAACGAATTTCGATCTAGCCCGACTCAATTGAATATGTACAAATTTCGATCAAGACTGACTCCGAAAAATTTGGCTGCATACGACCGAACTTCGGTCGAGGATGACATGGTCGAATACGACCAAATTTGGACCAAGGCCGACTTGGCAAAATTTTGGTTAGGATCAACTTGACTGGATTCGGTTGGGGGCAACTTAGCCTAATAAGACCAAATTTTTGCCAGAGTCCACTCGACTATATTCAACTGAATACAACCAAATTTCGAACGGGGCCGATTCGTCTGAATATAGTTGAATTTCGAGCGAGGCCGACTTAATCGGGAAAACCAATATGACAAAATTTTGTTCGGGGTCGATTCGACCGAATACTTTCAAATTTGGGTCAAGGTTGTAACGTCCTAGCCGAAAATTACTTTTTAAAATAAATAAGAAAAAATAAATATGTCATAGCCTCATTTATTAAGCGCGATTTCCCAAAACACACGGGAAAAAAAATTAAGTATCGATGTTCAACGCGCTAACATAAATAAAAATAGTCGTAAAATGCGTAATACGATTAAGATTGTTTGTACAATTATTACAAAGAAAACCATGGTCCAACATGAAAACTGGTGATAACAAAATCCGCCTGCTTACCTGGATTATCATCTGCTCCCATGTAACAAGTTACATGATCATCGCCACACACACACAGATAGGGTGAGCTCATTTAAATAAAACCAAACACATAAAATATTAAATACAACATTGCAACCTTAAAACCCCGAGTTAGTATTCTTCTCCCTTGTTCCTTACTTCTCCACTTCCAATACTTTCATTAGACGTCTATCATTTCTATACCCTTTAGGTGAGAACGATGATCGATCTTTGCTGCACGAGTGTCTACTCGCCCCTCCGACTACAGGCCACCACCTGATAGTCCACACGTGGGAATAACATTGCCACAGCATCTCACCGTGACACCAAGTGGAGTTCCCCGAAACAAACATGAAGTTTGTAGCTGTTCCAGACTATCAAAGCTCTATCAGAATCACTCTGAAGAGGACAATCACCCGAACCTCGCCGTACGCGCCATAACTCGCACACTCCACTGGACTTCCTAAACCACCAGGCTACAACCTAGAGTGGTCACGTGTTACCTCAATACAAGATTACACTCGTAACTGGGCCCCTAGCCAAAGCATCGCATCATGAACATCCCCTAAAGCTGTGTAGAAACCTTTCATCGCACACTATCACTGAACCAAAACCGCTTGGCGCGCATCCCACGTTGCCAAGCACACACTAGGTTCAGACCGCCTGACGGGCATCACACACCGCTAGGCGCCACGCGCATGAAGCATCATCACTGCATCATCATCGCCGGGCGGACTCCACCACGTTGCCACCGCCTGGCGCACCTGCCCGCGTCGCCAAGCGCCACTGCACCTTCAGGACCTCTACTATACCATACCTCCTGGCAGAACTACCCTTACCACCAGGCGCCAAGCGTCAACAGTGGCCACTGCCACTAATTTGTTTCCGTCCGCCTGGTGGCTCATTAAATGCTCATTACCACCAGGCGCCTCTGTTACGGGTTTATTGGCACATTAAATAGGTCCCAAGGGACCTCAAATCACACATACCACAACTCACATCACATGTACAATTATCCATTTATGCTAAAATGATTCGATCACAATGCTCACATCTTTGTCAATGCCAAGAAGCAATACTTTCATGTCGAGGATCACATTCTTTTACAAGTGCTACTTAAAACACGCTGTAAACCACTCCAGAACTCAAGTCACATACCTCAGCAGTTGAATACTAATTTATCTCATACCAATTCATATACCAATGTTACACATAATTCTGACATTACTACAAATAACGTGCCATAATAGCTACCCCTAATAAACATAATTCTTCTTCATACCATCTCTTCATGATCACCACATTCTAGTTCACATTTTTCATTTTTTTACTATATTATCCTACTTTCGGGAATATATCTTAGCACCTACAACATAACCTTTATGGCATCCATCTCATTATATCACTTTTCCCACCCTCGCTATCTCTAATCTTCCTTAATTTCGAACATACCATATTCATATAAATTTTTTCCATTTTAGACATATACATTTATAATGTATTTCTGATTGAAAAGCCAACACCACAAAACCCATATCAACCAACCAAAATAAGCTACACTGTTAGGCCGCCTGGCGGCAGTTCATGCGCCGCCAGGCAGTGCATGCAAATCTGGGTTTTGCCCAGAATTTCCAACACTGCACTATACTCAAATATCCTAATTTTATGATACCTACCTTCGTCCTAACATTTTGCTATATGCACATGCCATACAGTGTTCATATAGTACTCATATTATCGTCAATTTTTGGATAATCAATACACCTTTCATTGCAACACTTCAACAATCGTTGTCCCCGATCCCAACATGAATTCCACAACCCCAAATTCACACATCATACATAACTTCAATATTATGATCACCTGCAGACATTCACCACATAAGATTCATGTCCGTGCATATAAATTATCATGGCGCATCACAGGAAACATCAAGAACATCAAAACAACAAAGAAACAACGTCACAGTGCTTGTGCCGCCTGGCGGTTCATGGAGAAAACCCAGAAAACATGTAGATTCGCATGTGCCGCCTAGCGGCAGTTCATGCGCCGCCAGGCGATTTCTGGAAAAATCCAGAAAACATGAAATAAAGCAGAAAGTGATGTTTTCCTCAATTCAAGTATGACCCAGAACACATCTTCATACAATACAGAAATAAAACATGCAATATGAACTCCCCTAACTTGGTTTCCTTTGCCAAAATTGAAGATTGCAAGCTTTTTCCTTGATCACCAATGGCCTCCTTTGCTTCACTCAATTCTCCCAATACACTCCCAAAGGCAGCTTCACAAAACCCTTCCTCTTACCCTTAATTAGCTTTTTATTGTGCTATTAATATGGTTTGATTGCACCAAAACGAAAATAGCATTAATCCACAATTAATCATCACTTCATGGCCTACTACCTTCTGTTTCCAACCACCCCTGCCACATGCCTTAGGGTTTATGTGCCTCTTCACTTCCATGCTAGTGTAGATTTTAACAAAAAGAAAATCATTTTGCTCAAACCAAGGTTTGAACCCTTAACCATGCGAATATTAAGTCAATGCTACCCATCATGCCAATTCATGTTTCATGCTAAACTAACATAACTCAATTACTATATTCTTACTTAACACGCACATTCATATTATTAAAACAATAATAATTAAATAACACATAAGTAGCTTACATAGGACTCAAATCAAACCCAAGTCCTCTTACTCAACCAAAGTACTCTCAACCATATGAGCTAGTACACTTTCACGTCACATCAACCACTATTAAATGCCATAAAGGCTTCCACGACCCGCATTTATTAATTAATTATTTATTTAATTAATTAAATTTCCTGAGTCTTACAAAGGTCGACTCAACCAAATTTTTGTTGTGGTCAACTAGACTGAATTTGACCAAATTTTGGCCCGAGCCAACTAGGTTGAATACAACCAATAGATTTATCAAAATGGGTTGAAACTCACGAGCCAACCCAGTCCACCACAGGTTCGGGTCGGGTTGGGTTGAAATTTTTTTGTAAATTTCAATACAGGTTGATTTTTGACCCGACTCACTTAGAACCCGGCTCACTTGGGTTGAACCCGTGATGAGCCAGGTTGGCTCACCAACACGTAAATAAAGAGTCACACAAGTGTTTTTTGTTATGTTGGGCTTTGCATTTGAGTTAGGTTAGGTTGTTTTTTTTTTCCTAACACATAGATAATTTGTATTTTTTTGATTTTAGTTTGTATTTGGATTGTATTGAAGTTTATTTAGATTTTAATTAGAACTATAATTTAGTTTTAACTCAAAAAAATAAAAAAATTATTTTTTTAATTGAGTCTGTGAGCCAACCCTTTTAACCCTTTTAACCCTTCAACCCGTGGTGGGTCGGGCCGAGTTCAATTTTTTTTTGCTCGCTAATAAGTGAGCCGGGTTAGGTTGGCTCCTTAAGTGATCAACCCGTGGTGGGTCAAGCTGAGTTTGGCCGGATTACCCATTTTGACAACTCTAATGACCAAATTTTGGCAACAGCCGAATATGACAAAATTTGGTTCGAGGCCGACTCAACCTAATGCGGTCAAATTTGGGTTGGGGTTGATTTGGCAAAATACAGGAAAATTTAGTCCAGGGTCGATTATGCCAAATTTTGATCGAGAATGATTCGACTGAATTTGGCTGAACACCGCCAAATTTCGTCAAAGGTCGACTTCGCCAAATTTGGACAACGCCAACTTGGCCGAATACGACAAAGTTTGGGCTAGTCCATCTCGACCTTCAGCTTAACTCAACTAAAAATTTAGATTGAAAATTTGAATTGAATTTTTTAGATTATCCATATTTGAAAATCTAGATTTAGAGAATGGATATCTAATCTATAAAAGATATAAAATATATATCAAATTGAAATCTAGATCTAATAAAAGGGATTTTAAATGGATTAGATTTTTAATAAAATGGATCTTAAATGAATTGAATCGGAGCAAAAGTGGATTGTACGAAGAAAATTGAATTTTTTTTCACCCATATTGAAAAATAGTAGTTGACTTGATGAGAATGAATGAGTACAATCCTTTGTATTTTCTTTTACTCTGTCCTAACCATACCTAAGTATACGGCCCTAAGCATACCCGCTGACCACCTACTCTACGAGAGATCCCCTCCTCTGGAGCATATGGCGTTCAGCAAGCCTAATGGCCGCCTACTTTGTAAAAGATCCCATCCCCTAGTATACGACCTCCAGCAAAGCATAATGGCCGCCTACTTTGGCCACCTACCCTGTAAAAGATCCCATCCTCTAGTATACGGCCTCCAGCAAAGTCTTATAGTTGCTTACTCTATGCAGGATGATCCCCTCTGGAATATGCAGCCTTCAGCAAGTCCTATGGCCGCATACATTACGCTGGACACCCTTCCTGAAGTACACGGCCATCAGTAGCCCCCTTAAGCCGCCTACTCCGCACTAGGCACTCCTCCTCAAACAGTTCAGGTCCAGACGTAGCCATCCCGACGAACAAGATAGGAGCATCCACCCATAGAGACCCTCATGACCGAGTACCAAACACCGCCAACCCTCGAAGGACCTCCTAGTAATTTCTCCCCTTAGCATTGAATCCAAGAATAACCAGAAAGGGAATATTACATCACAGATAGGACCCACAGGTAAAAAGGTATAAATAGCACACTGTTTTATGCATTGATTACGCATTAAATTATTCTCTGAAATCCTGACATTACCAATGCTAACTTAGGCATCGGAGTGTCTTTTGCAAGTCCCCTGCGCCGCCCCCGGATTCCCCTTAGAGCAAGAGAAGATCAACCAGAGATCAGACGTCCGAGACCCTCAACTGATTTGTGGATTACAAATTTCGGTCCCGTAAGAACATACTCTTTTCTCTTATAAGTTTTATTTGTTTCGTATCGGTCATGTTATATTTTAGGAGTTTAAATAATATTGATTATAACATCGCCAAAAGTTAATTTTATAACAGAATTGATTGGTTTAAAGTTTATTGTTCATTTATTTGAAAAATGGTTTATGAAATATTTGAAAAGTTCAATTCACCATCCACTTGAACTCAATTTATAAATTCTAACAAATACAAGGGAGAAGATGCATGTTGTATGGAATTGTGTGAGAAATGAATAATTTACCTAGGACTGTAATTCGATATTGTTATGATTTTTGGGCACTCGTTACTGATACAATATTGGCTTCATTGATATTCAAAATTAAATAGATTAAAACATTAGGAGTATAATAATATGGGAAATATGGGGTTACTTTAACAAACTGTCTTCCATTCCCATGCACTCTTTGCAAATTTCTGACTAGAGCAAGGGATATGCAATGCATAACATAGGATTCCCAAATCATTCTTAAATCTAATTTTTATAATAATAAACTTCAAACATAAAAAAGAAATTTCAAAATCATATCAATTCAAATCTAATCAAATACAACTTTGTTTTACACCAGTTGCACATATTTTCACATTTATTTAGTAGGATTCAAGAAGCTCTTGAACCATTGGACTGATTGTTTGGGGTATCTTTTCTGCTTGTCTTTGTAATCGACAAAATACAGTCCGAACCTAGAACTGTATCCAGCTGACCACTCCCAATTATCCAGTAGTGACCAAACAAAATACCCTTTCACATTGCACCCATCTCTGCAAGAAACACTTCATTAGTAGTACTCAATTACCAAATTGTTCATGCAATTTTCCCAAAACTCTGATACAACTAATAACAACCATTATTACATACTTGATAGAAGCCAACAAGTAAGATAAATAGCCACTGTGGTATCTAATCCGTTTTTCGTCCTTTAGAGCATCATTAATGGAGATAAATGGACTATTTGGATCATCCATCCCTGTGAAAGTCATCAGAAAAAAAGATTAAGCTTATAATTTTCACCCTTTGCTGCCATTTTATTCTACTGCAAAAAAGGAAAATAGATTGCATTCCATATTATGGAAAATGAAAATACGAAAAAAACTATGATGCCAAGGTTCTACTACATATAATTTGAAGCAATATCATGATACCTGGTCCTGTGAAAAATAATATAATGAGTCAAGTCACTGAACTTTACATGATATACTTTATCAAACTAGACAGAATAAGTAAGCTAGACAAACTTATTAAAAGAACTATAAATCTACTTGTTATATTAAATAAACACAAATAAACTTGGTTATTATAGAGGAGTCAAACTTGCAATTTAGGTTATATTTAAATATCTTAATGCCAAGTTGCACTCTAGAATTGTTATAGAATGCAAGAATTTGAATATTACCATTTTCCGTGATAAAGACAGGAGGGTTTCCGTACTTTTGTTTAATGTAGATCATTAAGCTTCTCATGCTTTGTGGCACAATATACAACCATATAGAATTTGCCTGCAAGACGAAATTTACATTATTAACAAAAAAATGGTGTTTATTCGCTAAGTAAGTAACTCTCCGTCATTATAGATAAAATGAGAGTTTATTATAATAGAACATGAAAATTAAGTATAAGAAAGACAAAGAGAGAAAACACAGGACAAGACACTTATTCTTTTGTCACAAGTTTTGCTGGCAAACATCGAATTATAATGATGAAGACTTTCGTATGATCTAGCTTAGTAGTCCAGTACCAAAATTTACAGTATCTGAATGAGACAAAATCAGTCGTTTATGACTTACCTTATCCGAAATAGCTTTAGTACCGTTGAATGCTGAAAGCAAAGAGAAAGAAAACAATAACTTAGTGTCAGAACAAAACAACAAAATTATGAATAACTTTGATGAAGAAATGATTGTTTGGTAATGTTTGCTTTGAAACTTACGAAGGGTAATGGTGCCAGAGTCTGCAACGGAATCATGGAGCAGAGTTCCAATTAGATTAGTAGAATTGTTTCTTGCATAAAATGTGGTGTAATGGTTGATTCCCACAAAATCTAATGAACCCTTAACAAGAGCAGCCTCCACTTGCGAAAATTTTGGAAGCCTATTTCCTACTCTACTCCTCATGGAGCTTGGATAATCCCCAAACATCAAAGGGTCAAGAAACCTGCAATTATAGCATATAAAAATTTAGTTTTGATCATGCCCTCGTTTTCATTTTAATGGTTGGAACATATCACGGGCTTTACTTTCAGAGTAAGAACAAATGAGTTTTTTTACAACTCCTCTATAGAACTTCCGGTGAAAACAATTTTCTCTTTCTTCTTCTTATTCAGCCATTTCATTGATGCCTTTGAACATAAACTATTAAAAGTTCAATCTGAGGTACTATGTGAAAGACTTACCATCCCAGTTGAAAATCTTGAGCTCTCTGAGCTGCATCAATGTCTTCTTGGGTATTTTTTTCTGGCTCATACCAAATGACATCAAAAGCTATCCCTAGCGATCCTTTCTGTGCACTCTGCAGTAACCAAACTTATTAATGTTTAGGCTTTCTAATACAGCGTAAATAATTGCAGAAGGAGCATATCTCCACCTGCATAGGCTTTTAAAAGAATAATGAACTATTAACATCTCTGAATAATATTTTGCATTTGATTCATCATATTCGTTTCTCCTTGAACTTATGTCATTACTACAATTTTCACAACTTTTACCTTATATTTTTTCCTATAAATATCTGCTACTGCGGCATGAGAAAGTAGGACATTGTGAGCAACAATGTAAGGTTCAGTAGCAGAGTTCCCTGCCCTGCAAAACAGGTGAAGGAGAATAGAGCATCGTCCAGGCGCTTGTAGACCAACATCATACCCTTGTGTGGCAAATGTATGTGGCTCATTAAATGTGATCCAATGCTTAACCCTGTCCCCAAATTTCTGAAAGCATGTCTCAGCATAAGTTGAAAAGTCCTTTCTGTAGCACACAACAACAAAACAATTATAAGCATATTTTCTCATTGATTAACATAATTTTAAAAGTATTGAAAGTTTTGTATTATATTTTGTACATGATTGAAGTGTTTAGCCATCCATTGTACTTGTCTTCCAAGGCTTGAGGTAAGTCCCAGTGATAGAGGGTGACATATGGTTCCATTCCTGCAAATGTAATGCATCGAGCAATGAGAAACATTGAAGACATCTACATTCAAATAAATCGTGCCTAGATAATACTTACTATGATTAAGAACTTTGAAGATGCAGACAACATTCTAGATGGAAATCGCATTTTATATTCACTGCTTAAATATAAACGTAACAGTTACACAGGGATAATGAAAGTTACCTTTGGCTAGTAGAGCGTTTATGAGTTTATTATAATGATCAACCCCTGCTTGATTGATTTGGCCAGATCCATCTAACACATGAAATGTTAGTGATTCAGATCAGTTTCTTAAGATTACGCATACTTAAAGAGAAAATTTCAAATTAATTACTAATATACTAGATTAATAAAAAAACATTAGTGTTAAAATTATCCAACAGTCAGACTCAGAAAAGGGTTAAAATTCTCTTGGAACTTGATGTGCACGAGTCCTTTTCTTCTGTTATCCAGAAAGCGGGGCTATAACATAGTATACTCCTAAAATTTTGCAGCAAAAATCTATAGCACTGTAGCCATTTACTACAAAATTGTGTCATAAGATAAATCGCATGAAATAGTGGTTGTAAATGGTATTAAATCAAATTGTCTATTTGAATAAAAAGTATGAAAACGCCGCTTACTGGGAAATATCCGAGACCAAGAAATGGAAAATCGATAGGCATCCATCCCCATGTCCTTCATCAGTTGTACATCTTCCTACAGGGAAAAACAATATGCAATTCTCAAAAACAAGCACTACCTTTGACCAAGAGTTAGCGTAATTGTTGAACTGTATCATTAATTTGAAATGTTCTTTTATTGGACCCTTCTTACATTTTTACCTTATTAAGTTCCGACATCTATAATGTTTTTCAATCTATCAGTACTGACATGAGTATAGCCATTTTTTTTCTTAAATAGTTTCATTCATCTACCAATAACTAAAACACTTTTTTATAAACTTTAACCGATTCAATAAAAAGTTTTTCATCGATATATTATAATTTAATTTTACTTATAAATTATTGATTTATTGGTTATTGATATTTAAAATACATATAAAATTTAAAATAAATATGTTATCGTACTTAAATTAAAATTTGAATCAGTTTGCATGTAGAATAAAAAAAGAATAACATTTTCAATCGGTTTCAGATTTTTTACCAGTTCTTAAAATTGAATTTATGATTTCTTTGATCAATTGACCAGTCCAATTTTTAAAATAGAGTTAGGGCAACCCAACCAAAAGTAACATTCAAATTTAGTAAATAATATACGCTTAAGCAACCTTTTCATCTCTCCTAAATTTGTGAATTTTGCATCTAGTTCTCAAATAATTTTTTCCCATCTAATCTTTGATAATTTTTTTTCCGGTTCTTATTTATTAGATTGAATAAAATTGACACGTGTATATATTTTCTTAAAGAAAATGGAAAACACATCACTAATAATGCATTGACGTTTTTTCTTTTTAAAATTATAAAATAGATGTGTTCATTTTACTAGTAAAATTTTATATAAGATAAAATAAAAAACACTTACTTAAAACTAAAAGTATAACTGCAAAAAATTTATAAAAACTAAAAGCGAAAGAAATACTCTTATAAGTTTTACTTAATAGTTGACGTTTAATTTATTAGAATTTACCTATCACTAAACATAGATTTAATCTTCATTTAACGATGTTAATAAACATTACAAAAACTTATGATAAATGCAGAATGTTCAGACGTGATCTATGGTTTTATTTTTAAAATTGTAATCATTCAAATATAAATATAATAATTTATAATCTCTATTTATCAGGCAAAGTGGGGCTTGCGAAGAAAAATAAGTTCCAAAACCAAAATTATTAACTGAACCCATTTTTACTTACTTCGTATCGGTGGTACTGATCAACAGCAACATCAGCATTGCTGAAATCAAGTATCTTGCCTGCAATAAAATGTTTAAATCTAAATAAATAAACTTTATTGCATAAGAATGTGCCAAATTTAAAATTTCCCTAGTTTCTAAATTAAGCTTTCAGGAATTTTATGAGTTCAGTGTTTACTTTTCCTATGAGTAGGGATGTCAACGGGGCGGGTAGGGTACGGGTAGTAGCTCCCCTGTACTCTACCCGCTGGATAAATATCTGCTCCGTACCCGTACCCATATCCGTCGGGTATCCGCCTATTTTTTTCATATCCGCGGGTATCCACAGGTACCCGCGGATGTTTGCAAAATTATTTAGAAATAAATATTTAATCATAAATTCAAATAAAATAAAATATAATACATCATTGTCATAAATTTTAAATAAAGTTCAAATAAACTCAAGTTGGTACAAGTCCAAATAATTGTAGAAGTAAATATAAAATGACGTTCAACACAATGAAAATTCTTTAATTAATGTTTTGATCAACAAATCCACTCTCTCCGATTGATTCTAAAAAATAAACAAATAATAAACCTCAATTGTCACGTGTCAAGTATTCTTATTTTGATTTCATCATTTGGCAACAAGCATACCATAAACGTCATTGTCTATATAAGGTTTGATGTATATGCCCAATTTCAAAGTAAGAAAAAAGAAAAATATCAAGGAGTGTAAGTTTAGCGGGTACGAATATTATGATACCCATACCCGCCCCGTTAACATGCGGATATTAAAAATACCCGTACCCGCGGGTAGCGGATATCCATTTTTAATATCTATTTTCTATCCGTTGCGGGTTTTATCCACGGATATCCGCGGGTACAAATTTTTTTGACATCCCTACCTATGAGACAGATTATAAACTTTTTTACACTATGTTTTCGATTCAACTGTAAATTAAAAATGATTTTCATTATTTTTAATTGAACTAACACTAACATCTCCTCATTTAAGTTACTGTCACATCAATAATATATTTTTAGTTCAAATTAATAATTAAAGCGTAAAATTAAAAGAGAACTAGTTACGTTCAATTCCAGTTTGCGGCGTCGTTATCTACTTAATGATTTTGCATGAAAGTCGTTAGTTTTCTGGAAAAAGATTCAATTATTGATGAAAAATTCAATTTGATGATTACTTTTGCGTGAACATGTCAAAGAAATCATGTATTATGTAATATTTGAGAGTGAACAATTAGAGGAATGCATATAAATATAGTTTGGTTATAAGAATCTTACCAAAAGTATGTGAAAATGTATCCCACACAGATGGTCCCCTCCCATCTTCTTTCACTGCCCCTTCATACTACATGCAATACAACAAAACAACATCATCATCATCATCTAAATATATTTGCAAACCATTTTAATTAAATTTTAATTTTAATACGTGAAAGAAAAAATAAATTCTTTTTGAGTAATAAGATTAATAACTTTGCACCATATAGTTTTGTCTTTTTAAACTTGATTCATTTTCCACATTGTTACGACTTTTTGGAACTAAACATCATTTTCCACACACACAAAAAAAGGTCCAACTAACTATTATTAAGTAGAGGAACAAAAGTAAAACGAACCCAAATACTAAATTTTGAAATAAATGCAAACTCAAAATGTCAACGAGTAGACTTGGTATTGACTATGTTTCCATGATTTATGAATTATGATTACCATAATAATTGAAGAATCAATTCTCGGAGCATAATGTTAGGTTATATTCCCTTTAATTCAAGCCTTTAATGAAGTTAGTATTCAACAATTTATGATTCTCACAAAGTTGCATAAAATGAACAGTTTACAGCATAAAAAACTATTCACTTCTACTCTAGGGACAAAAATTGACGTATGTAATAAATCATTGGAACTCCTACAATAATTAACAACATTTTCTTTTACAATATTTAGGCAAATATAAAAGGAGAAAAAATATTTAATTAATAATATAAGAATGTTTGATTTAATTAAATTCTAAATTGATCCTAAATTTGATTATTTTAAATTTTTATAATATATTTAAAAAAAATATTTAAAATATTTATTTTTTTAATTAAGTATTTTTTCATTTAAATTTTTATGTGTATGTCTTTTCTTATTTATAGTTTATAGTGTTACGAAATTTTAATACTAATATAAAAAAATGTATCGTCATTAATGTAAATTTCCAAGTGATTCTTATTATTTTAGTAAGGCCCATTAATTTCTGGTTCCCTTTTTCTGCCCTAAAGAGAAGGGTTGCCCTACAACAGTTAGGCCCAGAGGCTGACCCATTGGATAAATACCAAACTCGTGTTGTCCTAATCCACTTTTGTTTCATTTTCAAAAACAGACCTAGAGTTGTGCCGTCACACTCCGCTGCCGTAAGGAGCTCTACTAGTGTTACGTTTTCCCGATCGAATAGCGCTCAACCCCGTTTCCGTATTCTACGTAAGTCTCTTTCCAACCTCGCTCGTAGTTCTGTTACAGTTTCGCTGGATAACCCATTTTTCCCCCTGTCTCTCATCCTTTTCCAACACTTAGAGTCGCTCTTGGTATTGCCATTCACCGCTGTTTAAGATCAAAGTCTCGTGCTATTCTTTTCCCAGGTAAGGGAAGCTAGGACCCTCAGCTCTTTGTGTTTTCTTCGTTGTTCTGTCATTATTTCGCGTCTGTATGGTTTGGCTGTTGATGTGTCCGGTTGGATTGAGTTAAAGCATGTTTTGATTCGTGGTTTTGGTTGCTGTACAAGAAAACAGTGGCGAGTGCTGGTTTTCTCGCCCAAGCGAGCTAGTCTCTCCTAGGCGAGATTATCAGAGGCTCGCCCAGGTTTTGTTACACGAATCGTCGCCTAGGCAACTTGTGTTGTTTTTGAGCGAGGAGTGCTCTCGCCTAGGCGAGAAGGAACTCGCCTAAGCGAGACCTCGTAGAGTCACCTGGCCCCTCGCCGTGCTCTTGCCTAGGCGAGAAGGAACTCGCCTGAGCGAGACCTCGTAGAGTCACCTGGCCCCTCGCTGCGCTCTCGCCTAGGCGAGATGGGATCCGCCTGAGCGAGAAGGTCCCTCTCGCCTGAGCGAGCCCTGCTAGCTTGGGCGAGGCAGCGGGCAAGTTTCGATGTTGTTGTTGAGTGCTTCGTTGATGTGTGGTTTGTTATCTGATCCCATATGCCTTACGAGATGGGTTGTGTGATGACGACATGATTAATATGTTACATTTGAAATGAAAATGGCATGTTAGTTGATTGGGTATGAATTGAAAAGCATGGGTTGTATGAACTGTTGATTTTACATGATATTATTGTTATGAGAAATTCTTGGTTGGTGGGTGGAACATGTTTAAAGTATGGGTAGGGCTTAATTCCATGTCTCTTATAATGAGAGATATTGGTGGCGCCTCATCGGTTAGACGTAATTCCATGGATCCTCTTAAGGGGAGTCCTTGGTGGTGCCTCGACAAATGGACGTAATTCCACGGGGGGTCGTGGTGGTGCCACAGGGCCAAGGCGTAATTCCATGAAGGCCACGTGGTGGTGCCTCCTGTAAGGGTATAATTCCGTGAAGGCCTCACGGTGACGCCTCAATGCTAGGACGTAATTCCACTGCCATGTGATGGTGCCTCGGGTACATATCCGGATAGTCAAGTCTTAGGTTTTGATATGGATGAGTACTTCACGTGTGTGAGTCTGCTATGTATGTTTGAATGTTAATGGTATGTTGAATGCATGATATGATGACCTTTTCGCTAGCTTACCCTTTTGCTTGCTTGTGTGTTATGTGTGGACTCTACCTTTGCGATGATCATCAACTTTGTTGATGTGAGCAGATGTGAGAACTCCTGACAGTGGTGATGGTAATAGGGATGTTGCAGCTTGACACATTGGACAGGTGTTGGGCCCACTGTGGGGCCCATTACTGGCGGATTCTATTATTTATGTTTTTTTGTACGAACAAGACCTAATATTATTAATTGTGTTATGATTTGTATATTTCTGGTTGGGCCATGTGGGACCCTTTTCTTGTAATCCTGCTGACGTGTTGTTTACATTCCTACTCTAAATCCCGTACTCTCTGATTATCTGTGTATGTGATGTTTTATTAATTAAGGTTATTCAGTTTTTTGAGACGTTACAATTTTTTTATTAAAAATATGTTAAATAACAAGAGTTTGACATCTTATCAGAAATATCAAATCTTCTGAATATACATGTAAGATAAGAGGAACGTTTATCAGTCAAGAATTAAACTGCACATAGGCAATAAGAAAAGAATACAAAAGCGTTAAAATATTAAATAGAACATTTTTTTTAATAAAAAGTTAATTAAAAGTAATCAAAGTTACAAACAAATTAAACCTTAATTAAATGATATAAAAAATGGAAAAAGCATACAAAAGTAAAATCACTTTAAACGATGTATTTTTAGAGAAAATAACATTCACTTTCGTTGTTTTTTTGTTGGTATTTATCCTACACTCTTCTTCATGAAAGCTTACATAGAACTCCTCTTATATTTTGTTGTCATCTATTATTTTCTCTAGAAAAAAAAACTATTACATATATTGTTGTAACCGATGAAAAATAATCTCAAAATGTGAAAATGATATACTTTTATAATATCACACTTTTTTTTCTAATGTGAATATGTGGTATCACTTTGATATATACCAGCACCTTCATCGTGGAGACAGTTAGTTAACATATACACGTCATGAAGTCGGAAGAAAAGAATCTAAAGCCCAAAGCCCAGAAACGAAGGAGAAGGGTAAAGTCATGACAAGACAAGGTTTTGGCTTTTTCTATCAGAGAGGAAAAAAAAAACACAAACAAAAAATAATTAAAAAAAAATCGTTCAGATGAAGCTGAAACGATGAATGGTGTACGAACCTGAAAAGCCGAAGAAGCAGTTCCGAAAACGAAGCCATTGGGGAAGTTTTCGCGGTTTATCTCCGACGTGCATATTCGCATCTGAACCAATGCCATCATAGCCAATATCAAAACAGTGCCTCCTCTTGAGGCCATGGTTCGTGAGAGAGAGAGAAGATTGAGATTTGGAAGAGAAGAGAGAAAGTGTATTTAGAGATTGAGAATTTTGGGGAGAATATATAGAGAGGGGAAATTTAGGGAAGGAAGTTATGGAGCCAATTAACGATGAGATAAATGGGTTTTGAGTGGGAGTGTGTGAATGCGGGAGAAGAATAAATGCATAAAAGAACATTTATGGCATGTGAATGTGGGGTGTTGAAGCCGAAAAAACTAGAAATTTTCACAAATTGTGAATAATTGCAGTGTTGCTTTCCCATTCTGTTTTCTTCGATACCATATATTTTCTTTCTTTATCTTTGTCTATATCTATTACATGTTTGCTTCAAGTCACATAGTAGAACTTTGTGTAAACGGTTTTCTTTGCACTTTAGAAAATCCAAGGATCGACATGCTCTTGTTGTCTACAATTATAAAATTCATTACTCTACTTCCTTGTTGGCATGTGTTTTCTTTCTTCAACTTCTCTCGACTCTTTCCTGTAATTCATATTTTTTTCTTAAATAATAAATATCTCAGTATTTTTGTGTTGCTTCAAAATTATTTTCATCCATAATTATATACCTATACTTATGTATACACAATTTTCTATTTGATCTCTTATAAGATAATGATTGTTAATTAACCTTTTAAGAAGAGTAACTGTTATTTTGATTTTCTTTTTTTAATAAAAACCAATTGCAATTAATAACTGAAGAGAATGGTAAACTAAAATATATTTTTTAAATTATTTTTATAATGTTAAATATCATTAGCTTTTAATTTTATTAATTTAGTATATTTCACTTATAAAAATTAAAGTAATTAATATAACTTGTGTTGTTTTGTAGAGTTATAATGTAACTTGATGCAAACAAAATTAAACATTATGTAGATTAAAATTATCAATAATAATTTATTAAATGAATTTATTATATTAGATCAAACACATTTTTTTACTATCTCCTCACTTTAAATATATATAACTATATATTTATAACGATATAGAAACATGATTTTCTTATTTTGTGTGCAATCCATATTTTTATTTTATATCTCTTCTATAACAATATATAAAGAGGATTTTCACTTTTGTGTCTACATCCCAAAATTTCAATTTTACCCTTCAAAATATAATTATTTATTAAACTTTTGAAAATTGACTATTAGAGGCTTTATATAAAACGGTTTATCTCTGCTTTTTTTTTTTATCACCAATTATTCTTTCATCTTTTCTTATATATTTCACTTTATTTTTAACAAATGTAATTTTATTTTATATATTAACTTAATAACATTACAATATAATTACCTACTAATATAATATCACACATATTTAAAATGCGTAGCACGATAGTGCCTTGTGTTTACGCTAATATAATATAATTGTGTTAACTAACTTTTCAAGAGTAACCGTTATTTAAAATTTTTTTGAATGAAACTCCACTGCAATTAATATTAACGGAAGAAAATTGTAAGCTAAAATATAATTTTTAAATTATTTTTATAATGTTAAATATCAGTGGCTTTTTTTTTAATATTTAGTATATTTCACTTGTAAAAGTTAAAATAATTAATATAACTTATATTGTTTTGTAGAGTTATAATCCAACACTTGATACAAACAAAAATAAAAAAATACATAAACTAAAATCATTTATAATAATAGGGACAATAGTTACATTATATAATGAAAAAGATTGATGTTCAGGATGTGTTGGACTCTAAGCAAGCCAAGTTAGAGTTTTTAGGGTTTTGCATCTCCAGATTCACACGTGTCTCCCCCTTGTAAATTGACTTTGAGATTAGTAGAGTTATGCGTTTTATATTGTTACATTTGAGCTTGTTATTTTATGTTTTATATTGCTATATTTGAGTGAGTTAATTGAAGTTCTCTTATCTCTTGGAGCCTTGAAAACGAACCTTCACATCTAAATAACCAAGGTTATCTTAATGTCTAGTGAGAAATTTCCCCGTGCTTGCTTAATCTCCTAAAACATTTATGCAATTTGAGTGCTTTTTACATATTTGAGTTTATGCTTGCTAATAGACCATTAGTAATTTCTTAGAGTTAGGCTTTTATTGTGTCTTGTTTAAGTTTCAAGTGTCAATTTGCTTCAAGTAGGATTTCTTCATTTTGTGCTTCTTGATCAATTGTGCTTTTAAAAAGAAAAGTATCAAATCTATGTTAGAAAGTAGTGATTTCGGTTTGCACCTTGAAAATAGTGAAAAATACTTTGCGAAAGTTCAAAAGAAATGTCCATACTTTAAATCTTATTTTCATTACATACTTTAAAGAAAAATAATTAATGTTCTTTTATTAGAAACCAATTATAGAATACTTTCAACATTTTAATCTTATTAACCTCAAACTGAACTAATAATTGAATTGCTACTATTTTTGAATAAAATTTGCATTTGAACCACGTTTATATCATCAAATCAATCGTGGATGGGATGTAACCAATGAGATTTTTGCATATATTAAAACCAACTCAATTGCAAAAAGTGGTGGACCTACTATTAGATATATAATTGTAGGAGTTTCTATATAACTTTTCATCATATGGGAAAAGTTAGAAGATCTCTGGTGTTGCATTAATGAGGGAGGTGAAAAACATTATTATTTGTAGTGGATCATGATATGTGGTTGTATTTTGAAATAGTTTGGATAACGAGGAAGAGCAAATATAGGGGTGACAGTTGTGGTGGAAACTCATGAAATAAAGAATGAAGAAAGATTTAAAACAATGAATCCTAGATATGGATGTTATGAGTTGGAAGATCATGCATAATATAATAAAGGGGAAGTAGAAATTTATGTTGAACACGTTTTTAGTGAAGATTGCATAATTGAGTTTGTTAAAGGTTTTACAATTGATGGATTGAATGGCAGTTTGGAATGTCAACGGGGTGGGTAGGATATGGGTAGTAGTTTCCCCGTACCCTACCCGCTGGATAAATATCTATCATGTACTCGTACCCATATTTGTGCGGTATCTGTTATGTGGGTACCCGCATATTTTTTTAATATCCACAGGTACATGCAGATATTTACAAAAGAAAATTTTAATATTTAACAACAATTTTAACCATAAATTCAAATAAAAATAAAATGCATAACATTCATAAATTTTAAACAAATTGCAAATAACCCATTTAAATAGTATTGAATGACGGTTTACAAAGAAATAGAGATTTTTTTGAAACCAATTGATAAAAAATAACCATTCAAAATCAATGTGTTAATTTTTAATCATGTTTTTTAAATTTAAATTAAATTATAACGGGTACAAATACTATGATACCCGTACCCACCCCATTAACATGCGGGCATAAAAAATACTCGTACCCATTACCAAAGGTATCAATTTACAATATCTATTTCCTACCCTGTTGCGGGTTTTATTTGCGGATATCCGTAGATACGAATTTTTTTGACATCCCTAATGACAACGAAGGTGATGATGTAGCTTATGATGATGATGATGATGTTTGCAAAGGAGGTGGGTTTGGAGTGAGGGATGCAAAGGATGTTGGTGTTAATGGTGAGGGTGGTAAGACTAGAATTGGGGATGAAAAGGTTGTTCATGCTAGTGATGATAATGGTGAGGCTAAAATTGGGGATGAGGAGGTTATTGCTACTAATGGTTATAGTAGGTCAATTGAAGATATCCAACTTGAAGATAATTAAGAGCAACAACATTCAAATGAAGATGATGGATTTGAAAGGGAAGTTCGATCACATATAAATGTGATTGATGTGATAAAAATGACAAAAAAAAATTACTTGGAGAGGCAAGAAGGAGAAGTAGTGAATGAAGATATTGTTCCAAGTAGTTTTCGGACAAGTAAAATGTTAGAATTATGGTGCTTGATTTAGTCCCATATCACTTAGAATAGTGAGATGTGGTTCTCTATTTTACTATATAAGAGACTCTATGTAAAGCTTTAAGATACACCAAAAATACAAATACTTCCTAGTGTAGTCGTGGACGTAGGCATACACATTGTAGCCGAACCACGTTAAATTCTCTGTGTCTATTTTTCTCTCCTTTATTCTTTCCTTTATTGCCTTGTTCCTAACAATTGGTATCAAGAGCCATTTTTCTTAGTATGCTCTGTGGTTGTAGCATTGTCTGATCTTCCACATCAGAAAAGATTTGGTTTCTATTTTTTTCTTCTTGGGGATCTCAGTTTAGAGAAGTAGTGGGAGCTTTGGTCAAAGGCAGCAGGAGCTTTGGTCAAAGGCAGCAGG
>Ga0214544_1004896_pt1 | contig 26452 bp, 10 predicted proteins | sample CNSS3metaG_FD_160074 | JGI IMG/M metagenome (GOLD analysis project Ga0214544, IMG submission 160074) | Root nodule microbial communities from cowpea collected in UCLA plant growth center, Los Angeles, California, USA - CNSS3 | ecosystem: Host-associated > Plants > Roots > Nodule | place: USA... | reverse complement strand
TTTTTTTTTTATATATATATATATATATATATATATATATATATATATATATATATATATATATATATATATATATATATTAATTTTAATCCTTAAAAAGTCGAAATCTGGTTTTCAATATTTCTTTTACGAGACCTTTATTAGTTGCTTAGATTAATGAAAAGTTAAGTAGTAACAATGTAATATATGGTGATATATGATCCACGGATCCGATTCAGATATGGGTATCGGATACGAGATGTATCCAATATGTTTATTTTGAAAATAATAGGATATAATACTTTATAGATATATAATATATGAATACGGGTTTTTATACGATATATGATAGATATATGTCACAAAAGAAAAGAGAAAATTACACAAGATATTTATACGGGTTCGGATTAAAAGACCCTACGTCGAGTTGTTAATCTCTCAAAAACGAGATTAACCTAATCACAAAATAAATCACAAATACAATTACAGATAAGAAAGTTTAAGGTTTAGAAAATACCTCTCTTGAAGTCACAAGAAGTGAAGACACCTCCCTTGAAATCCACAAGGGATGAACACTTATCTTGAATCACACAAGAGATGAAGAAACACCTTCCTTGAATCATAGAAGGAATGAACACCTCCTTTGAATCACACAAATGATGACCGACTTCTTCGAGCAACAACAACAACAACACTAAATCACTCAAAATCTCACTTGATGAAATTTATCACCCACACTAAGTTTTTCAAAGCCTTTCAAGTATTCAGACTTCTCTAACTTCTATATTCTCCAAATGAAAGTCTATCACTTTATTTATAAAAGTCTATTTAAAAAATAGGTTAAGAATATGAAAAGTTAAGTCACAACTAGCATAGATAATCGATTATCACATAAATTTTTCTGAAAACATTTTTCTCATTGTGATAATCTATTATCAGCAGGTGATAATCGATTATCAGCAGTGATAATCGATTATTACAGAGGTTTCTCTCAAAAATCACTTTTAATCAAGATAATTGATTATCACTAAAAATAATTGATTATTCCAGTGAGTTTTGCAAATAAATAAAATTCTTTTGCTACTCTACTGCTTGGGTTTTGCCTTTAAACTCTTCACATACTAATTTAACTATTTTAAATAACATACACAAATTTCAAGACCTAAACAACTAAACCCTTAATCTTCAATATATCTCCAAACATTCTTTTAATCTTCAACATTTTTCCATGCATTATCATTAATTTTTTCATACTTCTTCATAAGTCACCATTATCATCAAAATTTCTTATTGAAGGAAGATGTTCATCTTCTTCTTTTTGTCAACAGATAAATATCTTAAAGTATCAGACATGGATATGTGACTCAAATTGAAATATCGGTACATCATATATAGTGATACTTTAAAATATTTTTTTTATTTATCTTTAAATAATTTTTAAGCATAAAAAATATTAAATTTGAATTTAGTATAAACTAAAATAAATAAATAAAATCATCAAAATTATAGTTTCGTCATTTTATAAAGGCTATAAATAATAATTTTAAATTTTTATAGAATGCAAAATAAACATTTTTTTTTTGTAAGTACCAACCTTAAAATATGATATATAATATTTATTTGTTAGTACCAATTTTCTGTAAGTACCAACACCATAATATCTTTTGTAATACACATGAGGAAGATTTATTTGACATTTCAACTGCCACTTCAAATCAGAAGACAACTTTTTCTTACTAAAAGAATACAATATTATCTATTATGTTTCCGTGTGTTTATATTGCTTTATTTGGAAAAGTTGTAGTTCATTCCTTCCTATTACTAAGTTTGGTTTTTCTCTTACATTATTAGATTGAGCAATAAAGTTGATTAATGATAAATAACTTGATTAAAGAATAGGATGAAAATCTTATACTATTTTAATATAAAATACATAATACCAATTTTGAGTATTAATCTTTATTTAAAAATTCAAATTACTTTTTTTCTTTGTAAATTTGAAAAAAAAATATAACTCTCCTACTTTCCATAATATAATATTATTATATAGTTTAACATTTCAGAAATAATTTTACTTTATCATCTAAATAATTCAATTCTTTTAATTAATTAGCGTTTGAAATATTATTTTCGGAGACATACCGCCTTTTAAATTTATAATACTTAAAAGAAATAATTTTTTAAAATTAATTATAGCAAAATTAATACCAGCGAATTCTCTTTAAACTAATTAGGTTTTTGAATTTTTTTTTCAACTGAGTCCTTACAATTAACTCTTTGTGTTAAGTAATGTGGGTGCCGTATTTATTATCTTGTTGACTTGGTTGTGGTTTGATGCGATTCTTTGATTTTAAAATTTTAAAATTTTATGATTTTATAAGACATCAATCATAAGCATTGCATTGTCTAATTTCATCATCATCCATGATATATATTTGTACCAATTAAACTCAAATTAAATTTTGTACGCGTATGATTAAATTTTGTGAAGTTTGAATTGCAATTCACTTGATGAGTTTAACTATCAAATTATAATTTTATAATTTTATCAAATTATATACCATTCTATCAATCAATCTCTTTAATGTACGATTCAATAACTATTAACATTGAATTTTATTGAAATTTGGATATAATAAAAAAGTGCCATGATTCAATTAACAAATATGAAACAATAATGATTTGAGTACACTCTCAAAAGTTGTCATTTAAGCTTTAATGAAAAGAATTAACAGACAGTCTTGAAACCATATTATTAACAAAATATAGAGTTCTAAGACATAATTGAGCCTAGGTTTGTTTAATGATGATGAAATTGACTTATCATAGAGGTAAGTGAGACAACCACCAGCGTAAATGATCAACAACTGAACGTATATTTATTACATATAAGCGAAAAAAGAAAAAGAAAGTTATGGTGGTTTTTGTTTGACTGAGATTCTAAATAGAATAATGGTATTTTAACTCACTTTTTTTTTAATCCACTATTTTAATCATTGTTAGATTATCTATTTTAATTCTTTTTAATGATATGATATAATGATCTAATGGTGATTAGAATGATGGGTTAAAAGTGAATCAAGAAAAGTGGGTTAAAGTATCATTATCCTTCTAGTTAAGTTAATGGGTAGATTTTGTGTGTGCATTGGGCAGAAACTTCTCCCTGAGTTCAGCAGCATCAACCTCACCAAAGTGTTTCTCAGGAATCCAATTTCCACTCTTTGGATCTCTCATCCAAAACTTATCTTCTTTATTGTCATTATCTGATCTTGGTTTTGTTTTCGCTCTTGTGCCTTCCATTTGCATCCTTAAATTTTCTGTCACAACACTACACCATCGCTTCGTGCACCGCTGCCTTTGTATATTTAACATAAAGAACATACGTCGAGTGACATTATTAGAATCAATCATTATACAAAATATTAGAGGAGAAATGTATATATAAATTACTTTTGACTTTGATTTCTAAGTAATGTGGAACTATTGACAAGCAACATATCATACTTCAAGTGATCTCATTAAAGTCAATCACTGTATATACAAAATATTAAAGGAAGAAGATATATTTAAATTGCTGTTAACTTTGAATCCTAAATGATGTGAAATTATTGAATGTACCAAAATATATAATACAAACAAATTTATGATATTGTCTTGAAGTTTTGTGAGAAGGAATTATAGTGATGCAAAGTAGGAGAAAAAGAAGATGAGAGTGGTAGGGTTAACCTGAGAAGGAAAGAAGAAGTGTTGACAATAATGTTGGCCATGAAATGTAGAAAGTGAAGGAGAAATTGGAGAAAGGTGTTTTTTGAGGGATGAAGGGTTGGTTTGGAAGAATGAGTGTTATATAAAGAGAAATGAGTGAGTGTGTGGTGTTTTCAGAAAGGAACATTAACTCAAGCTGTCATTCCTTAAGAATATATATATATATATATATATATATATATATATATATATATATATGCTGAATCCATGCCATAATAGAATCTGATATAATGCTTTGATAACTTCTGTCTCATTTCTTAACTACTTCTAATTAAATTCCTTCGTGGGAATGTTCTTTTCTTTAAAAAAACATTATAGATGCTACCATGTAATTTTAGCATTTTGAGTTAGAATCTTCTATACTAACTTTCTCAAATGTGTTTTACAGGACTTCTCTTCTTAAATTGTTAATGTTCCATGACATGGCTTTAGAACAAGTTTTTCTTCTCCTTTTGCAAGGCTTCCATTGGTTCTTGTGTTTTTCAACCACTCTCTGATGGAAAATTGTTGTTTCTGAACAAAAATATTTTTTATGAATTAAAATATTAGTTGATTGAGAATTTTAAAAATATTAGGGCGAAGTTGATTACAACTTGTAACTTAGTATATTAAACAAAAAGATACCTAATATAAAATTGATTGATGGATAGAAAAGTTTAAAAGAAACCTTCCATGGTAAACGGGACTGATTCCTGATATAAAATCAATTTTATAGAAACAATTTGTATTTCAGAAATAATTTTACTTTATAATCTAAATAAATAAATTCTATTAATTAATTAATTAACGTTTGAAATGTTATTTTAAGGGACAAATCGCCTTTTTAATTTATAATACTTTTTAAAAAATAGTTATTTCAAAATTAATTATGCCAAAATATAAACTTCTCGGTGTTGTATGATTAGTAAAACTACTCACTCAACAACTTGTCGTATTAAATATAACGACGTAATTAGATTCTCTGTTCGATTGCAGGGACAAAGAGAATCGGTATTTTTTTTTCTATTATGCAGCTCGTATCAAAATATCAGGAAATATTTACAAAATATTTTTGACATGTGTTTCAAAACATTAGAACATATCCCAAATGCAAATGGCAAAAGCAAGTTTATTCTTTTTTAGTTAGAGTATGGAATGCATCGTCATTAATAGTACTCCTTCAAAATTAAAAAAAGAAGTTAAAATTTACACGTCAGTTTTAAGTGAAGATTATATATTATATCCATTTTTTTGGGTTAAATATGTTTTTATGTTCCTGAACTTTGGCCAAAAATTAGAATCCGTCCATGATCGAAACTTTGATAAATTTTGATCCCTAACCTTTAAAAATGAATGAATATAGTCTTTTTAAGCCAATTACGTTAACTTTTTTCAACATGTTGAATGTATTTTATGTTAATATTAGAATTGTTCACGCCATTTGACACATTCTTGGCTCAATATTTACTGAAAAATGCGTTTGAAACCGAAAAAAAATTAACAAAATTGGATTAAAAGGACTATAATCATTCATTTTTAAAATTTAAGGACCAAAATTTATCAAAGTTTCGATCAAGAACGAATTCCAATTTTGGGTTAAAGTTCAGAGACTAAAAACATATTTAACTTTTTTTTTTTTAATATCATGTTTCTTTTTTTTATTGGATGTGCAAGGGCAGTAGATTTTTCAATAAAATCTAATACATGATAAAAAAATAAAAAAACGAAAGCAAGTTTGTTCTTCAAGTTTCATTAGACAGCCCATTCACAGAAGAAAAGGCAAAGTTCTCACAACAGAATAATTTAGACTTAAAAGTAGAACTAAAAGTGATTCTAAGTAAACTAAAAGTCTTAAAATTATGTTACGAGGTGCTGATTCTAATTTTGATAAAATAAAAGTGCTACTTATCAAAATAATCTATTGCCAAAAGATTATTCCTTCTGTATTCAAAAGTTGTCTTCCTTGTGAACATATGTACATTTTTCTTTCTTCTAATTGACATTACCCAATCAAATCTAACAACCAAGAACTAGTATTTTGAATATAATAAAAAGACTTGAAAAAGATATGTTAAATTAAATCATATAAACATTATCAGTGCACAAGTCTATACACATTTTCCTCTCAATACAATAGGACACTCGTAATAAACTAACTCTGAACTCACAATGGAGAGAGTTTGTTGTGATGGGGATCCGAAAGTGGTATGAGTTCCATTATCTGAATTAGGAATTTTCGTTCCCCTTCATCAATAACAAAGGTGAAAGGGGTTCGCCTAATCCTAATGACATTTCTGTTGATTGACCTAATTTTCATTTTTTTTTTTCATCCTATATTTTACTAATCTATCTAAAACATAGAGTACAGATAAATCCAGCAAAGCAGGTAACTAATTTGTCTGCTCTTCCAGAAGAGAGAAACCATCAAAGGAGTCGTGAAGGCATTGAGCCTTGAGAATACCCATTACCTACATTTTGTTTCTTCTTGAAATTTGTAACACTACAATGAGGACATATATATTCTAGCCCATCTGTTTTTGCATAATCCTGCAAAAGTTGTGAATTAAAGAAAAGAACCTTAATATAATTAAAACCAAAGTGATATTATTTTTCTCTATATAACATCAAGACTCATCGTATATATAATAATTCTATGTGATGAAGTAGTACCTTAAATGCGCCTAGACCCTGCCTTCTGTCACAGCCAAAGTGGGCCCACTCACCACATATGCCACAATTCACCCAATCACCAGCTGCACTACTGTTTAGCAGTAAAGATTGTATATAAAAATTATATTAGTTGTTGCTCTACGGTTGCCAATCATAAAGTGAAAGATAAATTACGACTCTTAAAATTATGAGACTGCATAGCTCCACTGACTTAAAAAATATTAAGTACAAACCTGTGACACAACAAGCAACATTCTCCATCCACATCGTCATGTGCCAATTCATATTCTAAAAGGTAGGTCTCATAATGTCTTTTCAGGGTATTTCCAACACCCTGTAGAAGAAGACACAAAAACCCTTAACCAGTTAATTTCACATAATAAAAAAAATTCAGTCAGAACATAATTTCTGAAGTAGTCAAAGAACTTCTTATCAGTGCAATCTTAACTTCTCTGCCAATATAACTAACAGTGTTTTAAAACAGAGGCATAGCCAACAACATATGATTATCAGTAATTAAACCAACGCCTAAGTCAAAGGCCCAAGCCATAAAAATAAACTGATTGTGCGCCATTTTTAATGTTTGGAATGAGGAACAGAACAGAACACTGTAAAAGAAAGAAAGCACTAATGAGGTGAAGGCTTCTAAGGTAGGGTGCAAGCAACACTCAGTTTTGGGACCAAATGACTATTCAAGGTATATAGCCAACTAATAGAACTTACAGTCATCCTATTGGTAGTTGTGTAATTCCGCATCTTTGAAAAGATTTGCCCCTTCCAGTTGATGCCATTGCCAACATGAAATCCTCCTCTCGTAACCACCTAAAAAGACCAACAAATTGAGAAAGAAAATATACAAAAAAAAAATAAAAACTCATCCATAATCATTCTCAAAGAATATAGAGTCATCAACTCACCTCTTTATACAAATTGTAGAGATCAAGACGTTTTCCATTGAGTATGGCATCAGGGAACTCAGCAAGCCCTCCTTGAGGAATTAGGCGATTATGTCCCCGGAGAATTAGAAACTCCATGACGTCTTTAAGAAATTCCTCCTAATACAGAAAGTTACAGTAAAGATTAGGATAAAATGTCTTTATGGAATACAGACAAAAAATCACTAAAAGGAAAACAATCAGAAAACAAGAAAAGCTAGAGATTTCTTTTTCTTTTTTTTTTGCTTTTTAAATATAGATTGTCATTGAATGTTTGCATCGTATATCAGTTGGCCATTGGCTCAGTATGATTTAGCAATATTTAGGTCTTAGAATAACATTCTTTTATGAAATATTGATCCAAAAAGATCATTAATTAGAAAAGGAAGATCATCCTTCAAGGATAGACAATTAAAATTCACATTAATGTTAAAACCATATAAGTAAACTCTCTTTGCTGGATGACAGCAACCATTTTCATCAACTTATGTAGTAATTTAGACGTTTCTATTTGAAAATTGTTAGAAAAAATAGTCTTGAATAGGATTTATTGTAAGATGTTGTGTGCTTTGTGCTAGACCTAGTTCCTAGGTGCATATTTTCGAATTCTCTTCTCTTCTCTCTCATACATTGCATTTGATGTATGCCAAGTTATTATAAATATGAAATCCTAAGAGAGAGGAACACACTCTAAAACTCATTCTAATTCCTCTGTATTTTTCTCAAGTAAGATAATGCTATATTCAAAATAAAAACAGAGCACAATCCTCAAGTTATATATTTAAAAGAAATAATCCCTGTAATTAGAATTTTTGAATAAAAAATTGTCATGAGGCATAGGTTACAGCTCATCAAATTATCTTAAAACAATGGACAAAGGAAAACTAACCTCAGAGCACGTCTGTACTGGGCCTCTACCGCAACCATGCTTCTTAAGAGGCAATGGGTTCAATGAAATAACCTGCTTAGATTGAGCTGCACTTGAAAATGATTTTCTGTGTGTTGCAGATGCTGATCCAGTACTCCGCTTTGCTGGGGCAATAAGTGGCAAATTAGCCTCAACTTGGCCACCATCAAAACCATCTGCCTCAGAAGGTCCACAAAAAGGTGTCATTCTATGGCGGCGAATGTGAGGGATTGGCCTCATTGCAGATACTTTTAATCTCTGTCTAGCAGGAGTTAATGGGGTGCTAATGCCATTCGCCATTTTTCTATCCTTTTCCTCTTCATTTACTTTACAAACAGCACCATGCCCTGCAAAGACACCGTCATGAAGACCAAGGCTAGCCCCTTGGCTTGGTTCACACCTTTTTCTTCTAGGAGGGGGTGGTTTCAACCAACCAGGGGGACTGCTAAATATTATATTATCTTTGCTTGTACCACTATCTTTCTCACAACTTTGATAAAAGAAAAGTAATCGCTCAGCGTCATTTTTCTCAAAAGAAGCTATAGGCAACCCCTGAATACTAGCAATACCGAGTGCAACTAAACTTCGATAAGAAACCTCAGGTGCTAGCTGTCTCAAAATCTGAAGGGAGCAACAAGACAAGCAATTATGAATCCGAATAACAAATATGACTAATGTAGAACTCCAATTCTTATAGGATGCAAACTTTGGATACTGAACTTATCATCCATGTATTTATGAAGAAGTCCTTGTTACTATTTGAGTTCGTTCATTATTAGCCATCCAAATGTAAATTATGCAATTTGAAAACAGGATAAGCAGGTGGGTCAAAATCGTGTGATTAGTAGAAACAATGATTACTGCTTGAAAGAATAAAAATGATAAATGCCAGCGTGCAAATCTTTGGTTATCTTAGATTATTAGCCATGCAAATGTAGATTATCCAATTTGAAAACAGGTCAAGCAGGTAGGTCAAAACAGTGTGATTAGTAAGGAATGATTACTGCTTGAAAGAATCACAATGAAAAATGCCAGAGTGGAACTCTTTGGCTATCTTAGAACCATTCTCATTATAATAGGGCTAAACAGAAGCATATTTAAAGAATTTGGTACTCCCATTTGAAAGAGGGAAGAAGATGAACACAAAAACAATGATGCAGCGTAGTTGACAACAAAGGTAGATGCCCGGTAGGAATACCACTGTCTAATCATTCCTAGTACAAAATTTGACATCAAAGGTATTATAAGCAGAAAATGCAGGATAAAGTCTTAACATATAGGTTAGATAATCCCACAACAGAACAACAAGCAATGATTAAAGCATTGATGAATCCTAAGTATGAAACTAGCAAGAAGGAAAGACATCAAGAAATAATAACTTTAAGCAATAAGACATTAACAAAGATAACATTATAATAAAGAAGGGGAAACGGGAGAGAGATGTTAAAACCTGCAAAGCCCATTGAGGAAGCTTCATGCAAATTTCAAATACAGGTGCTCCACAGGCAATAGAAGCAGATCTGCGAGGTTCAGAAATATTCTGTTTGTTTCCCTCATTGTTGAGTTGTGCATGAACTAGTTGACTCTTCTCAATTATCTCATTTTTTATATGACTCTCCAAGAGCTAAAAGGTAAAACAGATAGACCAAAGAATAAGATTTTAAAAATTAAAAATTTCAATATGTAAAGTATCTTGCACATTGTATATATTATCATTACACCTTATATGCGCGCTTATTGACTTGATGCTTAACAAAATAGTCATTAGAGAATTTAATGATAAAGAAAATGATAAAAAAACCGTGACATTCCAAAAGAAATGACAAATTATATTCTGAAGACAAAATGGTACTAAAAAAATCTTGAGATATTAAAAAAAAAAAAAAGGAAAAAACTTACTCCAACATTAAGAAACATAATATATGTATCTATGCCTATAAAAAGTTGATGAGAGAAATGTCAGATTAGAACTAAAAAACTATTATATATCAGGGCAAATAGTGTTTATTCTTGGCTACATCAATAATACTTAAACAACAGTACCATAGATAGTTGGAGGGTACCTGATCATTAAAACAAGTTTGTGCACTGCCAGATACCAGAAGTGAGATATGTGCAGAACTACAAGTTGATATATCACATCGCATGGTCACAACTCCACGAGAAAAAGTGGCTGCCTGAAGAGGTGGTGGTGGGGCACTGTACCATAGCATAAAAAGATATATTACAAGGTGGGAAATCATATTCATCAGTTCAATAGTGAAAATCCATGAAAATACAGGAATTTGAATGAGAGAAACACTTTTCAAGTCATCAAATGCATGAGTATAAATCATATGCAAGTTATATTGACATACCTAAACTTGCCATGGAGCTTGCAACCTCGGATCTGAAAAGATAAATACAAAAGCTGAGAAAACCTCCCAATACACCATCTCAAGCAGACGTAAACATTGTAGCAAAAAGCTACAAAACAAGACATGGTAAAAGACTACTAAAATTACAGTGGGAAGTTGCATTTTATTATATTATATTTAAATTGCTCCTGAGGAAAGAATACACCAGATTCATAATGATGGCAGCAAAACAGTGTATTTTATTTCATTAACAGTAAATTTTTAAGTTTTATATTATAAGAAAGGTTAGATATCTGAAGATTTTGCTGGCACGGAGTTTTATCATCCAAGTAAGATATTTTAACTAAACATAAAGGTAACGTACTTCAATAGTTAAGAGAGCTCTGAGTCCATCCTCCAAAGATCTCAGCAATGTCTCGTCCTGGAAAGAAGCAAAAGCCATGTATAATCAGTAAATGATATCTAGTGTGGATGGGTGTGTTTATTTAAGCGCATTGTTACATAACAATCTTTTCGTCAGTCATAAATTGGTAAACATACTTTTGTTTTGTTCCACAACAGAGAAACTTATTTTCAACATGCATATGTAGGTGGGGCATGCCAAAATGTCACAGTTACCACAGACAATTTTCCTTAAATTAGCATCAATTTTTAAAGGTTTTTAGAGCACACTAATAGGAAGCAGAATTCCAAAGAAGCTTACAACAGTCGAAGGTGCACCACAGATAAGGAACCTCAAGTTCACTTCATCTTCATGTATCTTAATTGCAGGCAGAGTTCCTGAGGAATTTTCGTCATCATCTTCCTCATCAATCTCTGGAGGGTCAACATTGATTTTGAGACATTCACCAAGAAGGTGTGGCCCCATCTCACTAAGAGCACCATGACTATCAGTAGAAAGTAATTGGTTGTTTTGGACACAGTAAAGTTCAAAAGAGGCACGTGCAAGATGAAAAGCATCCCACGTATGTGTAGACGAACTGCAAAACATTGGAAACAGCACGAGATGTTAAGTACTACCTTGAAAATCTTAAAAAATCTACTTGAATTTCTCCTTTTCCGAAGAAAAGAAAGGGTCTCAAATATTGCATGGACACAGAATATGAGAGAAACAAGGCCCACAGGACAGTGTAAAGTGTCGCCCTTCATAGTTCAAACAAAAATATTAGTAAATTTTTTAAAGATTTACTTTAACAATAGATAAACTAGAAAAATTCCAGATTTCATAGGAAAGTATTCCTTTCATGGATGAGCCACAACTAGAAGCATATTAAACACGTATGCAATCATTCATCAATATGACTTCAATCAGTAGGACAATTGGATTTAGGACATAAAATCATTTCATTGCGAATGCACCACATGCTTGCAAGTTGCAATAAAATAAACAATATCATACCTCTGTACAACTGAAAGAAATGCTTGACGAAAATGGCAGGCAGCATAAGAAGAAATGGTATTCTTCCAAAATATAACATATGGGACTCCCTGCAAAGTCAATCCAATTAAATAAGCCAACTTTCACCATAGGATTATCAGAATGCAATGTTTTCTTTTGGTTTTTATCATCCTTCAAAAATTGTAGTTTGTTGAGTATTGATAGCTGAGTTTTAACAAGCAACTAAGACAAAATTACCTTAAGATGAAGAGATTCTGCAAAACTTTCACCATTTGGTATTTCTAAATAAACCTGAAGAAATCAATAAAATTGCATCAAATGAAACACCATACCCACAATGCCAACAAAGGGGAACAAATGTAAATCAGATAAACGTATTAGTTTTTATAATATCAAGAAACCTATTTGGGCAAAAAAAAATTCTTAATAAGAAATAGGCTGAAAAGAATGTTAGTAATTTTAGTGCACAAAATTAGACCTCAAAATTTTGAGACAAACACAATAAATTTCATGAATAAAGTGATAAGCACCAAAGAACTTGGGAAACCTTCACTTAAAAGCTAGCTGTTAAGGGGGTAGAACCAAGTACTTGAGTAACCAACCAAGCATCCCATATTACTTAATGTGAGACTTAGTCATCCTATAATAATTATAATAATAATAATAATAATAATACCCAAATCCATGTCAAAATGTCTCCAATATATCACCAAGTTTCCATAGTCTAAATTCTTTGGTATCACATTGACTGGTCCAATACTCGTGGTACAAATATCTGTGCCATACAACTGATCTAGGAAAATATAGAGAAAAGTTTCTAATATTCTTAACAGTATGCATTTCTAATTCCTTTATTTTTCCTTCTTTCTCCTACATTCTTAATAGTATGCAGATCTACTTCCTATATTTTCCCTTCTTTTTCCAAGGCTATTAATCACCATAATATAACAAGCAAGTAACAACACAGAAGCTACATATTTTACAAGCTCTCCATTTTCTTCACTGACCTTAATACACACACAATCAAAAAGTAGCTAAAAATTCAGAATACATACAGCCGTCGGCAATGTGGAACCAAAGAGCTCTGTGATATCTTCAGAAGTCGATAATTCCAATCCTTGCCAAACCAGTGAACCAACTCTGCCATTCTCTAGCTGCTCTCCTTGCAAATAAACAAAATTCGGTTGATACGACTCCAGCACTTTCCTAAACTGTTCCTTATCCGGATTCCGAAGAGTTTGAACCTGCATTAACAAGACATCCCCATCATGCTATTCCAGTGGCTCCCAACGTCAAACCAAAACCTACATTACATCAATGTGAATGCGTTAATCGTGCATACCTCAAGACGCCCTGCGGAAACGAGCTCAGGGAAAGGATATTCGTGTTGATTCTGTGAGGACTTGTGCTCCCCAAAACTGGTCCCACAGGTTACAGCGAGAAGAGTGCAAGAGTGCTTCGGAGCTCCTTGAGGATGGAACGGAAACATCGTTGTTCAAGCTAAACCGAACACCGTTCAGACAAGCACGCACACTGAGAAAACTGAAATTTCTGGCGTGTAAAGTTGGACTCAGACGGGACTCAGTTACGCACTTTGCTGCACCGGAGAAAACGCCGTTGCGCAAAACTACGGAGGAATCGCGAGGGTCCGTTGCATAGTCGGACGAACAAAGAGAGGTGGCGATCGAAGAGAGAAGGCGCGGCAATGGCGGTGCGCGAGAAGAAGAGGATTAGGAACTGCAAGTATTAAAACCCTAACGTGATGGATGGATTGGGATTGGAAGATGAAGATTGAACAAGAAGAAGATTGGGAAAACGTGATGCGGATTCGGGATTCACATCTTCTCATGTTGTTCTTTCTGAGGTCTAAGACGGCGTCGTTCTGCTTCCTAATTTAGTTTTTTTACAAAATTACACTGATTAGTTCTTTCAAACTGGGTTAGTTAGTTAGTCTGTGTTGTTTCTTGACTTTTTTAGAAAATAAATCTACAAAAATATTTTCTTTTTAAATTAAAGATAAAGATAGATATTATCTTTTACAAACAAAATTTAAAATTATTACATGTTGACTGATAAAAAAATAATTATAAATATAACAACTTTTAGTTAATCAATTGTTGTTATTATTTTTTTATATAAAAACTAACCAACCACTCTTTTGTTTAGCATTGGGATTCCAAACAAACTGGCCTTTGCATATCATGGACATATGCCATAATGCCAAATGTTTTTTGGTACCATGGACATATATATATATATATATATAAAATTCTATTGCTTTTATTTGACTAGATAATAAATTTACAAAGAAAATTATATTAGAATTAGAGAAAATGGTTAACTTAAAATTGATATGTTAGATAAATAAATAAATAATAAAAAAATACTTTGAATAGCATTGTACACATGCACCGAATGTGAATTAAAACTATTGGAAATAGTATAGAATTTTAGAATGTAATAAAATATTTAAAATTTTGTAAATAAACTCATTTATATATTAATATTTATAACACAAAAACCAATATATATTATAAAAGTTATCTCTAGAGGAGAAAGTATTTTTTGCATATTAAAAATTATGAGTACATATCTTTTAGTGTTAAAATTATAAAATGCGGTTGAAGTTTTAATATTTATAATTTAATATTTGTAGTTTTAATAGAATTTTAAAATTTATTTAATAGAGACGAATATACAGTTATAACCATAGTTGAAGTTCTTAAAAAATGTTGCTATTTATAGGAACAAATATTTAAAATAGAATCAATCTTTTAAAACAAGCACTATATTTTACTCAAAAGTGATACATAATGTAAAATACATATTCAAGATAGAAAATTCTCACGATAAGAATAATAATGATTCATTGTTCTAAAACTTAAACACAAGAATAAGATTATATATTTTTCTAAACTTTAGAAACTGTCAAAAGAAATATGAACATTTGATGATAAGGATATGATAAGGATTTATAAATTTTGGAGTCAACTTATTTTATTTTATTGTTCTTCCTATATAGGTGAATGGTATAACCCTTATAAATATATGATTACTTGCAGATAATTCTAAATATTATATTTTATTTGTATACTTTTTTTTATCCTCTCTCTGTTTTCAATCTTTCATGAATGATCTTAACCTTTTCATTTGTCTTTTGTATTAATTATGATCCCATCAACACATTTTTAGAAACTCTATAATTATAACATTCATAATAAGTATTGATACCTAAATCTTCTTTCTCTACAGCAACATTTATTTTCAAAATGATACATTTATTGAAAATCATAGTTTTTTTTTTTAAATCCAACCATCTTTTTAAAAAAAAAAAAAGAAATAGAATATGGGCATTAGACTATACTAAAGTTTATATTTTAAAAATATATTTTAATATAAATTCATAGTTGAATTTAATTAATTTAAGTGCACAAATAATCCTATTTATCCGTTAGAGATATTGCATTAAAATTGATTCAACTTAAATTTATCCGTTAAACACAATCCCACGTTTCAAAAAATTTTCGGCAGCATTATTTTATTTTAGCATGCCTTATGAATGCTTGCTTATACCAGATTTTTTTTTCCACCACGTGACAATAAAGACTTAATTTTCCGTACCTTTTTGGTCGGTTATTACTTTGACCTTTGAACTATTTTATTTATGATTAAATAGTTTCAGTTGATGGTTCAGAATGTTTTGATATTTTAATATTTAATATCCAATAAATATGCTAATTTAGATTTTATACTAATTTCATTAAATTAACAATGTAGATATATAATTATTTTAATATTTTAAAATATATTGAAATATGAACACAAAAATAAGTTCAAGATTAAAACTAAATGAAAGTCAAAGTAATCAAAGTTAAGAGACTGAAATTATATATTTTATAAAATATAAGAATTGTAACTACAATTAAATCAAAGTAAAATTAACAAAGAGATAAAGATTGAATATCGAACCGCTCCACCTGTATGCAGTCAATAAAAATGAAATTGTATTTTGTACAACTTTTTAAACAGAATTTTATTATGTATCTTAATAAAATAGCATTTTGCAAATGCTAAAATATGGGTTTCGATACACTTTGTATATATGCACACGAATTTATTGGTACCGAAGAAAATCAAATTTGACGGTTATTCTTTACCTTGGGTTTGGTTAACGAGGGATTTTAACATTCCAAAAAAAATTAAATATCTGATAATTGAATTTTTTTTAAAATAAGTTTGCATGAAGTAATTAAAATATTATAGATTTCAATTTTTTATTTAGATAAAGCATTTTTAATTTCTATTTTATGATAAATTCAATTCTATCTTTATAACTCGGTCTGACACAACTTAACTCGACCTGGACCCAAGCTTACTCCTCTCGAGTCGACCTTGATTGACCTTCAACCCGGGTTGACTTTCAACCTGGGTTGTCCCGACCTTTAACTTGGGCTTGCCTGGCTCACATTTCATTCTAGTCTGCCCCAGCTTGACCTTCGGTCTGGACCGAATCAACTCGACCTTCGACCTATCTCGACCCGACTTGACCTCTGACCTGTTCCAGCACAACTTGACCTTCGTCTTGCCTCAACCTTCGTCCTGAACAAGCCTGATGGAGATGTGACAATGAGCAAGGACAATGATCCACTTGAAGAACTTGGAGGACCTATGACAAAGGCTAGAGTCTTGTCTCAACCTTCGTCCTGGACAAGCCTGATGGAGATGTGACAATGGGCAAGGACAAGGATCCACTTGAAAAACTTAGACCTATGATAAGGGTTAGAGCAAGAAATTCAAAAGAAGTTCTCCAGAAAGTGTTGTCCATTTTACTTTAATACAAGCCCAAGTTTCAAGGAGAAAAAATCAAGGTTGTGAATTGCATCATAGTCCAAATGGAGGAGGATTAATATACCAATTTGTTGTTGTTTCTTTTAAGTTATTAGTTTGGTTAAACAAGGGCCCAATGATCTATAACAAGGCATGCACATATATGTTGAGGTGTGTGATTTGTGCAGGGATTCCTAGTTACCATGTACTTGCTGCATCAAATCAAATTTTGGGAAATTTGATTACTACTTAGAGGTATATATTATGTTTTATCAAGTCTCTCACTATTGAAATCTTTATAATTGGATCTATTTATAACCAAGGTTATTGATCTTTTATATTTTTCTTATGTTTCAGCCACTAAATACTCATCAAGAAAATTAATCATAAGACAATCAACAAGAGCAAGAACATGATGATTATGTAGTTATACTGATTATTAGGTGTTAAGAAACTTTAGATATTATTATTACTACAGGTGGAACTTTTGTTATATATAATCACTAGTACAGGGAAGGCAAACGACAGCGGTTATTTTGCACTTTTGGCTTCGGGTTCGCACCCGAGGCATATACTGCCGAGGTAAAAAGACTCTCGTTTATGCCTCGGTTATTAACCCGAGGCAGAAAAAGTAGTTACTGCCTCGGTCTCCTTCAACCGAGGCCTAATTGTGTATCAGAAATAAAAAAAAATTCGACGGAGCAGCGGCGGTGCAGGCGAAATGAAGGGTTGCTGCTCCAAGTCCTTCAACTTCACACCCACCACCTCTTCCCCACTCCCACCCCTTTTCACAAATTCCCCAATCTCTCTCTCCAAACAAACCACCCTCAACCCTTTTGAACCATCTCAACAAAACCTCTCAGAGCACTCTTTGCATAAACATCCATCACAGCTTCGAAACCCTGCTTTCGCGAAAACCTGACTCACGATTGGATCGTTGAGGATTGACAAAACGAAGTGCTTCAGAAACGACGCCGTGCCCCCGTGCTGGCTCTGCTGGTACGCATGGAAGCTCTCCGGCTGCCACCGCTGGTTCACCTGCGACCGCTTGATGGCCGCCATGAGCGAGTTCGACACCGGAGCGAGTTCCTCCTCGTCGCCGCCGCCGCCCCCCTTGGACGACGAAAGCCGGTCCAGCGATACCCCCACGGAGCGGTGGTGAAGCCGGAACAAAGGCTGGGGTGCAATGGAAGAAGAAGAAAAGATTTGGATGTGGTGTAGGGATGCTCAGAGAAGAAGAAAATCGTGATGGTTTGCGCGGCTGCAAAAGGATTTAGGGTTTTTTAAACCCTACGAAGCCATACTGCCTCGGTTAATTCGAAACCGAGGCATATTATCTTACTATATGCCTCGGTTGGCAATAGACCCGAAGCAAAAAGGTTCATACTACCTCGGTTATAAAAGAACCGAGGCATATTCTATCAGTGAATTAAAACAAAACAAAAAATACAGCCAAGTAACTGCATCGGGTAAAAAAAACCTGAAGCAAAAAAGCTATTAGGCCTCGGTTCTGTGGTAACCGAGGAATAAAAGCAGTTAAAAATTTTCAAATTTTGTGAACAGCGCGAATTCGCAATTTTTTTTAAGCTATATGCCTCGGTTAGTATAACAACCGAGGCATAAAATCGGTTAGTATAACAACCGAGGCATAAAAGGTGCATTTAATTACAAAAATGCCACCGCATGTTTATATGCAGCGTGTATGTAGGAACCGAGGCATATACTGCGATATAAAAACTCTAAAATGCACTAGTGAATCATATGGTTGAATGTATTAATCTTTGGATTTTTAACATTATTGATAAATTTAAATATGAACATTGTATGTTACATTTGATACTTTTAATTACATATTGTAAGTTGTGTGCATTTGTATTGGTCTTATTTTAAATTTTATGAAATTTTTTAATATGTTCATGATTGTATTAAGTAGAACAAAAATCAATATGAACAAAAGGATATATCAGCATTACATACGGATATATCAGTAGGTAAATTACCTACTGATAAATTCGTTCGTAATTACTTAGGATTTGTTCGTATGTAATTATCTATGGATAAATTCGTATGTAATTTATCTATGACTAGTTTACCTACGGATTTTTGTCTATATGTAATTCATAGATAAATCAATTTTACTTACAGATTTTATGTGTTACTTACGAATTTTTACAATAAATAATACCACTTTTTCTTGTAGTGTCTAAGAGAGATTGATTGACAATTTTGGTAGAGTTATTTGCATAAATAATTATAACAGTATTAGTTATTCAGAAAGAATGGAAATCAATTCAGAACGTAAAAATAGAAGAAACGTTTTTTTTTTGGGAGTAGGGAAAGAGAGTTAGGTTTACATAGAAAAATTGGTTACCAAAAAAAATTGGGATTCTCACAAAATTCAATGAACTCTGAAAATATCTCAACAATCAATATTCCAAATAAATTTATAATAAATATAATTGGCATGAAAATTTTATTAAAATAATAAAAAAACTATGGGAGAATCGCATTAAACTTATAATAAGATTACATCGTAATCATAGAAAAAGAAACCTATTACGAAAAATAGAAAACATTTAATGTATTAATTTTTTATATCAAACTCCTTAATTAATCACTGACCTTTAAAGATATAAATAGAATTAAAATTGCAAAAAGGTTGTGTTTGAATGTCAAAAAATTAATTTAAATCATTACAATGAATATGAATAATAGAGTGAATTAAGAAAATAACTTATTACTAATACAATATTATAATAAATAATGTAATGTATCCATTAACTCTTAAACAAAAATAAGATGCTATAACAAATAAAATAAAATAAAAACTAAAAACACACACCAGTGTGAAATGATGATATTATAACAAGCCTATGGGTTCAAAGTGAACTGTTGTAATTTAAAATGTGCCTAATATTGACATAAATGTTACATCGGTCTTCATTTAAATCGATGTAAAATATGCAAAATGTGTAATATTGTAAAATACTTACAAAATCATAAATCTTGAAATAGTAACACGTAGAATTTACTTTATATGATATTGTGTTTGTATCATTTTTGTAATATATATGTGCATATTACATGGGTTACAAAATGTCCTTTTTGAAGTTATAAAATCTCTTTTTTTAAGTAATGCCCTAACAAGCTCCTATGTTAATTAAAGAAGCTAAATAACTCACTTAAACTCCGTAAAGAAAAGCATGTCACTGTTATTCCGCCTAAAAATGAAACAAAGTCTTAATTTTAATGATTTTAAATTGATGATGAATTTTAACAAAACACATGGATCTGATCCCTCTTAAATAGATTGGTTTCACACAGGACTAGATGAGATATAATTTTGTTTATTTTCTTCACCCTTCCGGATCTTATGAACAACCATTTCACTTTATGCATGGATTCAAATTTCATTATTCATCACTATGATCTTTCCTATGCACTTCTCATTTCATTATATCAACCACACACAAAGAGATAAAATGGTCTTTATTACTTAATGGGTTAAATATGTTTATGGTCTTACAAATTTTAGTGAAAATTGAAATCAGTCTTGAAAATTTTTAACCAATTTAGTTTCTCATATTTGGAAATGTGTGAATTTAATTCTTTAAACTAAATATTTTTAAATTTATTTGAAGTTTTAAACACATTTTTCAACAACATTAAAGTAAAAATGTGTCAAATAGTATAAACAAACTAAAATACTATAATAAAATGTGTTTGAACTTAAACTACAAATAAACTTAATAAAACTTGAATAAAACAATTAAATCCACGTTTTTATAACAAAACAATAATTTTCCAACCTTAACACTCTCATATGACAATTTCTTTTTCATTAAGTAAAACAATGTTTTACTGATTTAATTCAACGATGCAAATTAATGACAGAACCTGTGAATATTCCATCAATACATAGGGCACATTCTTTTCATAGATATATGGTAATAGTGGCTACTGCCATTCTTACTTTTGCATCAAGAACTCTGCAACAATGGTGGATTCCAAAGTTTAGTGTTAGGCTAAGCCAGTGCCATGTGTGGAATCTTTGCTTAATTTTCTTAACCATATACTTTATGTCATGTCATCTTTTGTAGCACAAGTTTCATGTGTCTATATTGCAAACTATTATTATACAAACAAATCTCTGTCAGCATCTTTCGGCCGTGTCCCTGTGGGCCAAATAAAAGCAATAATACAAAACCCAGAAATAGACACAAGCCATAATTTTCACCACCTACTCCATTATTTTTTGCTCCCTCTTCTCAACTTTTTTGACCTAAGCAAAAAACATGCTGTAAAAGGCTGCATCAATCCCAGATAAATAAAAATATTTGTATTCTAATGAAACTTAATCCCACACGTGTTATATAAGGCCACAAAACCTTACACAGTAAAAAAAAAAAAACATGAGTGATAGTGCCTTTTTGTGGGGCATGGTTCCTTTAAATATCAGCCATTCCTTCCTTTCAACGATTCATCCACTTCCATTTTCTTTTCTTTCTCCTCTGTGTGCTCCATTTTCCTTCTGCGTTTCTCCACTCACCATGCTTCCAAAGTTCATCAACATTAGCCCCTTTAAAGTTGAACACCAACAAGAACTGAAGCATGTCAACAAAAGAAGAAAGCATGAGAAATCGTTTGAGAGTAGCAGCGTTGGTTTGAGACTTCTCCCTCAAATCACCACCACCTCAAACAACACATCAAACGTTCTCTTCAAATCTGCAATGAGAAAGCCAAACCAATATTCCATCCCTCACGACTTCTGCTTCCTTAAAACTTGCAATCTCTGCAATAAACACCTCAGTCCAGACAAAGATATTTACATGTACAGGTACATAAATCGATGTAAAATTCATCTTATAAATAGATTTTGTGAGGTTGAATTATGTATGGTATCAGAAACATGAGTTTAAGTCTATTCTGATATAATATATAAATGGATACAAACCTCATTTTACATGTCAGTCAATTTTGTGGAGTTGAATTAGATACGATATTAACGTAGTTGTTGTGTTTTTGATTTGTGAAATGATGTTTGTGCAGAGGAGATCAAGGTTTCTGCAGTGTGGAGTGTCGAAACAGACAAATAGTTTTGGATGAGATGAAGGAATTAGAAAGCTCGACGAAGAAAATGGTGGCCTCTTACAGACAATGTTGCGGTGAGGCGCGTGAAGAGACTCGTCTTATACTGAAGGACCTTCGAATGCAGAGACTGAAATCTAGAGTGTGAAGAAAATTTTCCTTATCAGAATAATGAAAACCACTGGAAATAATAATTTTTGTAGATTCCTGCAAAGGAAAAACATGTTATACTGTTCATCTTTGTTTTTGAGAATTTTGACAGAATGATTGTGACATGTTGTTCAATATTTTTTTAACCATAGTTTATATTTAGTTTGATCTTTGGAAAGAAAAAATAATAATAATAATTATTATTATTATGAATATTCTATGCTGTTGTTATCATACCCTGACGTACTTATGTTTATGTATGAAAAATGGTAGATAAGGATAAGATTTTAAATTCCGTTTCTAGCCCTTCAATTTTCCATAATTAATGGGTATATATCTTATCACATGAAGTGTTGTTTTTGACAAGGAAATTCATTGGAGGAATAATAAATATTGGACCCAGCTTTAAACACTCATATGAACTGGCATCAAGATATTTTGCTATCAATGGATTTTATAAAAGTTAGATTATTATTTCAGTTTAATAAAATGTTTATAATTTTTATAAAGATCAATTATATATTTTTATTTTTGAAATAAAAATGATGGATAACTTGGAAGAAGATGAGAGAAGAGAAAGTGACAGAAGAGAAATATTTTAAGGAAAACGTTAACAGACTTGACTACATCCTATTTTTGCTGAGTCACACTGGCCACTCTTATTTATTGCTTTGGAAAGGTATCTAAAACATCAATATACAATTAAATGATAATTTTATTTTGGACTATATATATATATATATATATATATATATATATATATATATATATATATATTTTTTTATTAAAAAAATACTTAATATACATTTTTTTATTTTTTTATTTTATTATTTTATTTCTATCCTCTTATTATATATTTTATAAGGATAATGATATTATAACTTTATTTTTTAATTCTTATCATTCATTTTTTAACATGGTTTAATATGGATCATAATTAATGTACTATTATTTAAAAAAAAAAAAATAACTCACATTAAATCACGTCAAAAAATAGAAAATAAAAATAAAATATAAAAATCATAATATAATTCTTGATCTTCAAAATTTTTTTTTTTTTTCTTTTATCTTCTTTCCTCTCTTTAGGTTGTAGTTGAAATGTCTATTAATATCTTGAATGTCCATGAAACATTTCTCTTTCATTTAGTCATCAATCATCCATTCATAATATTATTATTATTATCATCATTATTATATAGTTGTCAAGCGGTTATTTTCAATTTTAAATTATTATTTTTCAGATAAATATTGTGAAAATAAATGAGTAGAGGAACTGAATCTTAAATAGGTAAAGAAAGGTGTGAAGGGAGACATAAAGAAGAAAAAGTTAACGAAGAAAACAATAGAGACGAAAATGAATTTATTGTCTTCTAGTTCAAAAAGATATACTTATTGTTTACTAGAAAAGCATAAAATATTTGTTATTAAATCTAACTCATATTTATATAAAATCAATTTATAAAAGTGGGAATTGATATTTTTATATTCTATTAATACTATGTGGTTTGAGATCTCTTCAAAAGATATATATTTATTTTTACTATTATTGACTTCTAATATTTTATTTGCAGTCGTTATGGATTTATGGATAATTAATATATATATATATATATATATATATATATATATATATATATATATATATATGATTTGTTCTATTAGTTAGTTATGTTATCTGTATTGGCTACTTAGTTAAGTGAATGGTTAAAATTATATCTAGTGGAATAATTATATTACATGACGTAACCAATTTGATTTTTTTGGATTCTTAATATTGTAAAGTTTGTTACTTGATTAATAGTTTTACGTGTATTGGGTAATTTGACTTAGTAGATGATTTATATTAATTCTAAGTTGGTTAAAATTATCTTTCATTTACAAATATTTATATAAAAAATATAAAAATATTATCACAACATTTATTTGTTTTAAATATTTGAATAGTTTAAATTAGTATATGTTAGTCGATTGAATTACTTTAAATAGTTTTATAATATCATGAGACCAGTAAAGGTAGAGAGAGGTACAAAACGAATTACTTTTAAAAAATTATTAAAGCATTTAAAATAACAAAAAATAACTAAGCAAATAAATCATACAACTATATTTATAAAATATATTTTTTACTTCCTTTTCAAGTAACTGACACCATATAAAAGCTGTATAAACCTTTCTTACAAAATATTTAAAGAAATGACTCAGATTCATTGAATATTTCTAGCTAAAATCATATCAAATCTTAAAATATCCATTTCTTTTTTCATTTAACTTTAAATTTTAAAATCTAAAACTTTAAAAATTAATTTTTCTTAGTCCTACCAAATGATTTTGCTTTTGAAGAAAAAGAATATTATTTAATTTTGAATTCTTTTAATTTTATACTATTGATTTATAAAATAAAATAAGTTATCTTATTAGGTCGTCAATCTAAAAAATTTTAAATATCACTTAAAAGAATATATATATATATATATATATATATATATATATATATATAAATAAAATATATTATTATAAATAAAAAAAACTTATTAAATAATAATTAAATTTAAAAACAAAAAGTAGTTAGTTATTATATTTGAAATAATGAATTTTTTTTTTCAATTCCTTTTAATCTTTTAATTATTTCTATAAAATTAAATATTTAATGTCACTTCAAATATTATATATGCAAACATTTCTTCACATAATAATTTTTCATTATTTTTCTATATTATTTGTCTTTCTCTCAGACCCTTCTCAACACATTACATAATCTATAAACTTATAATTTTTATTCTCTTTAAATATATACTAACATACACGAATGCCTATAGTACGCATTTTTTTAAATATGAATATAATATATTAATATGTGATAATAATGTAATGTTATTAAATTAATATATAAAATAAATTTATATTTATTAAAAATAAAGTGAAATGAATACATAAATTAATTGATAAAGTAAAATGAATAGATAAATTAATTGTTGATGAATAGAAAAAAAGAAAAAAAAAAGAAAAACAGTTTTATAAAAAATAGGTAAAAATAACCGTTAATTTTTAAAAATTTAATAAATAATTATTTGTAAAAAATAGTGTAAGCCCCTTTTTCAGTGTTATAGAGTTTTGGGCCTGGCCTTCGGAGGCCCAAGACCAGCCCTACATTAGGACCCCTATACCCCTTTTCAGCTCATTATGTGCCTTGTCCCCTTTACAGAAGGAGGTTCCCCTCCCTCAAACACTTTGTTCTTCAGCAAGGTTCTCTGCCAGGGCTCTCCATCCTCACGTCTCTGAGCTAGCAAAACTCCTTCTTTTTCCAGGTAAGCTGAGGTTTAGAGCTCCTGGTCCGTTCTTTCTCCTCTTCACACTGTTTAAAACACGTGGGTTAAGTTGGGGTTAAGTCTCTTAACTTCGTTTTGTCATCTTTTTCCACATTTCAGCTCACTGTCATAGTTCCTGGAGCTGTGGTACTACATAGTTAGGGTCTGGTTGCTTTTGGTGCTCAAACAGAGGTAAGAGAAGCTAGATTTAACCGTTCATTTTTGTCGTTGGGTGTCTTGTTGGTTTGTTCCATGTTTATGAGCTTGAGAAGTATGTTTAATCGAATGAAACTGAGTTGCATGCGTGTTTGGATGTTGGTTTGAACTGTGGCTCTGATTGCATGTACGCGAACAGTGGCGAGAACTGTCATTCTCGCCCAAGCAAGCTTGTCTCGCCTAGGGTCAGAAACTCGCCCAGGTTTTTGCTAGAGCAACTCGCCCAGGCGGAGGGCTCTGGTCTTGAGCGACGCGTTGTCTCGCTCAGGCGAGGGTGACTCGCCCAAGCGAGTTCTCGAGGAAAATCTGGTTTGCTCTGCTCACAACCTCGTCCAGGCGAGGTGTTTCATTGTTGGGCGAAGGGCGATCTCGCCCAGGCGAGCTGATCTCGCCCAAGCGAGATGCTCGCAGATTGCCACTGTTCCAGGCCTCGCCTAGGTGAGAAGGCCTAGCCTAAGCGAGACAGTTGTTATAGCTTAGGCAAGGACTTCTAGCCTGGACGAGAATCGTGCAGATTTATGTGTTACATCTCCATTTACATTGTGTGTAGCTATTTATCTCAAACATGTACGATTATGGGGTAACTATATGAGTTATATGCAGTGGGATTGGTATGTTTGGTATGAGTAATGACATGGAATTCTTACGTTATGGATGGGTGAAATGAGAATTGAATGTATGGGATGAAAGGGGTGGTTGGGATATGATAAACATGAAATTTGTATGTGATAGGCGTAATTCCATGAGTCTCGTGGGGAGATCTCATGGTGGTGTGTAGTGTATATATTAAGATATGGATTCAAGTAAGGATTGCATCCCGAAGCTCTAAAGGGTCAGTGAGTCTCAAGTAGAGCAAACTGACCCAAGTGGTGAGA
>Ga0214544_1004895_pt1 | contig 26459 bp, 9 predicted proteins | sample CNSS3metaG_FD_160074 | JGI IMG/M metagenome (GOLD analysis project Ga0214544, IMG submission 160074) | Root nodule microbial communities from cowpea collected in UCLA plant growth center, Los Angeles, California, USA - CNSS3 | ecosystem: Host-associated > Plants > Roots > Nodule | place: USA... | reverse complement strand
CTAAAATATATAATTATTTATTATATATATATATATATATATATATATATATATAACTCTAATTACTAACATTTAATATATTTTTTACTCTAAAAAATATTTTTTGGAAAGAAAATCGTAACAAATCACACGTTTCAAAAAAAATAATATTTCATATGTACGATGAATGACGATTGACGAGTTTTTAAAACCAATTTTGGCACATAAATAGCTTTTCATTTTTCACCGAGTCTCTATTGAGCGTGAGTTCCTCTGCATTATAAAATAACCTTTGAACTTTCCAAAAAGCTGAAAAAAGAGAGATAAGAAAACGATGGGTGCTTGCTTTGGTTCGGAGTTTACTTATTAGAATATAAATTTTGTTACTTTTTATAAACTGTTGTTACTTACACTGGGCACACTAATTAAAAAAAAGTTAAACGAATTAAATAACATGCAACAACACTGTCATTTTCTTTTTCTTTTTGTATTTGATTGGATGTATGACCCGTAGAATCATACCATACTTTTGTTTTTCTGTCACTTAGTCTCTTCTAATTAATTAATGTAGACACTAATATATAATAATGAATTATTTAATTACTGTACTAACTCATCGAATTATATATAATAAAAAGTACATGTCCAAAGAACAAGTCAAAATCCTTTTTATCTCTTTCCTTACCATAATTTTGAAGAAATAAACAAAAATACAGATTTGTCCCACATAATATCATTTTCTTATTTTTATAATAAAAACTAATATTAAATGTATTTTTAGTTTTAATTTTAATAAAAATTAAAATTAAAAATTTTGGTCAAAAATTGCCTTTAAACTTATAAATATATAGATTTAATTATTTTAACCAAACTTTCTTAAATTTATTTAAAGTTTTAAACATGTTTTTTACTCAATTTTAAAGTAAAAATATGTGAAATAATATAAATAATTTAAATATTTTCATAAAATTGAAACATTAAATAAATTTAAATAAATTTAACTAAATTTAATTGAAAGTAAAAATATATATAATAATATAAACAATTTAAATATTCTCATAAAATTAAAACATTAAATAAATTAATTAAATTTAATTAAAATTAAAAATATGTAAAACGATATAAATAATTTAAATATTTAAATATTCTCATTGAAAGGTGAGATAAATTTAACCAAATTTAATTGAAATGATTAAATTTATATAATTTTAAAAATAGAAAACTAGATCGATCTAAAATTGATTTAATATTTACAAACAAAATTGCATTTAACCCTAAAAAGTAATCAGATTTAATGATTTTATATTGTCAATATGAAAGAACTTTACAATCAATTAATTAAAATTATTATCGATAGAATTATTAAAGAATAAGTCAATAAATATATCACACGTTACGAATACTATGTGTAGATAAACATTGCTTTCATTATGGTACATAAATATATTTCATGAAAATAATTTTTGAAAAGTGATGAAGCGGCACGAAAGATACCCTTCAACTAAAGCGGAATGAAACGAAGCAAAAGAGCGTCAAAACGAGTAGAACACGCGTCGTTTGACGTTGAAAAATAATAAATCTCTCTGGGTCACTGTTGGTCTGTTTTTTATTTTTATTTTTAAAATTTTGTAGTTGGTTGTTGTCATTCCCCAATAATCCTCTCCATTGCCGAATTCACCTTTTTCAATAGAACGGACCGAACACGGCAAAACCAACGCACTTTACGCCAAAGCACCGAAATGAGTCGCATCGAGCTTCATTGAGCTCTGCTGGATCTGTTGCTACTGTTTCTTTGATTTTTTTATTTTTTTCTGTTGAATTGAACTACTCAGGCTACTGAATTAATGGATCCGAGAGGTTTAGTGATATTAGTGGCGATTGTAGTTGCGGAAATTAGTTGCGTTGCCGACGGAAATTTAGTGTTTCCGGTGGAGCGTCAGAAAAGGAGTTTAAGCGCTATCAAAGCTTACGATGCTCAACGTCGAGGTCGAATTCTCTCCGCCGTGGATCTCAACCTTGGCGGCAATGGAGTCCCTACTCGGACTGGGTGCGTTTCTTTTGCTTCTTTATTACCAGTGCTTTAACCGGATGAATATTTGTCTGCGGATGACTAAAATTCGTAGGAACTAAATATTTTTTTAATGTATAAAATATTTTTTTAGATTTAGAATTAATGTCTTTAATCGTACTATATGGTTATTTCTAAATTCAAACATATGGTATCTCGAGAAAATTAAGTATATAGTTGTAGATAATAATAATACAAGGAAAATAGAGTGAGATAGTTAATCAGATTTTTTTCACCGAGTTAGTTGTGGGGGTAGTGTTTGAATGTACGTTGTAAGGACAGAATTTGGCGAGTTTTGAGGATTCGTAACCTGTAAGTTGGGAATTCTGATTTGTAGTATAGGAGTAGGTTTAATTACTATGATTTTTGAGGGAGCTAGCAGCGGGTTTCTTTACTTTCATGCTTATGTTGTTGTTTATTTGGTTTAGTCTGTATTATACAAAACTTGGGATTGGCTCTCCTCCGAAGGATTATTATGTGCAAGTTGATACAGGAAGTGACATTCTGTGGGTGAATTGCGTTGAGTGCTCGAGATGTCCCAAGAAAAGTGATCTCGGTGTACGTTTTAAAGTTTTAAACTTTTTCCTCAGTTTGCAGATTCAAATTCTGAATCGATGACTTTGATCCCTTGTTGAATTTCCTATTTTTGTGGTTGTTGCAACAGATAGAATTGACTCTTTATGATCCGAAGAGCTCTGAAACTGCACAGCTGGTTTCTTGTGACCAAGAATTTTGCGCTGCCACGTATGATGGTCCAATGCCTGGGTGCAAGTCTGAAATTCCATGCCCCTATAGCATAACTTATGGAGACGGAAGTGCAACTTCTGGATACTATGTCCAGGATTATCTTACTTATAACCGTGTCAATGGAAATCTTCAGACTACGCCACAAAATAGCAGCATCATTTTTGGGTGAGAATTATTACGATTACTAAGTACCAATGTTTTAACTTCTCACTAAATTTTTTTATTGTTGTCTTATGATAGTTTTTAGGCCGTGTCTGGTGTTCAATCAGAGTAGGGGTTTCTATGAGAGAATTATCTTGGTTCTGAACACAATTTCCATTCGTTTGAGTCATTTATTTCTGGTTATGTGAAAACTTTGTACTCAAGTAGGAAGTCTCACTATACTATTTTTAATTAGAAATATTCAGGTTAATAAGTTCCTTGGTTGATATAGATTAAAGAAAAATGTTGCCATTTCAACTTTTTCTCCTGTTTATATTTCTATGGTTAATCTTTTGCTGACAGGTGTGGCGCTGTACAATCTGGGACATTGGGTTCATCTTCTGAACAAGCCCTTGACGGAATAATGGGTTTTGGACAAGCAAATTCCTCTGTACTTTCACAGCTTGCTGCATCTAGAAAGGTGAAAAAAATATTTTCACATTGCCTTGACAATATTCGTGGTGGTGGAATATTTGCCATCGGGGAAGTGGTGGAACCAAAAGTCAGTACAACTCCATTGGTACCAAGAATGTATGTACGGTAACTTAGTATTTCACTCTCATACTATTATATTGGTTATGAGATAAATCTAACGGTAAATTTGATGGTCACGCCATATTGGAACTACCAATAATGAATTGTCTTCTGAATAACTTCATGTGATGTTCACAAGATATTTCAGTTGGTTGGGTTGTTCTATAATTGAAGTAAAGAGCAGTGCTTAATATTATTTGAAGGTAGAAAATTCCCTTGAGTGCTGAATCTGCGTGGTTCTTTTTTTCTCCATTTGGACATTTAAAATTTGATATAATACATTTATAAAAGTTTCAGAAAATGAAGTCACGAAGATATAATTTCAAAGCTAATGTTATAAATGCTTGATACGAGAGTGGAATACAGCATTCACACCAATGATACCTAATATTGCTTTACGTCAATGTCATTAGTGCAGGAATATTGAGCAGCACCTTCTCAAACTTTTTGTCTTTTATTGCCCCTTTTGGATCCTGTTGGGACCATTTTAACTTTAAATTTTTAAAAATAATTGGCATGTAGGAAATTCCATCCATCTCACTACTAGTATTTATGTGTGATCAGGCCACACAATAAAGGCCTTCCTTCTGTTTCTGTTTTGTTTTTATGGCTTTCGGTTTTATGAAAGTATATTCATGTGAGACCTCTGGTTTGAGTTGTGAAATGTTTTCTCAAGTACTTACAATGTATAATGTTTTGATATTCAGTTCATTCAGATTTTGAGTTAAAAAAGTTATGCCATAACTGTTATCTTTTGACCATTATAGGGCACACTATAACGTGGTTTTGAAGACTATTGACGTTGACGGAGATACTCTACAGCTTCCCTCAGATATATTTGATTCTGGAAATGGGAGGGGGACAGTAATAGATAGTGGAACAACCTTGGCTTATCTTCCTGGCTTAGTTTATGACCAACTGATGCAAAAGGTAAGTGTATCTATAAAGGTTTAACTGAATCAATATTTCCACTTGAGTATTCATTGATGTTCTTTATGATAGGTTTTGACCCGGCAGCCTGGACTGAAATTATATCTTGTTGAACAACAATTTAGTTGTTTTCAGTATGCTGGAAAGTATGACGCTTATCTTTGTGACATTCTTTTTTATTTAAAATTTACATTTATCTTCGATAATGGAACAAGTATTGGTTTACTCCTCATTGTTTTTAACTGACGTACAATATTGCGTAACTCATCTGAGATACTTTAGGTTTATTTTCTTGGTTGTTTAGTTCATAGCGTTTGATGTGTCAACTTCATATTTCTATTTAAATGTATCGTCGTAAATATCCATCCATGACTGTTTGAGAGTGTCCGGCCATCCAATATTCTGAAAACTGAAGGAGGAAAAAGATTGTGATAAAATAAAGGACACAAGGCAGTAGTAATTAGGATAAGAGGTTGTGTAATAAAATTTGTGTGCTTTAGCAAGGATGGAGCTTTGACATATGTTGACCTTTTGACTTTAAAATTACCGATTAGCTTCTTAATGAAGTGAATGTATTGTGTGCTATTAGTCCTTTTTTTACAGAAAAATGCATGACAATCACCTTAACCGGTCCTTTGAATTTTCTGTGTTGGGGTTTTTATTATTTGCCCCTTTTCTTTGTTTCTGAAGGGAGCTGTTGAGTGGGTTGGATAATTATGTACAAAGAATCTCATGTTTGACTATTTAGGTACAGAAGAAGTATATAAACTTTTTGTTGATACCTTAAAAATAACTATATTTCAAAAGAATCGTCAATTAAAAATGTTTTTTTTTTTTTTTAAATAGTAACTTGGTATTCATTGTTCAAATGTGGGTAATTAAAATGCATTTCTCTTTTTTACAATTCAATTTCCTTAGTTCACGAAGGAAACAAGTGCATCGTAAGTGTCTAGCATATGCGGCCCTTATTTTATTGATTGTTGTAATCATGCAGTGTTGATCGTGGATTTCCAGTCGTCAACTTTCATTTTGAGGATTCTCTTTATCTGACAGTTTATCCTCACGACTACCTGTTTCCGTTTAATGTGAGTAGCAACATCTTTTCATTGTAGATGTACTCAGCTTCTTATTTGTGAAGCTTTGTCTGCCAGATACTCAAATACTCAATTGACAAAAGTGCTTTTTAATCTGAAGTTAACTTGTTGTCTGAACTGGTTTCTCAATTTCTTCGATGTACCCGATTATTTCTGTGGTTTATTATACAAATTAAATTCCATGTATAATTATTGAGCAATTTTCTGTATGAAATTTAAAGGTATCTATTGTTCAATTTCAACTATAATGATGGTTTAAAATTTTAATCGGCATCTAGATAATGTCATCTAGATAATGTTATTGATATAGTTTGTATCTTTTGAATCTATTTGAGTACTTTGGGTTGATAAGATCAATTACTAGAATTTGATTATAGTGTTTCCTAATATTAATTTGTGCTTGATTGACCCAGGGCGGTATGTGGTGTATCGGCTGGCAGAAAAGTGTGACACAAACCAAGAATGGAAAGGACATGACCCTTCTTGGAGGTAATATTTAGAATTAAATGACACTTTATAAATTAATCCATCAACATAGTGTAAGTTTACCAAACAAAATTTGTGCATGAGTCAAATTCTGATTGTTAAGATATCAGGGTCATTAATTTATTAGTGTTACTGTTATTGAGCTTCGATTTGTACTAGTAATAATATATTTGTTACAAATAGGTGTATTAGGTTAAGTATATCACATCCTATCAATAATATGTTTGTAATTGTTGGTTATCTCTTTCTTTTCTCTTTCTTCCACAACTAGAGCCCATAATTCCAACAATGGTGAGGGTTCATCTTACAGCTTATCATCTATTCCATAATTTGTGTTGAATGAAGTACACTTTTGCAAGCTTACTTTTGGACCTTTACCTTTTCTGTTGCTATGTCTGTGTAACTGAAGCTAGTTCTATTTATTTTGTAAATCTTTTCTTTTGTCACCTTTGGATCTCAATATCATTAACTTTGAATTATTTTCAATTGCAGATTTGGTGCTATCCAACAAACTAGTGATATATGATCTTGAAAATATGGCCATTGGATGGACCGACTACAATTGTGAGTACCAATCAGCGTCTCATAACGTTTTGTTTCCTACTTTGTTGCTGTTGCATCTGTTCCCTTTTAGTTGTCCGATAAAATAGTAAAAATTATTTGATTTTTTTTTTTTTAATTTCAATACAATATTTAGTACAGTACCTTTCCGATTATGCCCAACTGCTAAATATTTTACTCATTATAATTGAGAGGAATAAACATAATGGAGTCTATTATTAAGTAAAAAACAATTTTTGATGTAAATTGGAGTAATAGTTACATCTCGTAAGTTGTGTATAGTTGAAATCACGTAGCTTGTTTCCTTTTAGTACTCCTTAATTTAAATTAATTTCATCATACTTAGCCAAAACCTACTCCCGTATGATATGTTTTAGAGGTTTATTTTTGGGTACTACTTCTTTAGCTAGAGAGAATCTTCAATTATATTGCCTTTGCATCTAATTTTAAAACATTTACCATAAGAAATTAAGTGTGCCACATGTTAGTCTATTTTGTTGTAAACGGATCTCTTGGGGGTTATATTTTTTGTCGTTGCAACTTTTACTGTTGCCCCAAGCTAATTTCGAACACGCCCTATTAATATAGGACTTTAGGCCTAAGAAAATTAACTGATTTTTTTTAAACACTGAGCCCTACTTTTGTTTCATCTTTTGAGGTTCTAAATATGATAGTTCAAAATTTGTTGTTGATGATGTTGAGAGCCTCAAAGAGTTAAAAGGTTTTCCTAAGAGGCTGATTTACATTATTAAAATATATTGAAGTGTCGCATATATTAATATTACAAGAGGATGTTATAATTTTTAAAATTAAGTAGAGTTATGTAACTCAAGCAACGGGAAAGGTTATTAATGAATTTTTTTAGGTGGAGAGTTTAATTTACTTTTTAATGATTTTTTATTTTCTCATTAGAAATGTAAGAAAGGTTAATTAATTTACACGAGCTTGACCAAAAGAAATTTCATTTGTTATAGTTATTTTATCCGTATAACTCTCATGTGTATAACTCTCATGTTAATTTCTATTGGTTTTTGGGTTAGCTTACTTAGCATTGTGGTGGTTTGTTTTTCAGGCTCTTCCAGCATTAAGGTGAAGGATGAAGCGACTGGAGCAGTGCGTATTGTGGGTGCGCACGATATTTCTTCAGTTTCTACCTGTTTTATTGGAAGAATACTGACTTTCTTTTTGTTGCTAACTGCGATTCTAAACTGTTAAATTAACTTGGTTTTGATATAATAGAGATTTCATTCATTTTATTTTGTTGTACCATAATTCCTTGAATGATAAGGTGTGCAATGTGCTTTATATGGTATAATCAATCATTACTGGTGTAGATAGAATTGACAAAGGGGCAAATATTTTTTGAGTTTCTTGTTGTCAACATTTTTTGTATTGTTTTTCAGTTGATTTTTTAATGAATGTATTTACCTTGACTTATAATGACAATACTGAATATTTCCATTCATTCTTGCGTTAGTTAAAAAGGGCAATCTCATAGAAGTGTGAGTTTCACTTATGTTAACAAAGTGCATGTTTATCACGTAAATTAGAATGGCCTTAATTTGTTTTCATTGAGGAAGTGAATGTTGCCATAATCTGTTGCAGTGAGAAAGCTGATGGTTAAACCCTTTCATGAACACGAGAAAAGTCCGAAGTGATGGACTATTTAACCTCATAATGGTTTTTTCTTTCTGCACCTATAATTTCTAACTGCATGATGGACTTATTTAGATCACATAAATTAAGACATAAGGTGGTGAGAATTTAAATAATGTTTGTACACTATACTATTACAAAACAAGTGTAGTAAACTTTGCCATAAAATATGAGAATAAATTTTGTAGTATGTTTTTAATGGGTCAAATGTTCGTGATATGACATGGATTTTGTGGAAGATGTCAAGTGTGATAAATTACTTTGAATCACTTAGATTTTTTTAAAGATTGTCGTAGTCTTAAATGATGGTTTAGATGTATTTTGTGATGCTCTCAAGCGAGAATATGATGTACAACTAATATATGTATATGCTATATGTTATATCATGTTGTGTGGATTGTTTAAATTATTAGCTCACACTTTTGTGTTGTATATCATGTTATGTATTTGTGATATCACACTTTTGTTTTAAGATGATTGAATATGACCAGGGTTGTTAAAATGGATGGTCCGACCCAAAACTTGGCTCTATGGTTTAAGTTAAAAGAATTTGATAGCACCACTTAATTTATATTTTTAAAACTCGTGGCAATTTTGGGTCTTGCTCTGTCCCATGTTAAGCCCATAGGCCTACATGTGCAACAATATTATATAATATTCAACAAAAAGATGCATTATACAACAATATTATACATCTTAATTTTAATATTACTTTAAATAATTGTATTAATGTCTCTCACATACATGTATAACATGTGTAATTAAAACAAGTAAAAGACAAAAAAAATTAACTTCAAAGGATAAACAGACCATCACATTAGCTTACAGAACAGCTTAGCGTTGGCCTATATATGGACATTGAGGCGAAATAGTTGGGTTAAGAAAACCTAATTTTATTTATCATACTATTTTTTTTAATAGGATTAAATATGTTTTAGTTTTTGAATTTTGACATAAATTTGGAATTTGTCATCTATATATGAAACTTTGATATATTTTGGTGTCAAAGATTAAAAATGAATGAATATAGTCTTTTTAACGCAATTATATTTTTTGTTGTCGTGTTAAAGGCATTTCATACTAATATTTTCGTTGTTTACAACATTTGACATGTTTCCATTGCAATTTAAGTTAAGAAACGTTGTTGACACGTCGAATAAATTTAATATAATTGAGTTAAAAATATTATATTAATTCATTTTTAAGTTTGATGACCAAATTATATCAAAGTTTCAAACAAAAACGACTTCTAATTTTTTTATCCAGGTTTAGAGACTAACAACATATTTAACCTTATGTATAAGTATAAGTATTAAATTAGAAAATTTATCGAACATAAATTTTTTGAGATCTATGTAAATTTTTTTTATCAAAATATATATATATATATATATATATATATATATATATATATTATAATAATATCCGAGTCTAAGTTTAATAAAATCTGTTTGAAGTCGTGAAATATTATAATGACTTAAACTTTTTTTATGTCTTTAGTATACAATAAATATGTTTTTCTTTTTAAATTAACAAATTTAGAATGTTTGAAATGATTTGGTTACTTTTTATACCTTTTGTGTTATTTTGTATTATAATGATTATATCTTAACGTGACTAGATATAAATATAGATAAAAAAAAAAATTATTCGGGTAGCTAATAAGAAAAATCTTGATATTCATGAGAATGGAATTGAAAATATGTTAGGTTGGCTTTAATAGTTGTGACATATATTTATTAATGTTAACATGCAATTAAAAGTCTTTACTTTTGCCTTTTACTTTGTAAATTTTTTTTTAAAATTTTTTAAGATTAATTATATATTAACTTTAATTTTTTTTAATAAACATATGTAACAAATACTAATGATCATATTATCCTCAATTATATATTAATCATTAATATTAATATAGTTTAAATAAACTAACAAATTTAAAATTATTGTACTAAGAATGTAACTATTTTTATCTTATTACATTTTCATATTGTGTTCTTTTTTTATTAATAGTAGTGATCGAAATGCTTTATAAAAAAGTTATAAATCTAAATTGTCTTATCCAAATAAAATATTTACAAAATTAGACATCGTAAATTAAAAGTAATTCAACACTAGGGTGTTATCAAATTTTTGAAACTAGTAACTGTTTTTGTTTTTATCGTGTCATGTGTGCATTAAATTAATATACATTATTACATACATTAAAAAAACTAATCTCAAAAACATATTTGGGTAACTTTTATTAATACTCCTTTTAACTATTCAAAATTTTAATTTAAATTTATTTCGAACACAATCATTAATATTTTCATAAATTTATGTTAATAATTTATTAATATTTTATCAAATATTTAAACTTTGTATCAATATAAATATTTAATTTCCATGAAAATCCATGTAATTAGTAAAAAAAAAATATTTTTCTTATAAATATCAGAATTTAATCTTTACTAATTGAAACAATCCATACATGAATCAAAACTAAAAAAAAAATCTATTTGTAATATTTACGTCCATTTTCTTATTAACTTTTTAATACTTGTTACTTACTTTAACAACAATTAATGATAATAGCCACCTTATTTTAGAGTCTTTTGGATCAGAATATTGACTCCGTCATGTCATTTTCGTTACACATATTAAAAGTAAAATTTAAGTCTAATTCAACTTCACAAATCTACTTATAAACAAATCTACTTATAAGGTGAGGTTTGCACCCTACTTATATACTATAAAATTGTCTTATTTCTAGTTGATGTAAGATTTCCAATAAATAGAGAAAGAAGGAAAACAAATCATTAAGAACAAATATAAACCATACATCTTTCTTTCTCATACTTGTTAAATCTAAACCATACATCATCTTTCTCTCTCGTACTTGTTGCCCAATCTAAATCATACATCTTTCTTTCTCATACTTGTTGCCCACCAAATTACAAGAAAAAAACATAATAAAAAAAAAGGAGACATGGGACATGAACTTGATCTATCACTCTCGTTGCCTCTTGTTGTTGAAAAGATCTCAAAATTAACAGATAAACAAGCGGAATTAAAACTCAGATCAAATCTTCCATAAATAAATAATATGCAAAAATAATAAAATGCATTAAAACAAAGAAGGGAGGAACCAACATGCACAAACAAACTTATAAGTGGAAAAACCTTGATATGGAGGAAAAACCTACAAGACCTAGTCTAGTAAAATCTTCCACTAATAAAATTAATGGGTACACCACAAGTTATCTTGGAAATTCCAAGGATTAATAGGGCATTATTCTCTTCACAAACAATGTGGAAAACAAACCCCAGTGGCTACTTTAAATAAGCAACAGAAAGAACCCTAATATATAAGATAAGGAATAAAACCTTTATCCTTTTTCCAAAGGTAGCTTCTCTGCACATGCTTGTACAAGATAAACTGATTGTCCTTTTCTTCTTCACTCTCTCTCTGGTGGGTTCTTATATTTTCTCAGCAGAGGCACTCATAACTTTGTCTCTCTGTCACACTATATTCTCTCATAACAAATCTAAATGCAAGGGTTGCATATTTAAATTGCACAATAGGTTTGGGAGTCCATAAAATAAAAATACCTATTTTTGTTTTTCTTAATTAAATCAGTGTGAGCCCAATAAATATTGTTGGGTCTTTCGAGAGAGGATCACTAGGGAGAGTTACAACACCAATAAGACATGAGCCATAATTTACATATAAGGAATTGACACCACTTTCAACCAAAAACCTTAAGACTTTGGATTAAGAGTGGTGTCAATCTCTTATGTAAGGGTTGAACTTATGTCTCATTGGTGTTGAATGTCTCCAAGTGATCCTCTCTCAAAAGACCAAACAGTGGTATTAGAGCCAAATGTTCGTGCGGTGACCGGCTTAAACGAGGCCGTATATCGAAAGTCTTCCTAATAGTTGGTCAGGTAAGTGTGTCCCATTAAGAAGAACGGTCATATAAAAAAAAGGGTCTAGTCTATAGTTAACTCTAGATAAAAGTGCCAATGTGAAGGGACTCACACTTGAAGGAGAGATTGTTGGGAATCCAAGTGAGTTTAAGTCCTACATTGAGTAAAAATGAGAAAGTTGAGCACCATATAAGGATGAAAATTCATAAACCCATTGTCATAAACAACGACAACCTTCCTTATGACCAAGGAGAGCCATGGCTCCCCCATGGTTTTTAATTTTAATTTTTATATATATTTATATGTATTTTTCAAATTTAAATTTATGTATTATTTTTATTAAGTTATATATATATATATATATATATATATATACACATTTTATATATTAAATTATTTATATATTTAAAAAGAAAATAATAATTAATTTAATATATCTTGAGTAATAAAGGAATTAAAATTTTGTATCTGATTATAAAGTTTTTTCATGGTAAACCATTAATAAAGTGTAAAAATAAAAAGAAAGACAGACTGAGAAATGAAGATTGGAAAACAGAGAGATTGAATAACACATACAAGATTTCCTGAATGAGTATCCTAGTATGATTTATATAGGTTAGATTTATGGTTCTCCATTATGATATTTCTCTTAAATTAAATTTTCCCTAAATTAATATGATAAACTAACTTGATTTTAGCCATTTTTTTTTATGAGATTGACATGAATTCTAATTATACTTTTTTCAAATTAGTATAACCTTACATTATAAAATGTTAGGATTTTATATTTTTCACCGCGTACAATGAATTAGTTGAATAATTTTGAATTGGAATAAAAATTAAAATACCTATTTTTACGTGAAATCAATCAATTAGAAAGATTAAAAATTGAAAAGTGTGAATTGCGATATAAAAATGATTTAAATAAAAAAAATATTTTTTTTAATTAATAAATTATATATAAAAAATTTAAATTGACAATCCTAGATTTTTTGTCAAAGTTTTGTCACTGGTCTTAAGATTTTAGGTTAAGAGTAGTGTCAATTCCTTATATGTGAGTTGAACTCATATTTCATTAATATTGAATTTCTCATATGATTCTCTCTTAAAAGATCCAACACATATTTGAATCCTGCAAAAAATCATAAACAAAAAACCACAAACCAATATAAATTCAAAAAATCCTAAAATACACATTATCCAACTTAAACTATATCAACTAAGGTTTTTTTACCATATTATTACACGTGTAATATCATTATTGACCACATTACCATAATATTTAAAAAAAAATACGAAATTTTAATGAGTAAATTTTCTTAATAGAATTCAAATTCTAAACTTCATTCGAAAAATTTACATCAATCTGACTTGACTTATGACATAAGATTCTGTTCTCATCATTATTTAATATATTTTATAGTTCTTTGAAAACAATAAAGGCAATTAAATTCAATTACATTAATTTTGTTTATATGTTAAATGTGTTTCATGTTACCATTTTGAGTTATTTATATTGTTTGATATCTTTCTATTTTAACATCAGTTAAAAAACACTTTTAACATGTCAAAATAATTTAAAATAGTTAGGTTAAAAATTATATCTAATAAATTTTAAAGTTTGAAATCAAAATATATCAAAATTTAAAATATGGATAAATTTCAATCTAACGTCAAACTTTAGATATTAAAAATATATTTAACTCTTTAATTCATTTAGATTGGATTTTTTTTTTTTTATTAAATTTTTCCTTTGACACATTAGAGTTTGTTTGGTAAGAATAAAACATATAACTATTGAATAAACGTTATGGGGCATGATTCTTAAGTATTCTGTCTTACTCTTATTTTGGTGAGCATGTGTTAAGAGATTAACTCTACTTAATCATATATCTCCATTAATAGTGCTATAGGATTAATTTAATTTTTTGCAAATAATTAATTTAAACTTTAATGATTTTTTACACACTTATCTTATATATGTATGTTATTTAATACTAAAACATTCATATTATGTTTCTTTCATATTCCATTATTCTGAAATAGAGTTTAAGTGTGAAATGAGAATTATAAAAGAAGGAAAGTTTCGAATTTAGTTAACACTTTGAGATAAGCCATCATTCCTGCAATAATTTGGAGTTTATTTATCTGGAAATATTGAATGGAGAAGATAAAGTAGACTTAGAGTATCAGGTGCAGTATATATGACTCATTTGAAATTGATTACTCTGATGTTTTTATTTATGTAAATGTATATATTTTATAAATTTTGTTTTTGTTAAAATCTGAAAAAAATAAAATAAAGACAATGATGATGATCAACGACTTACAATAATTTACTTTATTGTAATCAATATTATATATATATATATATATATATATATATATATATATATATATATATATATATATATATATATTTATATATACTACTTTGCATTATTTATGCAATTTTTCTAATTATAATTAATCCTACGTATTTTTAGTTTAAGTTGTGAACTTACATAGTCAAATAAAGTTTTTTCTTCTTATTATTATATTTGTATGTATTTTTAGGATTTAGAGTTCAGAGTCAAAGGTTTTATTGTTATTTTCTATATATGTTTAGACCATGTTTTGTAATTCACATAATTAAAGGTTATATTTTGTGATAAATGTGAAAATTAGATTATTTTAACAATTATATATATATATATATATATATATATATATATATATATAATTAATTAATGTAAACATTTATTATAATATTAATCAAATTTTATTCAAAGAAGTTTACTAAAAATGTTTAAGATAATTATTTTGTATGCAGGAAACATCTTTTTCTTACCCAAGACGGTATAAATGAATAGTTAAAAGAAAAAAAATGATAAATATAAGCTACGAAGTTTTATACTAATGAAAAAAAAAATTATTTTTTAATTTCTTTTACTAAACTTAGCTAGAGTCCAAACATCTAGTTTATTTTACGAATAACTTTTAATATAATCACAGTAAAAATTTACCAAAAACGAATTTTTTTTCCAAAGATACAAACTTTTGATATATATATATATATATATATATATATATATTATATGCATTGGGTTTAAACCCCAATTTTAAATTTTTCATTTAACCTTGCACATGATGTAAAAGCTTGGTTATGTATTAAGTGTAAGTACTTTCCTTTCATGATGACAGCTTGTGGTAGCTATACGCAGTTTCAATTAGTAAGAAGTGTTTTATTTCCTTAATTTGCATCTAAATTGTCCATATATTGGTTGCATAAGTTGTGTAAAGTCACAGCAAAAACTTCATTATTCTTGTATCAGCCAAATCCTAGTTTTCACTTTTCACCAAATCTCTTCATTCATGGAAAACAATAGCCACCAACACCATCACACCAACCAAATCTCAGAATCCAATTTTCATGCTTTATCTTCCAAACCCAATTGCAGTGACCACAAAAGGGTTTTCGATTTCGATTTAAATCAACCCAAAATCGATGCAATGCCTTCTCTTCCTCTTATGGACAACAATTTGGTTCCAATCTCTCAGGTATTTTAGTAAAAATGTTTTCTTTATGCTCTATGCTACTAGTAGGTGTCAATTTTTGTGTTTTTGGATAGTCCTTTGCAGAAATATTTTTGTATGAAATTAATTTGGGGGAAAATTGATTTTGAAATTAAATAATTTATGTTTGGGTATATTATTTTAAAAGTAATTTTATTGATCTGAATTTTTTTTCTCCATCACAAAATTAACAAGTTGCTTCAATTTTAAATCAAAGGAAAGGTAGATAGGAAGTTTGAAGTGAGACCGAGTACCGGATTTATATGAAGATTTAGTCTTCTAAAGATATTTAAATGTGACTGTAATGATTAATCTCATACATACATCATAAATAAATAGATAGATAGCCAAAATTAAAATGATTTTTGAAGTTGAACTCAAATTCTAATATAAAATCAAAGATGTAAATTTTGTATAAATTAACTAGTTTTTTTTTTTTTAATTGACAAGGAGTTTTAATTAAACGAAGCATTTGAGATTTTCTTATCCATATTCAATATACACTTTGCGTATTAAGGGTATAATGTCTTAATATTAATACACAAAACCGTCTATTGTATTACATCCTCATCAATTTGGTAGACTTTACACAATAGATAAATAGACAGAGATAGATAGATAGACATATAAAGTCAAAATTAAAATGATCTTTGAACTTGAATTCAGATTATAAAATCAAAGATAAATTTTTGTTTAAATTAATTAGTTTTTAATCAACAAAGAGTTTTAATTAAACAGAGCACTTAGATGCTTCAACCCATATAATATATACTTAGTGTATTAAAACATTTTGTATTACATTTCCATCATTCCATCATACTTACATAGCAAGAGCTAGATTACTACTAGCACAACCATGATCAGATTTGTATATTCCAATGTGATTCACAACTATGTATATGTCGTATTGACTTAACACAATTGTCTAAAAATGATTTTCTTGTCAATCATGGACTATTTGTCCTTCCTTACTTTACCTGCACTAGTGTCATATAAATTGTAATATGATATGCCTCTACATTTCTCCATCATTCATCATCACCATGGTCTTTATTTTGTTCAGAAAGATTTTTGTTACTCTAAGCACCCAACATCCGGACCTACATCAAATTATAAATTAACTAGTATTTTAACCAGATTTTATATTTTTTTTGGAGATCTCAAATTAACTAGTTAGACAAGATCAAATTATATTTATATATATATATATATATATATATATATATATATATATATATATATATATATATATAAAATTTTTTTATTGAGCTAGTTTAATGAGTTTGAGTTTGACCAAAATTTTAATATGGTTTCGGAGTTATTAAAAATTTATCTTAAATGAGGGGAGGCTAATCTAATAGCGGGTATGGTAAGTTAAAATCTCGACTAACCTTACTTAATCGATTTATTAACACTGAGTTAAGCCTAAATTTCACTATTTTAATAATTTATCAAAGTCATTCAAGTCTATTGCTTGATATTTAGGTTTATCTAATCCCTCTCAATTTTTATGCTCAATATCTTTGATATGAGAATTTGTTGAAAGTCTTAAATAGATTATAAATAAGATTAAATTATATTATATAAGTGAAGACAAAACTTTCAATATTGAACTGGTTGATTTACTAATATTAGGTTAGGTCTAAATTTTTGAAAAGAAAAGAAATCTTTGTCTTGTAGGCTTATAAAATTTAATCATTTAAAAATAATTATGATATTAATTCACTTAAAGATACCATCGTGTGTGCAAACTCGTTTGTGTGGGTTGTATAAATTTAACAAGTTATCTTACTAGGAATCTAAAACTACGCTCCATTTTTGTAAGGAATTGCATAAACTAGCTATGATATTTTTAGAAAAGTTTACATATATACTTTAAATACATGTTATATTTACTCAATTTTCTACTTTAGTCATTCCAAACTCATCTTTTTAAAAATAATCTCTATAATTTTAAGTTGTGGATAAATATTGGTTTCCACTCTAAATTATCTTTAATTCAATAAATATATACACACTTTATTTTTATTATTTTTCTTTTGAATTTTAACTTTTATCTTTTTAGTCACCTATAGTATCAAAGAGCATAAATGGAGCGCGTCTTTGTTTGATATGTATATACTTTCAAAAGACCTTTTTTTTTATATATATAATTTTTAAAATGGTTCCAACATTGTTAATGATGACAAATATAATGATTTTTAAAAATCTATAAACTTACAAACTTACCGACTAAATTTGTATTATAGTTATAGAGATAAGGAATAAATGATCATTACCTTCTACTTTTTGAATATATAGATGAATTAGATTATTTTTTTTTTATCACATAACAATATATTTAGCTTATTTTATATTTCACTAAACTTGTTTATAGTCAATTTTGAATACATAAATATTAATTGTTAATTTAAATATGTGATACACAGATTATGAGTAATTATAGTAAGTAATCTATTTTGTAATTGACCGAAAATATTGATGTGAATTTCAGGTTTGTGCTGAGAATAATTTCCCTGTGGCAACGGAAGCTGCTACAGAAGTTGTTGAACAAGTGCATTCATCAAATTCCAATGATGACATAAGAGTGAAGTTTCCATTTGATCTTAATGCTGAAGTTGATGATGAGGTGGACTCAATATCTTGCACTGAGGAAGCACGTCCCAAAGTTGGTGAAACCATTCCAACTTTACCTTCCACTCATTCAGAGGTCACACTACCACAAGATGTTCTTCCTACAGACATGGACAATGAAGACAGAGCAAGTGTTGTCGAGGGAGGAACACCTACCTCTGAAACCAGGTTTTCCTCTATCAAAACTATCATTTGGCATCACACTCAACTATATATTTTTAAAACAATGATGTTATGTCTATGATGTTGTTATTTGACTTTATCCATCGCAATGTCTCATAAAAACGGATCCTGACATAACTTTATTTGAGGGTGTTTTTCATTGTTGAAAATCTCACATCGGTTATATATAATATCAAATGGACAATTTTTTTATTACAAATTTTGGTTTAAGTTGTGGTGAGGGGAAGCAACTTCATTATAGACAAAGTATAAATATTGGGGTATGGTGATGACATCCGTAGAAAAAAGTGAAGTTGTCTTCCTTAGTAAAGTTATGAGGACGATTTTCAATTGTTAATTCACAATTTAAAATCGTGATTCAGAACAAGTTTTCGGTATTAAAGTCATGATCTATGGACACAATTTTTATTTTTATTTTCTTTTGAAAATAAGGATCTATTAATCGAGTATTTTTATTAATAAATTCTTATTTTTAAAAGAAAAATAAAAAAGCAGAAGTCATGTTCTTAAAGCACGACTTTCATGTCAAAAACGTGTCTTGAATCATGATTTTCAATTGAAAATTAAAAATTGAAAGTCGTATCCATTGGATACAACTTCATCATACAAGTTGTGTTCATAGTGCAGGACTGGTGCCAAAAAATAATGGAAACTGTGTCAGTATCCACGACTTCATTAAGGAAAGCGTGACCATAGCTCACGACTTCACTTTTTTTTTTTTGCGAATGTCATCGTCATAGACCACAACTTTTACTTTGACTATAACGAAATCACTTCCTTAGCCAATAATTTATACTAAAACTTCTGTTAAAAAAATGTCCATTTGCCTCGAATTACAATATATAGATGGGTACAAATTTATTATGATAAGCTGGTTTTGTAAGTAAGACTTAACGTATACTCTTAACATGATATTAGATTCATGTTAACATATATTTAATAAAAGTTTAATGATTCTTTTGTCTATTCACTCACTATCAAATTGCTATTGGAAAAAATATCTAATTTCATACTCAAAATATGTATATCTATAACAATATATAAAGGGGATTCCCCTTTTTGTGTCCACTTTTCAAAATACCGATTTTACCCTTTAAATATAACAATTTTTTAAATTTTTTAAAATTGACCGTTACTTTTACAAAAATTTTATAAAATCAGATGTCTCTGCTTCTTCTTTATTTATTAATGGTTATTCTTTTATCTGTTCTGATATATTTCACTTTATTTTTAATAAATATAATTCTAATATATATATATATATTAACTTAATAACATTATCATATTATCACCTACTAATATAATATCACGTATATTTAAAAAATATATACACACAGGCGCGATAGCGCCTGTGTTACGCTAGTATATCAAAATGAGAATGTTGAAAATCTAGTATTTATTAACAATAAAACCAAATTATAGTATATAAATTACTACAAAATTTATCTTCCAAGCCGATTTCGACATGGAACATAATAAATGAATAGACTTTTATATTTTTGATTGTTAAACTATTTATGTATTGGTTTTGAATGATACGCAGGAAAAGAAAGAAATCTATGGAGGGGGAATATGTGAAAGGGAATTCGAGGTCATTTCGCGGAAAAACATTCACTGTAAATGTTGAAAGCCGAAGAAGGACCATAGTGGACGATGGTTATCGTTGGCGAAAATATGGCCAAAAAACTATAAAGGGAAATTTGTTCCCTAGGTATGGAATCTTTTACTTCTACTCCTCTAACACCTAAATGAATCTTCACTCATCATTATTATGAGATACTCTTTTGCCCTAGTTCATATTCATTCATGAAAATTTTCCAATATATGCATTGATTCAATACTGATAAACTTTTCATGGGAATTTTCTAGGGCCTACTACAAATGCACAGGTTCTGGGTGTTGTGTAAGGAAGCACGTGGAACGAGATTCGCGCAACAGAAAGAACGTAATCACTACTTACGAGGGAAAACACAATCATGAACAACCAATCCCCAAGAACCCTAATGAGAAACATTATGCAGAAGACGATGAAGATGAAGAAGATGAAACAGAAGAACTTGGTAGTGCTGCATCCAATGCTCGATGGAATTTTAGATTATCTGAGAGTATGAATTTTCTCAACACTCCACAACCTGCACAACATCGACTTCACACTCTTCAACTATCTCGTAATGACGCAAACCCTGGATTCGCCTCTGTGTGGCCTTTTGCAAGTTTCAACATGAATATTACATCTTCTTCTCACACCACTCAGATGCATTATTCTTCTTTCTTGAACAATACCAACACCACCATGCCTTACCGTTTCTATGGACTCGATCATAACCGTTTTGGTGCCCCTCAAACTGAGTTTCCAATGCCACCACCCTTTAGCATTCCTTCTTCTTCTGAGGTTTTTTCTCGCGCTAGGGTTAATGCTGTTGGCTCCAGTTCAGTCTTTCCTTTAAGGGGTGCAGCATATCGCAGATGGTAACTCCTAATGCTTGAAGAAGAACAGAAGAAGGAAATTGTGTGTGGAGAAGATGCAAATGCTTCTCTGCATCTTCAAAGTCATCGTGTGATCCGTTTATCGACATTTCATATCCATGCAGAAGAGATGTTATCTTTCGTAGTTATCTTTGTTTCGACATAACAGTTGTTAGCAGTTGAATTATTTTTCTGTTGGTTTTCTTTTGGTGTTTTGAGATATTGGTTTTAAGATTTGAATCAAACTATGGTATGAAGAAGAAAGCTTGTTGTACAAAAGCGCCAGTTAAACTTAACGTTGAAATGCAAATTTGGTTTATATATCTGGTGGCATCGTTTTTATATATTTTTGTTTGAAGAATCTATTTTTCTTTTCACATTTTTTATTAGAGTTGCATGTATATACTTTCTTTTATTTATATTTTAATATTTTTTTTTTGTTTTAGATATTAAAATCTAAAATATTTTAGTTTTAAATGTCAATTTTACAAATATTAGTATATTTTTTTTAAATATATTTAATATTTTTAAATGTTAATTTTAGAAATATTAGTATCTAAAAGAAAAGAACTAAAATAGTTTTAAAAAAATTGAAAATCCGCGATGGATATTGTAAATGGATACTCGCGGATAATGTGTACGAGTATTTTTTATACCCGCATGTTAACGGGACGGGTATGTGTATCATAGTCATCCAACTTGTGGGTACTCGTACCCACTATATTTTAATTTAAATTTTAAAAAAATTTAAAATATTATTACAACATTAACACATTGAAATTGAATGAATTATTTTTTATTAATTGGTTTTCAAGAATTTTCATTCTTTATAAACTGTCATTCAACACTATTTGAATGGGTTATTTGCATTCTGTTTGAAATTAATAAATATTACGCATTGTATTTTTATTTGAATTTATGATTAAAATATATTGTTAAATATTAAAATTTTCTTTTGTAAATATTTGTGGGTACCGTGGATATTAAAAAAATATATGGGTACCCGCATAACGGATCCCCGCACGGATATGTTTACGAGTACATAGCATATATTTATTCAACGGGTAGGGTACGGGGGAGCTACTATCCTTATCTTACCCGTCCCGTTGACATCCATATTCATATATAACGTTGTTACTGTAGTAATAATAAAAACGACCTAATTGTTATACATTTCCAAAAATAAAAATTCAATTGAGACGAATCAAAATCTGAAGACCAAATTGATATTTTTGAAAAAAAAAGGCTAAACAAGAATTTAAACCTATTAAAAAAATACATAGTTTCCATGGAATCTTCCACTAACTTTTTTCTATAAATTTTTAATACTGACAAATATTTTGTTAACAAACTTTGACAAACTCTTCACAAAACCTTTCTCTTATTTTTCCATACCATAATAAATTATTTCAAAAATGATACTTTAACAAAATTTCACAAACTACTTATTTAGATAAAAAAAATACTACTTTTACTTCATTTTGATTAAAAAATAAAAAAAGTTATTCTATTTTAATTCTATTTATAAAAAATTTGTCAAGTTTATCAAAAAGTTTTTTTTTTTGTTCAAACCTCATTTTCCAAATTATTTTAAGGCTTAATTACTGTTTTAATCCTCTTATTTGTTAGCAAATTTCAAAATGGTCCTTCTATTATTCAGAGTCTCAATTTAGTCCTCAAGTTTTCAAAAGTGACTAAATTTAGTCCTCACCATTTAATTTAAACAAACGCCGTTCAAACAGTAGTGAGGTGGCACAATTGTACTGATACGTGTGAACGTTTTCAAAATGCAAGAGTAATTGACGTGACATATGTTGAAGATGTTTAACTTTGTTTAGAAATGGGAATCATGAAACCCTAAATTTTTATCAGCTATGGTGCATTCGTTCATCTCCTCCGCTACGGTCCTGCAGAACATTGTTGTAATTAATTTGGCCCCAGATTTTGTTGTTAACAGAGATGTCCGAAGCCAACTCTTGTAAGTCTTGCTCATGTTCACATAATGAAATTTGTGGTGTGTCTTCTCTTGGTGGTGGGTGGAAGGGGTTGGGTGTGTCTCCCATTTGTCAATGTGGAGAGGTTGCTGTAATGAGAACTGCCAGAACAAGTAGGAATGCTGGGAAGAAATTATGGGGTTGTCCAAATTTCAAGGTTAGCTTGTTGAGTTTTATTTTTCGATTATTTGTAATTCGTGATTGTGAATAATGTAATTTTTGTTGTGCTTGATTTGATGAACAGAGGGGAAATGAAGGTTCTGTTGGCTGTAATTATTTCAAGTGGTGTGGAGAAGATGATGTTGATGATAGAGATGGTGTTATCATCAGACAGAGGAGAAAGATTGTTAGTTTAGAGAAAAGTAATAAGTTGTATGAGAAATGGATAAAGAGGTTAATAGGAATTGTTTGTGTTCTTGTTGTATTCAATGTATTCTTAGTTTCAGTAGTGATCAAAAGCCCCTAAATTGTTGTGAAGGGGTTGTTTGTAGTATGTTTTGTTCTGGTATGGTGCGATGTTGTATACTGCACCAAAGTTGTATTTGGTTTTGCTATGATATATAAAGTTCCAAAATTAATGAATTCTGTGATTTGCCTTTTATTTATGTATATGTTCATTTATATGTTTTGTTGGCTATTACACAGTGGAAAATAATCACACAGAAAAAGATTTGAATTAAACAAGGAAACTTAAGATATATTTATATCAACCACAATAAGTTTCTCCAAAATAGTACATCATAGTTTCTCCAAAATACATAGTGTTGTTTCATGATTCAGATTTGTCCAACATACATAGAACATCAAATTCAGCTTATCTGTTGTCCAGTAACAAAATACAAAATACATATAACATCATATTTTCATGGTTTCCAAACACGACCTCGCCTATGCTGAAGCTTTGGCCTTATATTGGGTCTGCCACGTGATGGTGGAATTGGTGGAATTGGTGTTGCAGTGGGATGTGTTGTAAGTGGTGGAATTGACTCTTGGGTAGTCTTTGCATGAGTTGAAGTTGAACCTTGTGTACAATTAACGGCTGGTGGCACATTTCCACCTACATCAGAAATGGATGTTTGGGTTCTAGGGACAGATTGAGCAGAAATAGGTGGCTGGGTTGGAGGCACATATTGAGCAGAAGTAGAAGGATGGGATGGAGTCACAGATTGTTGACTGCAAATATTTTGACCTTCATCAGCAGGTTGTCCCTGGTTTGGAGGCACAATTTGTTGACTGGAAATGTTTTGACCTTCATCAGTAGTTGGTCCCTGGTTTGGAGGCACAAATTGTTCATCAGAAGTAGTTGTTGGTGGTGGAGTTGGTGGAGATGGTGGAGCTTGTGGGCAAGTTGTTTTGTTGTGTCCAAGTTGCTTACATGTTGAGCATTTCTTCCTTATCCCCCCTCTTCTAACTTGGGTGTCATCTTTCTTCATCTCAGATGCTTGTAATCTTCTTTTCTTCTTAGGTCGTCCAGGCAATATGCGCTTTAGTGGAGGCAGCACATCAAGGAAGGGAGTGATTTCCCAGACATCTTGGCCGTTTACATTATGTCAACATATTGTGGTATATAAAAAGCTAAGTAATCAGTGGAGGAACTTGCCTTGGAGGAATAGCTATTAAATGTTTGAATGTCTCCTCGTTAACTTCTTTAAGCTCTAACATAACCTTTTCCCATGCTTGTGGATATGTGCAGTAAGCAGCCCTCCACATTAAGCGTTTGAGCATTTTCCCTGGAAATTTCTTCCTGAAATTCTCATACAGGTGGCGCATACAAAACCTTTGATCAACTCCTGGGATGAGTTCATTCAAAGCTGGCAGGAGACCCTATAAAAATAGATACATTAGATTCTGACAAAAAGGTAGCAGTACACATATTTAACACAATGAATTACCTTTTGCTGGTCTGATATAAAGGTGCATGAGGCACAACATTCAACCCCACCAAGATCATCAATTAGAAGGTCTAAGAACCACGACCACGTGTCCTTATTTTCAACCTCCACAACTGCGTATGCTAATGGCAACATCTGATCATTTGCATCTCGTGCCACAGCTGTCAATAACTCACCACCAAACCTCCCCTTTAAAAAACATCCATCTAATCCTATTATAGACCTACATGATACAAAGCTGTCCTTACATGCTTTTAAACAGACATAAAATCTTTGGAATATCTTTGCACCATCATGATCTTCAACCTTTAATTTGATTGTTGAACCAGGATTTGATCTGCGCAGCTCATGAGCATAATCATACATGCGTTTGTATTGATCTGTAAAGGACCCATCAATCTTGCTTGAAGCCAATGATCTTGCACGAAAAGACATTGCACGAGATATACAAACGTTCCACTTTCTTAAGCCCTTTTCACGAATGTGGACAGCCTTCACAGTAGGATTTTCTCTCACAGTGTTTTCTATTCTTCCACTTAACCACTTGGCATTCATTAGCTTGTTGTTAAACTCTCTGCAACAAGTATGTTTATCAACTATCTTTCTTAATTGCCAAGTCTGAATAACAGGTATATATGCACAATATGCAATCCAACCACATTTTCCTTTTGAACCCAAACAGGTCACCCTTACTCTTTTTTTGTCATTCTTCTCAATTTTCAAGTTCCTCCCGTTTTGCAACCCATATGTTCTAATGGCTTCTATAAATTCTTCTTTACTTACAAAATATGTGCCCACTTCCCATTCATAGTCAGCCATACTTTTGGGCATAGAAAATGTGGCAAACTTTCCACAAGTGTCTTCCTCCTCACTATCACAATCACAATCAGTGCCTACCAAACTCAACAGCTCATCAGATTCCCATTCATCATCAGATAGTCCCCTAGCATGTTTGTTGATTTCTACATTATTCTTAGCCTTATTACTTCTTTTCCTCTGTCCATAGGAAGTCCAATCTGACCCACCCATCCCTGGGTCACAATCTATATCCACATCATACAAACCATCATTTTCTTCATGTATGGAATCAGTGGAGGAACCATCTTCAATCTGAACCTCTTCCACATTTTGTGTTTGAGGTAGGACCTGCGACACACCACTCTGAGGTTGTGCCTGGGATTCACCAACATTCTGAATTTCAACCTCAACCTCAACAGTTTCAGGCTGCACCTGTTCTGTTGCCTCACACTGCACATGTTCTGTTGCCTCACACTATTACTACTACTTGTGCCTCGCACTGCACCTCAGCCTCACCAATTGCGGGTTCAACTTGTTCTGCATCAGTACATTGCACTTCCTCTACGGGTTCAGCCTCAGTGTCATTCTCCACACCAGTATTGTCTTCACCATTATCCTCAGCTGGATAATATTCCAACATATGTACACTACAAAAATATAACATTTTAATTGGGGTTTATTACTTGGGGTTATCATAACCTCCAATAAAATATACACATTGCGGAGGTTTTAAAAACCCCTTTTAACTACCAGGGTTTTTTTAAGAAACCCA
>Ga0214544_1004893_pt1 | contig 26467 bp, 30 predicted proteins | sample CNSS3metaG_FD_160074 | JGI IMG/M metagenome (GOLD analysis project Ga0214544, IMG submission 160074) | Root nodule microbial communities from cowpea collected in UCLA plant growth center, Los Angeles, California, USA - CNSS3 | ecosystem: Host-associated > Plants > Roots > Nodule | place: USA... | reverse complement strand
ATCAACAAACGTTAAAATATCCAAAAATAATTTATGCAGCTAAAAATCACTTTTTAAGACATTTTTATCACACAAGCTCAAACAACCTAATTATCAAAATTATCAATTAAATCACTCTTTAGGCACATAAATTCAATTAAATACCCAGAATTAAACATTAAATGAGGGCAAAAATACGTACTCATCAATTACACACGGGCACAGACCATATAAAGTGTAGCATGTTGAGAATCACTAATGAGTTCTTGGACGAGATTCGGGTAGAGCAAGGAAATGATCAGGAGCTACAGCAGATCATTGAATGGTTAGGCTCTAATAAAGGAAAAAACTTTAGGATGGGCAAAGACGGCATCCTGCATTTTAGAGAGAGGGTTTGTGTAAGACTCGAGAAAATTAAATAGTTATTTAAATAATTATTTAATTATGGCGGGTAATAGAAACATTTAAAGCAATTAATGTGTGGAACTATGACGTGGAAAAGTACTAGCTCAAGTGGTTGAGAGTACTTTATTGTGTGTAAGGACTTGGGTTCGAGTCCTATGTGTGCCACTTGAATGTTATTTAATTTATGCATTTTGTTTAATGAAATATGAAAGGGTTGGGAAACCCTTTCATATTTTCACAAAAATTCTGACGATATTGTTGTACGGTCTTGAAGAGGAGAACATTAGGCATTTCTTGTTAAGAATGGATAATTTCCCTAACAAGTAAAATTAACGATCTTTAAGCGGTGGTTGGAAGAGATGAACTGTGAAAGTATTGTATTGGTAATTTTGAGTAGTAGTGTTTGAGACAAACAGGTTCAAGGGAAACGGAAAGAGGTTTACGCGAGTGTAGAAAATCTGGGTTTTTACCCATATTCTGGTGAGCCACCTGGCGGCCAATGGATTGGTCGCAGGCGATAATGGCGCTGCAGGTCTGTTCTGGTTGTTTTGGTTAATTTGTTTTGGAGGAAAAAGGAACTAATAGGCAAATTCATGAGGAATGAAATTAGCAGAAAAATAGGATAATAAAGAAGGGAGAGAGAGTGTACTGAAATGATGACAATATAGTGGTCATTAGGATACACTTAGGATGATGAGATGTTGGAATTCATGGACTCTGTGAATGGGTTTAAATTGCATAATGGAATTGGGAGAAAGGAACAACGTTGGTGTTCTCTGTGGAAATTAGGATTGGGGTTAAAATAATTGAGGAATAGTAGATGATAAGTGATGTATAAAATTAGTTAAGTTTATGAGTTGGAATGGTATAGAAGTAGGTGGTTGTGGGTTAACAAAATAAGTGGAGATGGGGGGATGTAAGTACAATGGAATGAATTAGGTTGAACAACTATAAGTGGAAGGGGAATTTGGTGAATCAAATGGGAGAATAAAAAGAGTATATGATTGAAGTATAGGGAACTAGAGTGATGGTGGGAAGTTAAGGTAACTAGCTGGCGTTTGTAACATATGTGATAGGTACCATAGAGCAAATTTGAGTTGTAGAATCAATTGTGTCGTGTGCCAGATCAGTAGAAGAGTGTCTCTGATATGGCGCCTCGCGGTTTGCTGATAACCGCCAGGCGATAGAACAACTATAGAGGTCCCTGTGGTGCGTGGCGCCTGGCGGCAAGATGTGCTCCGCCAGGCGGTAGCGGTAAAACAGTGACGCTAGGAGGGCTCTGGTGCCTGGCGGTGAGCTGGTACCGCCAGGCGGTCTGGACCTGTATCGCTTAGCGATGCTAGGGGTTGTTAGGTGATTGCGCAGTAGGTTATGAGTTGTGTTGGTTGCTTTTAACTAACAATGACACTATGTTGGTTGCGCAGTAGGCTGTGCCATGAGCGTGTAGGTTCATGGATGGTGGTTGACATGTGATGATATGAGCAGGGAGGTTCATATCCAGTTACTCTCATGTGGGGATACGAGCAAGGTAGGTTCGTATGTTCCATGCTCACGTAGAGAGATGCCACGTACGGGGAGGTACGGGGCTGGTGGATCACATGTGTTGGACTACGGGCGGACAGGTCCGTAGAGCAGGACTACGAGCGGGGAGTTTCGTAGAGCAAGACTACGAGCGGGGAGGTTCGTAGAGGTAGGACCACGAGCGGGCAGGTTCGTGTGAGCATCATATTCCTGAGTCCAAGGCTAACTTGTTGTGTGATTTGAAGGCTACAAGGCCTTGGGGTTAAGGTCTTGGCCAAGAACTATGTAGAATGAATAAGATGGGTATATGAATTTTTTTTGTTTTATATACCTGTTATTTTATTTTCTCAGCTCACCCTTTCTGTTTGTGTATGGCAATGATCGTGTGATTCGTTACACGAAAGCAAATGTTGATACAGGTGGTCTTGAGGATGTCCAGGCGACGGAGTGAGGGCTAGCTTTGGGAATTAGAGCTAGGATTTTCTCACATGTATTTTTTATGCTTTTATTTATGAACACGAATTTTGAGAACATGTAACGCTTTATCGTTTAAGTTATGAGTATTGGTGCGCTTCTTAAGAAATTTAATTTTTTCCCGTGTTGGGATTATTATAAATACGACTCTTGATGTAATTTAATTCTTTTATTATTTATTTTCAAGTAATAATCCTTAGGGATGTTAAAGTTTGTGTGCCTAGGAAGACTGTACTAAGGAAGATGCTCTTGGAGGAAGGGCATAAAAGTCATCTTAGCATACACCCAAGTATGACTAAGATGTATACAGATCTGAAAGCGACTTTTTGGTGGACTTGTATGAACATTGATGTGGCAGATTATGTAGCATCATGCTTAGTATGCCAAAAGGCGAAGATTGAACGTTAGAGGCCAGTTGGTACGTTGGAGCCTCTGGATATTCCTCAGTAGAAATGGGTCATCATTTCCATGGACTTTGTTACACATCTGCCGAGGCCGGTGAGAGGGCATGACTCGATCTGGGTGATTGTAGACAGGTTGACGAAGTGCGCCCACTTCTTACCGATTAATCAGAAAATGTCTCTAGACAAATTGGAAGAATGGTATGTTCGGGAGATTGCCAGATTACATGGTGTACCGACGAGTATAATGTCAGATCGCGTTCCGAGATTCACTTTGAGATTCTGGTAACCGTTGTAGGAAACTTTAGGTACACAGTTGAGAGTGAGCTCAGCTTATCACCCTCACACAAATGGTCAGTCTGAGAGAACCATACAGTCGTTGGAAGACTTGTTGAGGACTTCTGTGTTGGTCACCTGGTCATTTAGAGCGATATGCTGCCATTGGTGGAGTTCAGTATAATAATAGCTATAATTCTAGTATTGGGATGGCACCTTACGAGGCTTTAAATGGTAGGAGATGTAGTACTCCATTATGTTGGCAACAGGATGCAGAATCAGTGGTGCTTGGACCAGAGTTTTTGCGGCAAAACACTGAGAAAGTGAAGTTAATACAGGATCGGATGAGAGCAACTAAGAGTCGGCAGAAATCTTATGCAGATAAGATAAGAGGTCGTTGGAGTTTGAGGCGGGTGACCATGTATTCCTCAAGGTTACACGAACAATAGGAATTGGGAGAGCTCTCAAGTCGAGGAAGCTGACTTCTAGATTCATCGGGCCGTACCAAATCACGAGGAGGATTGGACCAGCGGCGTAGAGATTGCTTTGCCACCTCACATGGCAAACCTGCACAATGTCTTCCATGTATCACAGTTGAGGAAGTACATTGCGGATCCTACTCATGTGTTGGAGGAGGACGATGTTCAGGTGCGCGAAGATTTGACGATCAGAGTTGGTCCAATGAGAATCTTCGATTCTCAAGTCAAACAACCATTTGCACGTAAAAAATAATGTTGCAACAGGGATAATATAGTCAATATACAACTTTTTAGACGACCAAAAAATTTTCTTTTTAACTATTATTTATTTACTTATATTATTTTTATATTATACAAAAAGATTTCAAACATAATTTTACAATAACATATCACATAATTAAAATATTCACATATACATCTATTTACAATATTGTGTGCATCTTATATCCACACCATTTAGTACATCTTATATTTCCTACACTAGAAGAGGGAGGAATGTTATTTATTTACAATTCCCCCCTCATATACTGGTTTTCAAACAGGTGGATGGAAAAGGTTATGGATAGGGTTCACTTGGACTGTTGGGGGTAAATAAAAGGTAACTCCGATTTGTCCTTCGATGATAATTGGCATGTTGGGAGTAGAGAGGAAAGTAATAGTAGAGTTTCCTGTCCCTGAAATGTAACATAATTATTCAATGCATTGGTTTGTCATGCATTCCCTGGGAAAACAACCACAATGTCGACAAAGAAGGGATCAGGCATGTTGGGAGCAACCATTTATGATAAGGTTATAAAATTTTGTTTTTCACACACAATCATAAAATAAGTGAGACAAATATCACATAAGAAAAATATACAACATATCATAATAAGATAAAATGAAATGAAAATTCTCCCAAATCCATAAAACATGATTTTATCATACTTTATAAAGATATTGATTAATTTTATAGTGACTAGTCAGGATAAATGAGCTCATGGTCAACAAAGTGACTCAAGAACATCTCATCTTGAGTAATACTAACTCGTTTAAAACCCCAAGATTATACCTCCAACTACAATAATTAAATATTTATTTATCATAAATTTTATTTCAATATTAAACCATATAATTATTTAAATAAATAAATATATAGGATCAATGAATTAAAATAAATATAAATAAATAAAAAGGACCAGTACGTAACTGGAGATAAATATAAATAAGTAAATGAGAGTAAATATTAATTGAATAAATATGACCAATGCACAATTGGAGATGAATATAAATAAATAAATAGGAACGAGAACTAAATATAAATTAGAATGAGGTTAGGGACACCTCACTTAAAGGTAAATATAGAAATAAAAATAATTATGAAGAGATAGGAAAAATAAAATTCAAAAGATAGAATGATAAATGTCTTCTCCTCTTACCTTAGCTATTGTGGAAAATGCACCAAGATGATATGTAATTTGATTTTTTTCCTTTGCTACTACGCTCTCACTCTCTTTTATCTTCTTCTTTTCTATTTTTTTTTTCACTGCACGCACCTTCACCCATGTCTCTTCTCCACTTCCTTCCTTCCAACGTCTTGTTTTTGGCTATTTATAGTGGTGGAGTCATGATTGCTATTAGTCTCAATTAAACTGAAGCATTAATGGTATAGTTCATCGTTAAGTTACTTATAAATTATTTTTAGAAGATATTTTATCTTCTCATCACCTCACTAGTTTATCTCTAACATCATGTGTTCTGTTTATCATTTATTATTATTATTATTATTATTATTATTATTATTATTATTATTATTATTATTCTTATTAAATAATAATGGTTTAAATGTATCTAAGTACATCATCTATATTGTTATAATTAATATAGTTATCCTTAAAAATTCCACTATTAATATTATATATATATATATATATATATATATATATATATATATTATAGTTATTTTATATTATTATTATTATTTTATTTAATGATTAATTAACCCTATATATGTATCATAACACATAGTCATTTATATATATACATGAAATTTTTATATGTTTATAATTAATAAAATTATTATAATTATTTAACCATTTTTTATCCTAAAATTTTTTATAATCTTTATATTTATATATCCATAGTTTATTCGATTAGATACAACATACATAAAAAAAATGTATTAAAAAAAAATTAGGTGTTAGCATACTGAAAACATTGTGGTATAAATTTTGAGATTTTACATTTTCTTCCCCAGATACTACTTAATATATATATATATATATATATATATATATATATATATATATATATATTAAAATAAATAAGGGTAAAAGTCTCTTATTTTCTCTTCTAATTCCCATGTAATATCTCCATTAGCTTCATCCATATGACTTTGACTGGAGGGATCTGTTTGCCTCTCAACTCTTTGACCTTCTTGTCCATAATTTGTACAGGCATTGTGTCAAATGTAAGGTTATTCTTTAATTGTACTATATAAGGTCTTATCACATGAGTTGGATCATAAATATATTTTCTTAAGTGAGACACATGAAAGACATTATGAAGGTTGGAAAAGAACGAGGGTAAACAAATTTGATAAGCAACAAGACCTATTTTTCTAAGAATTTGGTAAGGACCAATGAACCGGGGAGTGAGTTTCTTTGATTTCATCACTCTACCAATTACAATGGTTGGTATTACTTTCAAGAATACATGATCACCTTCTTGAAATTCAAGAGGTCGTCTTTTCTTATCAACATAACTTTTTTGTCTACTTTCAGTTGCTTTCAATTTGTCCCTAATCATTTTGATTTTCTCTGTTGTTTGTTGAATCATGTTAGGACCTAATACTAAACTTTCACCGGTCTCAAACTAACACAAAGGTGTTCTACATTTTCTCCCATATAATGCCTCATAGAGTGCCATACCTATGCTAGAATGGAAACTATTGTTATAGGTGAACTCAATCACAGGCAGGCATCAATCCCAACTATCATAATCTTCTAACACAAGGTCTCAGTAAATCTTCCAAAGATTTGATTGTTCTCTCTGATTGTCCATCAGTTTGGGGATGATATGCTGAGCTAAGATGGAGTTTAGTCCCCAAGGCTTGATGTAAGCTTCCCCAAAACTTAGAAGTAAATCTAAGATCCCTATCAGACACAATACTTGTTGGAACTCCGTGCAACCTCACAATTTCTCGTATGTACAATTCAGTCAATTTCTCCAATGAATACTTGATTTTAATGAGTAAGAAGTGAGCAAACTTTGTTAATCCATCCACAATAACCCATATGGAATCTAATTTTTGAATGGTTTGTGGCAAGCCAACTACAAATTGTTATACTATCCCATTTCCATTCAGGTATATCTAAGGATTGTGGCATTCCTGCTTGCTTTTGGTGTTCTATTTTAGCTTTTTGACAAACTAGACATTTTGCTACATATTGTGCCACTTTCCTTTTCATTTTGGGCCACCAATACGTTTTCTTGAGATCCTGATACATTTTTATTGTTCTCGGATGCATGCTTAATTTGCTTTTATGTGCTTCCTCTAGAATCATTTTTTTAATTTCTTCATTGTTGGGTACACATATCCTATCCTCAAATCTCAAAGTTCCTATCCTATCTATGCCAAAATTCTCTCCATCTTTTTATCCTTTCAATTTCTTTTTCTTTTGAATGAATTCATCACTTTCTTGTGCCTCATGGATTTGTTTTTGTAAATTGCTAGTGATTTGAATGAAGTTTAATTACATTTTATCATGGCTTAGGGTGACCGGAAAATTCATGTCTCTAAATTTTTCTAACAATTTCATTTCATGAATCATTAGTGAGGAGATATGTAATTTCTGCTTAAAGCACCTGCCACTACATTTACCTTTCCTGGATGATAATGTAATTCAAAATCATAATCTTTCAGAAATTCTATCCATCTTCTTTGTCTCATATTTAATTCCTTTTAGTCAAACAAGTATTTGAGACTCTTATGATCACTAAAAACTTCAAACTTACCACCATAGACATAATGTCTCTATATCTTAAGTGCAAAAACAATGGCAGCTAGTTCTAAATCATGGGTTGGGTAATTTTTCTCATGTGTTCTTAATTGTCTAGAAGCATATGCCACTACCCTTCTATCTTGCATAAGAAAACAACCTAATCCTATTTTGGAAGCATCACAAAATATAACAAAGTGTCTAGTAGGATCAGGTAATGCTAAAATAGGATAAGTGGTTAATCTTTTCTTGAGTTCTTGAAAACTATTCTCACATTTTTCTGTCCACACAAAAGCTTGGCCCTTTTTGGTGAGTTGGGTTAAAGGCAAAGCTATTTTAGAAAATCCCTCAATGAATCTTCTATAATATCCTACCAAACCGAGAAAACTGTGAATCTCAGTCACTGTTTTTTGTGGTTCCCATTGTAAAACTGCTTCTAGTTTGGTCGGATCCACTAACTCTCCCTTATTGGAAATCACATGTCCTAAGAATTTTACTTTCTCTAACCATAATTCACACTTAGACAATTTAGCATACAATTTCTTTTCTTTCAAGATTTGCAAGACAATCCAAAGGTGTTCCTCATGTTCCTCAAGAGTCTTAGAATAAATAAGAATGTCATCTATAAAAACAACCACATGTACATGTTCCTCGGCTTTCCTTTTCGTCCCACCATGTACATGTACTTCCACCACAGACTATTGCAAATTGGGAACGTCAACTTTTCCCGCTGCCTTAGCCTTAGCGGCCATCTCCTTCCTCAGCGACTGGAAGAGCGCCAAGTTCTTCTTCCCAGATTGCGCCATGTGCCCTACAATGATATATTAAACCTCGGATTAAAACAACAGAATTATTAACACAATTTAAGTAACAAACAGATACCTTTAATATCTATAATCGGATGAACCGAATTATAAACTCTAACTAAGCCCTTAGTGGGCAACTTATCAACAAACTTCATTAAGATCTCCACCACCTCCTTATCCCCCGTCGATAACTCATCCGTCCCCATATCCTTGTACCGAGAAGGGGTACCCTTCCAGCTAAATGGGAATTTTGTACTCCCATCTGCTTCAAGAAATAAGGTTTGCCTTCTTCCTTCACCACAACTTTGAAGTACTTGTCCTTAAAGTGCTTGAAAGACTGGGAAAATGCATCTAGTCTGCTGATACTAGGACGACTTATCAAAGACATCCAAGTAGTCGGCCAACGGGGTCTGGTGTCATAGAAATACAAGAAAGCGTAAGGAGAAGGCTCCAGGTATATAGATTGGCACAAGACGCGAAAGGCTTGCAAGTAGGCCCAACTATTCAGGTGCAACTGTGTAGGTGCCACATTTAGTGCGTGCAATACACCCATAGTAAAACCATCTAACGGTAGCTGCACATGTAGCTGAGAAAAATGACACATATACATGTAGAAGAACTTCTCTGTAGCCCCCTCCTGCCCGTGACATACACGGTCAATAGCGCTAACTCTCTCCAGGGAAACGATATCCCCGCTTACACCCTTTGAGATGACAGGCGTACAGTTTAACCAGGAGTTCAATAAGCAAGACCACCGGAACAAAGATGATTGATTATGGACGTCGGCAGCCACCCATCCATAACCGCCTTTGGCCGGCCAGTCACTCTCGGCCAACTCCTCAGGGGGATCTTCTCGGACCTCCCTCACCGTCTCCATAGGGATCCCACTTACCATACCTCCAGAACTAGTACCCTCTTCATCAACTTGCCTACCTCTACTCCTCTCCGACCCCATACTCTCACTACTAGATGTAGACAACGACAGGCTATCGCTACTGGACATACCTTTTTCTCGTGTTTTTGGAAAGATGTCAGTTGAAATTGGGAACTAGTCGGACAGTAAAATGCACACAAGACCTCTGAATACAAAACTCTCGCAAATGAACCAAGTAACCCCTCACTCGTTTTGAAATCCATATTTATAGCCCAAAATCCCAAAAGGCGAAAACCCCTTCCCGCCAAAACAACAACTCATACCAATCGACACCATCATTACAAGAGACGTGACTATTAAAAACGACGGCGCCAAAACTTCCTGATTTGACCCCTGACACCCCTTCACCTACCTTCAAACGGTTACCACTTTTAGCCTTAACATTATTCATCACACTTAAAGGTTGGGGACTGGTGTATCACACCTAGCCGGTTTCGCTAGCATATCAACACATATCACCCTTAACTGACACCTATGTCGGTCAAGGCTGGGGGACTGGTGTACCACACCAAGCTAACTTAACAAAATAATGATAAAACGATCACCATACCAAAGCATTCGAGTAACCGGCCTAGGCTGGCCTAACCGGCCAAAACTGGTAACCTAGACGTCTAAAGGAACAACCTGCCTAAGACGACACATGAGCAACACAAACCGCCAAGGAAAGTAGTCGGCTTAGGCCGACAACTTCAATATATTGAGTAAAATGGAAGCCCCCCGTGTTATATAGGTCCTAAGGGCCTGGGTTAGGGCCCAGGCCCACTTACAGCCCAAGCTAGAGCCCAAGCCAAGGCCCGACCCATGGGATAACCAGACATAATTAAAGCTCTATAAATACATGTGGACCCCAATAATTAAAGGTACACATTCATTAATCACAGATTTGACCTTTTTGAGAGTTTTGACTCACTTGAGCTTCGGAATCCCTTCTGCAGGTAACCCCTCCTGGGTCCAAACCGACATGTACCAACCGGGAAGAGGCCAACTAAGGAGATAGCGGACTACATGGGTAAGGTGACGCTTGTGCCTAACTTATCTTGTTTGTTATCTGTAGGATCAGTAAAATTTCACCATAATATAATACAAATTATTATATAGAATTCATAATATATAATATATAATACATATAATATATAATATACAATATATATTTTATTATTATATGGTATAATATATAAGATATAATGTATAATATAATAATAAAATAACGTAAATCAATTATATCAATAATTTATTATTAAAATAATATAAATAACAAATATTAGGGAATAAAAATATTTATCGAAGTTCAAAATGAGAAATCGAATTGAATAATTTAAAATGATTTTGCAAATTTCAAGTTTAAAAACATAATAACAAAAATTAAGTACTTATTTTAACAAATAAATTTTCTTTAATGTAGTTATATTAACATAATTTAGTCCAAAATATTTGCTCTTACATACACCAAAATAAAACAATTGAATTATTCCAAAAATAATATTAAAAAAACCAAAATATAGAAATTTAAAATTGAACCAATAATTTTGATAAAATGGTGATGAAAAAAAATTAAATTTAAAAGTATATTTATTGTAAATGGTAAACAGATATAAAGGTTAGGAAAAAATAACTTCAAAATGGTTTTATTGTGGCTGGAACCATTTCTGTTTAAATAATAATCATTTTTATTATCAACAATGTATTGGTTACCCAACAAATGAAGAAATTTTAATAGTCATTTAAATACAATAATGTATAATAAGTAAGACTTCATAAATAATTCATTAAAAAAATTAGGTTATCTGAAATGAAAAACGCATAAAATAATTAAATAGAAGTTGTAGATTATCTAGAATTTAAAGCAAATGACGTCTTGAAACATTACAATACCCAAATATGTCTCTAGCGGGAAAGACTAAATAAATTTAATAAAGACAAACATATTTTTGTTCAAAGGAATATTGGCTTCTTCAATAGAGTCCAGTGATAACACCTTTTTTGCTGATTCTCTTTAGTGGATTGTTCAAGTCATTAGTGCTTGAATTATCTTTTGGTACCTCAACTAATGGGGCCACAATCACTTGATTCATTTGTAAATTTCTTCAATAAATCCTATGAAACAGAAAACAATATTAGACCAATTTAAGCTTTAAAAAATATTAAATTAAATTAAAAAAAATGTATTACAAATTAACTATACCTCTACAACATCCACACACGAATCTTAAATTATACGTTCATTTTCCCTCCTGAATTCTTCATTACCAGCATATACATCCTTGAAAAACATTAACATTTGACATAAATTGTGTTTGTAAAGAAAGAAATAAATAATAAAAATATAAATTATAAACAGAAATTAATAAAACATAGTTCTCATCACTGACACTACTAAAAATTCAAATATTACATGGGAATTTTCTTGCAAATTTGTTAAAGAAAATTGCAAGAAAAGACTTTTTCCTGCTATTTTTTCTAAGAACTTTAATTGGCAGGTAATTCTTGGTGAGTAATTATTTCCTACAAAATTATGAAATTCGCAAGTATTTTTTACAACATTTTTTTGCAAAAAGTGTTTTATACAAAATATTTTGCAAAAAAATTGGTAGCAATTTCCTGCAATTTTTTTTCTCATAACAAAATTTATAAATATTTCCTACGAAAAAAATTTCAAAACAAAATTGGCAGGAAATATGGATTTTTTTAGTAGTGTGACTTCATGGCAAAATCATTAAACTTATCAATTATACCAACATCAAAACATACTTTCTTAATTCTGAAAGACTATTCAAGTTTAAAGGTCTGATCATTCCTACTCTCGATTATAAATAACAGACTTTTATCCACCAGTTCAGCAAATTCCTTTGCCAAATGTTCAGAAACAAAATTCTAGATATAGAAAAAAAGTTTATATCATTTTGAAAAGAAATATGCAACCAATAATAGAAATAAATGTCTTTGTTCAGAAACAACATTCTACCTTATCATGACCCTGCAATATATTTGCACAACCTTTGTTTATAAGGGCAGTTGCATCTCCATCAAACAACACAAATGTTGTTGAATCTGATGAGTCAATGACTCAAATTTTAACCCTATATTTGACAAATTATTACACATAAATTAAAATTTAATAGTTACAACTAACATTAAATTAAAAGTAAAATAAAATGAATATTAAGACATTAATTTAATATTATCTTGGAAAAACTTTGATGACATGTTTATTACACTTCTCGCAAAAAAAAAAAAATCTTAGAATTTGGATAAACATCCTTGTTACAAACACAAGCAGTATACCACCAATCTTCCTCGATGACAATATGTTTAATGGTTCCAAACACAAGCGGTTACCTTTGAATGACATAAAAAATTTTAGATAATTCATTATGTTAAAAGAAAATATAGAACTAATCACATGTTATTACCTGTTTACAATCTTTGAGACCTTATATGTCATTTCTAGGTGTAAGGCTTAAGAACTCATCTTCAACATTATATTTAAAGTTTTGTAAAAGCTGATTTAAGCCTTGTGATGAAGATTAAGTGTTTTCAAACATTCTGTAAAGTAATAAAACATAGTCAAAACATGACATATAACAATATATTATCTATAAAATGTAATATGTATATGTAAATTTCAACATTTCAAAATTCGTTAAATATACAAATAACATACCTAGATTTTAGTTCAGATGCCTCTTTAGAATCAACATTATACTGTATTCTAGTGCAATACTTAAAATTATGGACTTGACCTTATCTATATTACAAATATAACAAAACTAAAAAAAAAAGTCATAATAAAGAAAAAATATAAGGATATGATGAATATTAAAATTATACCTTGAAAGCTTTTAACTTTAGCAAACTCTATACTTATTACAACATTTTGTACTTCTCCAATGGAAAGAAAACCATTCAGTTTATCAACATAAGTGCCAAACAAAGTACACTCAATGCGAAACCTACAATTTACATTCACGTTTAAAAAAATTAGAAGTTTTATGTCAGATACCAAAAATATATATATATATATATATATATATATATATATATATATATATATATATATAGATACAAGTTTTGAAATATATATTACCCATCAGATTCTATGGCAATGACATTCAATTTTGTTTTATTTTCATCTACTTGCAGCTCTCTTTCAGTTCCAACCCCTACCAGTACTCTTAAGATATCTACATAATAACAAGATTCAATGATTTAAATTAAATAATAGTAAGAAAAAAAAATAAAAAATGACCATAGATAGTTATTACATATAAACTTACTTACTAAATAATCTTGGTCAAACTCAATGGAAGATAATACAGACAAAGGTATGTAATCATGTTTGATATCTGGAACCAACTTCGCATCAAGCAAAGTAACTTTTGTTCCGAACTGAAAATTGATCTTATAAGGATGGTGTGATGTTCGGTATATTCCCCCATTTGGAGTAGTGCTGAAATTTTGGATTCCATACACCTTGCCTTCAGATATCTCATTCTGAAATTTGTAAATAAGAGTACGTCGAATGGAAGCATGTATTTTGCCTCCCTCCTGTAAAATATGCACAAAAATCAAATATTAAAAATATAATGAAGTATTCATTGAACATGTTACAAAATAGTAAGTTAATATTACCTGTTTGTCTTGAAAAACTAACTCCATAGAGAAATGACACTTTTGTTTACTAAAGTCTGGAATAAACCATGATCGTATGACCTTAGCAATGATGTTCCAGTTCTCTTTGGTTGGAGTAACTTCACTTATGTTATGTGAAAACTATAGATGTCAAATAATATCTCATGTTTTATACAAATAGATGAAAACAAAACTCTTTATAAATATGCAAAAATACATTTCATAAAACTCATTAAAGTGGTCATTGAAATACAATTCTGGAAAAATTGATCATTTGGAAATACTGTAGTGAAAATATTTGAAAGAGATATCATTGTCAAGAAAAGCAATCTAACTTACATGGAAAAAATAATGCTTTCTAGTCAACAAATTTCTGAACAGATGAAAGCTATTTTGAACATATGAAAGAAAGCCATAAACCCTAGTTCTAAAACAAAAATACATGTAGTTCATACCTCCAGAAAAGTACATCTGCTGAAAAGTATTGGTCAAGTGATAAAAGCTTGTTAAAGAAGCAAAGCAAAATATATTTGAAAAGGAAACACAAACTAACTGACATGACATTAGTTACCTGCACAATTCGTGGGAGATCAAACAAATTTCTTGAGTAGTGTAAATTATGATATACATTAGAATACTAAAACATAACTATTACGTCAAAAGATTTTGTTTTTTAAAGTCTTCATCAATATGTAACCAAAAGTAACTATTACTTTTATTAATTGAATGAATAATAAATAAAATAAGGAATTAAAATCAAATCTATGCACCACAATTAGAAAAAAAATGGTGGAATTTTGGTAAAAATTTTTTGTACCTGTTCGAAAGTTGTTCCTGGAGAGAACAAACAAGATAAGTTAGGCACAAACGTCACCTTACCCGTGTAGTCCGCTATCTCCTCAGTTGGCCTCTTCCCGGTTGGTACGTGTCGGCTTGGACCCAGAAGGGGTTACCTGCAGAAGGGACTCTGAAGCTCAAGTGAGTCAAAGCTCTTAAAAGGTCAAATAAGGTGATTAATGGAGTAATGAATGCGTACCTTTAATTACTGGGGTCCACGTGTATTTATATAGTATTAATTATGTCTGGTTATGCCATGGGTTTGGGCCCTAACCTAGGCCCTTAGGTGGACCCATTGAATACTAGGGGGCTTTGATTTTGCTAAGTATATTGGGGTTGCCGGCCTAAGCCGACTACTTTCCTTGGTGTTTTGTGTTGCTCATGTGCTGTCTTAGGCAGGTTTTCCTCTAGATGTTTAGGTTACCAGTTTAGGCCAGTTAGGCTTAGGTTAGCCCAACCTAGGATGATTACTTGAATGCTTTGGTATATAGGTATCGTTTTATTGTTTTATTATTATTTTGTTGAGTTCGCTTGGTGTGGTACACCAATCCCCTAGCCTTGGCCGATATAGGTGTCGGTCAAGGGTGATATGTGTTGATATGTTAGCGGGGCTGACTAGGTGTGGTACACCAGTCGCCCAGCCTTTAAGTGTGATGAACAGTGTTAAGGCTAAAGGCGAGAAAGGGTTAATGGTAGGTGAAGGGATGTTAGGGGTCAAATCAAGGGGTTTTTGCGCCGTCGTTTTTAAGACTCGTCTTTTGGAATGATTGTGTTGGTTGGTATGGGTTGTTATTTTGGTGGGAAGGGGTTTTTGCCGTTTGGGATTCTGACCTATAAATGTGGATTTTAAAACGAGTAAGGGTTTATTGGTTCATTTGCGAGAATTTCCAGTCAGAGATCTTGTGTGCGTTTTCTTGTCCGACTAGTTCCCAATTCCAGCCGACATCTTTCCAGAAAAAAGAGAAAAGGTATGTCTAGTAGTGATAGCATGTCATTGTCTTCGTCTAGTAGTGAGAGTATAGAGTTTGGGAGGAGTAGAGGTAGACATGTTGAAGAGGAGAGCACCAGTTCTAGGGGGTATGGTAGGCGAAATCCCTATGGAAACGGTGAGGGAGGTCCGAGAAGACCCCCCAGAGGAGTTGGTGGAGAGTAACTAGCCGACCAAGGGCGGTTACGGGTGGGTAGCTGCCGACATTCGTAATCAATCATCCTTATTTCTGTGGTCTCGCCTGTTGAACTCTTGGCTGAATTATACACCTGTTATCGCAAAAGGTGTAAACGGGGGTATTGTTTCCCTGGAGAGGGTGAGCGCCATCGACCGTGTGTGTCACAGGCAAGAGGGGGCAACCAAGAAGTTCTTCTATATGTACATGTGCCACTTTTCTCAACTACATCGGTTGCCGCTGGACGATTTCACTATGGGTGTGTTGCGCGCGTTGAACGTTGCACCTACACAGCTGCACCCAAATAGTTGGGCTTACATGCAAGCCTTCCGCATTTTGTGCCAATCCCTATATTTGCAGCCTTCTCCTTACGCATTTCTGTACTTCTATGATACTAGGCCCCGCCAACCGACTACTTGGCTATCTCTGATAAGTCGTCCCAACATCAGCAGATTGGACGCATTTTCCCAATCCTTCAAGCATTTTAAGGACGGATACTTCAAAGTTGTGGTGAAGGAAGAGGGCAAGCCCTATTTCTTGAACGCAGATGGGAGTACGAAGTTCCCGTTTAGCTGGACGGGGACCCCCTCTTGGTATAAGGATATGGGCACCGACGAGTTGTCGACGGGGGATAAGGAGGTGGTGGAGACCTTGATGAAGTTTGTTGATAAGTTGCCCACTAAGGGCCTAGTTAGAGTTTATAATTCGGCGCACCCGATTATTGATATTGAAGGTATCTGTTTGTTACTTAAATTGTGTTAATGATTCTAAGTTGTTTTAATCGGGGTTGAATATGTTATTGTAGGGCACACGGCGCAATCGGGGAAGAAGAATTTGGCGCTCTTCTAGTCGTTGAGGAAAGAAATGGATGTTAAAGCCAAGGCAGCTGGGAAGACTGATGTTCCCAACCTGCAGGAATCAATGGTCGAGGTACACGTGCACGGCGGGACGAAGAGGGAGGCCGAGTTGCCGCCTCGACCCCGTAAGGGGAAGGATGTGAAAAAGGTGAGGGCAGCATTACTCGGGGCGGGGTCAGCTAGTGGGTCGGGGTCGGTCAGTGGGGCGAAGGGACCGGAGTCCGGCTTGATCGAGTTGTTGGAGATATCTGTCAAAAAAGATATTGCGATCAACCTCCCAGATACCATCATCAACTCCATTGATGGTATGGAGGCGGATCATATTGTGAGGACGATGGTTGAGTTTGGAAGCAAAGCATTGATATTAAGTTGTCGTGTTGGGTCTCTATATCGATGGGAAGTAAAGGAGGGAGGTAGGGAAAGAGTGGAAGAGTTGCAGGGAAAGGTGGACAAGTTTGAGGAGGAGAGGGCCGCGTGGAAGAAAGAAATGGATAGTTGGGAGGAGGAGAGAAAAAGGTTCGGAACATGGAAGGTTCACTGTCTGAACTCAGAGGGAAAATTGAACAAGAAGATAAAAGATTTGGAGGCAGACTACGATGAGCTGAAAGAAAAATATGATGGTGTTGTAGGTGAACTTGATGACTTGAAGAATTACATCATCCAAGAGCATATCAACGGCTTTGAGAAGGGTTTGCGGCAGACAACCTTTTTTGACCAAGATGTTGACGCCGCAGACTCAAAATTTGATATGAACAAGGATGTTGTTGATGGGAAGCTTGTCAAGGAGGTTGAGAGCAGTCCGGACGAGGAGGCGAAGAAGGAGGCGACCGAAGAGGAGAAAGAGGCGGATGATGCCGCGGAGGTGGCCCATGATGCAACAGAATAGGACTTTGATTTTTAATGATTTAAAAATATTATTGAGCCTATGTCTGTAATAATTGCTACATTATGTTCGTGATACTTGGTACATTGCTTTTGCGTTTATGTTTAATGTGATTGATTTTTTGTTTGCTATTTTGTGTACTGGATGATGATGATTTGTGATGTATGTTATGTTTGGCGAAATCGATTGCATGTTAAAGGTGTTTGACCCAGGCCGCTTACTTGTGGTAAGGGTGTTCAACCCAAGCCGCTTACTTGTGGTAAGTGTGGGGAACTTAAACGAATTTACCACGAGTTAAGGGTGTTCGACCCAGGCCACTTACTTGTGGTAAGGGTGGGGAACTTAAACGAATGAGAAGTCAAATTGAGAGCAGTCATAAAGTTGGGAACCCTTTGTATTATTCATTGAATCTGGGGTGCCTCGTTAAAACCTCCCTGGCCAAAACCCTTCTTAGGGAAAAACGACCAGGTGAGAAAAAGGAGTACACCCAGGGTTACAAGTATTTGGTTCAATACAGTATACATTTAACTAAATTAGAATTTGAGGTGGGACACATTCCAAGTGTTGGGTATTTCTTCCCCAGATAAATGTTCCAAGCGATAAGCTCCTCCTCTTGTGTCTTCACGTATGCGGTATGGGCTGTCCCAGTTGGCGGAGAACTTGCCATCCTTCTTTCTTGCCCTGTTGGCCATTTTCCATACTAAGTCTCCGCTTACAAACGATCATGGACATAGGTTTACGTTATACTTTCTGGCAGCTCTTCGTTTAGCGGCTAAGTTACGTATATGGGCTTTTTCCCTGAGTTCGGGTAGGAGGTCAAGATGAGTGGCCATGTTTTGGTGGTTGCGGGTTGGGTCGTACAGTTCTCGGCGCAGGGATGGTTCGCCAATTTCGACCGGTATCATGGCGTCTACACCGTAAACTAGGCTGAATGGGGACTCGTTTATTGATGATTGAGGGGTGCACCTGTAAGCCCATAGCACTTCTACCAGCTCCTCGGGCCATCGGCCTTTGGCACTATCTAATCTCTTGCCCAATTCCACTAGGATAACTTTGTTGGCCGCCTCTGCTTGTCCATTTGTTTATGGGTGCTCTACAGAACTTGTGATGTGTTTAATGCCCAGACCAATGTAGAACTTGGCTAGGTCCTTATCTATAAATTCTCGGGCATTGTCGGTGATGATAGTATGTGGAACACCATATCTACATATAATATTTTTCCAAACGAACTGCTGGACTTGCTGGGTCGTGATCGTGGTCAACAGCTTGGCCTTTATCCATTTGGTGAAATAGTCAACGGCTACAATCAGGAATTTCACCTGCCCTTTGTCAGGGGAGAAGGGGCCGAGGATATCCATTCCCCATTTAGCAAAGCGCCATGGGGATAGTATGGAGTGGAGTTGTTCTTGTTTCTAGTGGATGAGGTTGCCATGTTTTTGGCATGGTTTGCACTTTTTGACGTAGTCTTGGTAGTATGCTTCTATAGTCGGCCAGAAGTAGCCGGCTCGAAGGATTCTAGTGGCCATAGTGTGTGCGCCAGAATGGTATCCGCAAATGCCTTCGTGTAACTCCTTAATGATATACTGCGCTTGCTCTGTAGTGACACATTTAAGAAGCGATTGGGCGTATCCGCGTTTTTAGAGGTCATCGCCTATCATGGTATACCTGGCGGCCTTAGCCAGCCAAGTTTTGTCAGCATCTTGGGGTGGGTTGCCGGTTTGGAGGTATTGGATATAAGGGGTGGTCCAATTGTGGGTTTGGGGAGGGGTGGTATTGTCGGCTGGGAAGTGGGTCAGGTTGTGGCAGGTATTTGTGATGGAGAGTGTAGATAATGTTTGCTATAATAGGGATCGGTGGCAGCTTTTTAATTTGGTGCTGGCTAATTTGGACAAAATGTCGGCTCTGATGTTGTCGGTCCTGGGGATGTGTTCGATGCGGACTCATTCAAAGGCGGATTGGATGACTGCGCGAACCAGATGGTAATATTGTAAAAGGATGGGGTCTTTAATCTGGAATTTGTCATTTAGGTATCCTACAGTAAGCTTGGAGTCGGTTTTGCACATTAACATCTTGACACCAACTTTGCGGGCAAGGGAAAGGCCGGCAAGGATGGCTTCGTATTCGACTTGGTTGTTGGATGTTTTGAAGGCAAAGTGGAGGAACTTTTCAATGAGGATATCGTTAGGCCCTTCTAACACGATGCCAGCACCGGCACCTTTCGGATTCGAGGAACCATCTACATGAAGCGTCCACTGGTCCTCTATGGGTGTTTACTGGAGGTCATTAACAAAATCTAGGAGGCATTGGGCTTTGATGGGGTCATGGGGTTCGTAACGAATGTTGAATTCCGACAGCTCGACGACCCAGGATGACATCCGTCCTTCTAGGTCTGGTTTTTACAATATTTTTTGGATTGGGTAGTCGGTTTTGACGATGATGTTGTGGTTTTGGAAGTATGGGCACAGGCGGCGAGCTGCATGGACCAAGGACATGGCTAACTTCTCTACCATTTGATACCTGGTTTCAGGATCTTGCAGCGTCCTGCTAACGAAGTAGACAGGATGCTGCATGCCTTCTATGTCTTGGACAAGTGCGGCGCTGACGGTGTGGTCGGTTGCGGTGATGTACACTAGCAGGGGTTGACGAGTGTCCGGCTTGTGGAGGATAGGTGGTGAGGTGAGAGTGGTTTTTAGTTTCTGAAATATTTGTTCACAGTCATCTGTCCATGTGAACTGGGCAGATTTCTTGAGGAGTTGGACTATGGGTTGGGTTTGTTCAGCTAGTTTGGGTAGGAAGCGGGAAATGGCTGTAAGATGGCCTATGAGGCGTTGGACTTCTTTTTAGATACTTTTGGTTACATATTGATGAAGACTTTAAAAAATAATATCTTTTAATGTAATAGTTACGTTTTAGTATTCCAATATATATCTGCTCAAGAAATTTGTTTGATCTCCCACCAATTGTACAAGTAATTAATGTCATGTCAGTCATTGTTTATTTTTCAAATATATTTTGTTTTGCTTCTTTAACAAGCTTTTATCACTATTAGCCATATTTGACCAATACTTTTTAGCAAATGTACTTTTCTAAAGGTATGCACTACAAGTATTTTTGTTTTAGAACTAGGGTTTATGGCTTTCTTTCATCTGTTCACAAATGGCTTTCATCTGTTAAAAAATTTGTTGACTAGAAAGCATTGCTCTTTCCATGTAAGTTAGATTGCTTTTCTTCACAATGGTATCTCTTTCAATTTTTTTTTCAATACAATATTACCAGATATTTAGTTTTTCCATAATTGTATTTCAATAACCACTTTAATGAGTTTTATGAATTGTCTTTCTGCATATTTATAAGGAATTTTGTTTTCATCTATTTGTATAAAACATGCAATACTTTTCGACATCTATAGTTTTCACATAACCATGATACTATCTAGTTTACAATGAATAGGTTATGCGTATGACTACGTAATAGGTGGCCCTTTCTTAATTATAGTCTTCCTAATAAAGCTTTGTTTTGTAATTTAAATTCAATTTCCAATTTTATGTTAGTAGTATTGTTGAAGTTATACACTTTCTACGCTAATCAAAGTTTTTCTGCTTTTTTTACACAGTTTCCAAATCCATGTCTATCATACGGATTAAGTTCGACGTCAACTTTATTTATTTTTAAATTACTATACTACTATATTTTAAATTTTATATTTTAGATTTATATTGTATATTATACATACATATATATATATATACATATATATATATATATATATATATATATATATATATATATATATATTTTTTATATATTATGTTTTTTTTTTATATTCAATTTAAGACTGATCTGAACTCATTTTTCACTATTTCATTTCGCATACAACGCGTGTGACTTTAATATGTCTCTATGTGAAGTTCAAAAACAATCCAGAACATAAGTGAAGTTACTACAACTAAAGAGAACTGAAACATCATTGCTAAGGTTATACGATCATGGTTTGTTCCAGATTTTAGTAAACAAAAGTGTCATTTCTCTATGGAGTTAGTTATTCAAGACAAACATGTAATATTAACTTACTATTTTGTAACATGTTCAATGAATACTGCATTATATTTTTTATTTTTTATTTTTATGAATATTTTGCAGAGAGGCAAAATACATGCTTCCATTTGACATACTCTTATTTAAAAATTTCAAAATGAGATATCTGAAGACAAGGTTTATGGAATCCAAAATTTCATTGTTGCTCCAAATGGTAGAATATACCGAACATCACACCATCCTTATATGATCAATTTACAGTTTGAAACAAAAGTTACTTTGCTTGATACGAAATTGGTTCCAAATATCAAACCTAATCATACCTTTGTCTGTATTATCTTCCACTTTGACCAAGATTATTTAGTAGGTAAGTTCATATGTAATAGCTATCTATGGTCATTTTTTATTTTTATTTTTTTTACTATTATTTGTTTTAAATCGTTGAATCTTGTTATTATGTAGATATATTAGGAGTACTAGTAGGGGCTGAAACTAAAAGAGAGCTACAAGTAGATGGAAATATATATATATATATATATATATATATATATATATATATATATATATATATATATTGGTATTTGACATAAAACTTCCAATTTCTTTAAACGTGGATGTAAATTGTAGGTTTCGCATTGAGTGTACTTTGTTTGGCACTTATGTTGATGAACTTAATGACTTTCTTTCCACTAGAAAAGTACATAATGTTGTAATAAGTATAGAGTTTCCTAAAGTTAAAAGCTTTCGAGGTATATTTTTAATATTCATCATATCCTTTTTTTCCTTTATTATGACTTTTTTTCTTAGTTTTTTTTTATTTGTAATATAGATAAGGTTCAAGTCCAGAATTGTAAGTACTGCACTAGAATATAGTACAATGTTGATTCTAAAGAGGCATCTGAACTAAAATCTAGGTATGTTATTTGTATATTTAACGAATTTTGAAGTGTTGAAAATAATATATAATATATTCTTATATGTCATGTTCTCACCATGTTTTATTACTTTATAGAATGTTTGAAAACACTGAATCTCCATCACGAGGCTTAACTCAGCTTTCATAGAGCTTTAAATATAGTGTTGAAGATGAGTTCTTAAGCATTACACCTAAGAATAACGTATAAGGTCTCCAAGATTGTAAACAAGTAATAATATGTGATTAGTTCTATATTTTTCTTTTAACATAATGAATTATCTGACATTTTTTATGTCGTTCAAAGGTAAGCACTTATGTTATTTTTGGAACCATTAAACATATTGTCACCAAGGAAGATTGGTGGTATACTGCTTGTGTTTGTAACAAGATTGTTTATCTAGATTTTAAGATGTTTTTTTTTTGAGAAGTGTAATAAGCATGTCATCAAAGTTTTTCCAAGGTTATATTAAATTGATGTCTTAATATTCATTTTATTTTACTTTTAATTTATGTCAGTTGTAACTATTAACTTTTAATTATGTGTAATAATTTGTTAGATATAGGGTTAAAATTCAAGTCATTGACTCATCAGATTCAACAACATTTGTGTTGTTTGATAGAGCTGCAACTGCCCTTTTGAACAAATGTTGCGCAAATATGTTAGAAGGTCTTGATAAGGTATAATGTTGTTTCTAAACAAAGATATTTATTTCAATTATTGGTTGCATATTTCTTTTGAAAATGATATAAACTTTTCTTCTATATATAGAATGCTGTTTCTGGACATTTGCCAAACAAATTTGCTGAATTGGAGGATAAAAGTCTTTCAGAGTCTTTAAACATGAATAGTCTTTCAGAGTTAAAAAAGTATGTTTTAATGATGGTATAATTGAAAGGTTTAATGATTCTTCCATGAAGTCAATGGTGAGAACTATGTTTTATTGTCATTTTTTATTATTTATTTATTTCTTTACAAACACAATTTATGTCAACCGTTAATGTTTTTCAAGGATGTATATGTTGGATATGGAGAATTCAGTAGGGAAAAGGAGTGTATAATTAAGGATTCGTGTGTGGATATTGCAGATGTATAATTAAAATGTTGTAATATTCCTTTGAAGGTCCTGAACCGAAATATTAAAAAGGAAACGTGAACCAAAATGATAGTCTTAAAAAGGAAACGTGAACATCTGTTTGTCTTTATTAAATTTATTTAGTCTTTCCCACTAGAGACATATTTTGGTATTGTAATGTTTTAAGACTTCCTTTGCTTTAAATTCTAGATAATCTACAACTTTTATTTAATTATTTTATGCATTTTTCATTTCAGATAACCTAATTTTATTAATGAATTATTTATGAAATCTTACTTATTATACATTATTGTATTTAAATGACTGTTAAAATTTCTTCATTTGTAGGTTAACCAATACATTGTTGACAATAAAAATGATTATTGCCTAAAAAGAAATGGTTTCAGCTACAATAAAACTATTTTGAAGTTATTTTTTTGTAACCTTTATATCTGTTTACCATTTACAATAAATGTACTTTTAAATTGATTTTTTTTTTCATCACTTTTTTATCAAAATTATTGGTTCAATTTTAAATTTCTATATTTTAGCTTTTTTTATATTCTTTTTGAAATAATTCAATTGTTTTATTTTAGTGTATGTAAGAGCAGATATTTTGGACTAAATTATCTTTAACGTATCAATTTTTATTTTTCATATCGTTCTTTTGGACTACATTAAAGAAAATTTATTTCTTAAAATAAGTAACTTAATTTATGTTTCTATGTTTTTAAACTTGGAATTTGCAATGTCATTATAAATTAATCAATTCAATTTCTCATTTTGAACTTCAATAAATATTTTTATTCACTAATATTTGTTATTTAGATTAGTTTAATAATAATTTTTTAATATAATTGATTTATGTTATTTATTTATTATATTATACGTTATATCATATATATATATATAGTACTATATAATATATAAAATATATATTGTATATTATATATTTTATATATTATATAATATATATTATACATATTATGTATTATATATATATATATATATATATATATATATATATATATATTTTTTATTTTATATATAATAACGGATTATATAGTTTAATATATAATTTGACATCTGTTTTTATTTTGGTTGTTTTAAATAAATATTTTTTTTTCAAGAAAATAATAATGTCACCACTCTATGCACTTTGAATGTATATTTTGGATAGTGTTTTCACGTGATATATCTTTTCCTATAAAATTGTGATTCGAATAGATCAAATGACATAAGTTCATTTTGTACCCAAACCTTGACCTTTCCAAACCGCTCTCTTTTTCTTTCTCTTTCTTTGTTGTCGATCTTCATAAAAAATGCATACCAACTTCAGTGATGTTGATGAACATTGTTACATCTGTAACACAATGACTAGGTACCAATTTTCCATTATTCATTTGAAAGATGAGGTACGTTATTTCCAGTCCTTTTATTTTATGTAAGTCATCTTTGTTAAGAAAAATTATTTTGGACTAACTTTTTGTTTTTCAAGGCCATTGGTTTTGTTGATCAAGCTTTCACAATTCTTTATGATGAAAATTTTCAAAACCAGTGGAGTCTAACTGATGTTGATGGCAACACGTATGCTGTCATTTACAGCAAAAATTTAGAGAAATCATTACTAATTGAAGGGTGGTATGATTTAAGGAGTTTTTACAAACTACAACATGATCATTGTATCTACTTTGGATATGTGGGAAATTCTTGCATCTAGATCACTGTTTTTCCAAGGAAGTGTGAACCTTTGTCTATTGGTAGGTTTTATAGCAGAATTGTGTTAGATGAACCTCTTTTCAAAGGTCCGAATAGGCATTTTACCATAGGTCTAACCCCATTGCAAGTTCTTTTACATATTTATATTTCTATTTACACATTAATATTTAATCAATTATTTTAATTTGTAATGAGATTTTTTATTCATATAGTCATGTCACATTGTTTTTTAGGATTTGCTTGCTGATTTTGGCAATTATCTACAACAAGGAAAATACAAGAATATTGTGCTTCCTGGACCCTAAAAGACTATCAAGTGCAAACTCCTTTTGAGGAATACTCCAAAGAAGTCCAACAAAATTGGAAGTGGTTCAAAGCAATTTTGTACTATTCATGGACTTGATGAAACTTTGGACCTGGTCTTTGAAGTTGACCAAATGAAGTGCAATCAGCTTGTTAAAGTGTTGACTTATTCTAATGATTAATCAAATGTTAGTTTATGTTTTTTCTTTTTGAACTTCAAAATGTAGCAATAATCATTTTTGAATAATATGCTACTATATATGTACTTTTTGAACTTCTACTTTTAATATTGCACCAGTGCACTAAGGGCTTTCTGCCCCGGTTATTTTTCGCATTTTGCGTCGGGTCTGGAACCGAGGCATATCGGGGCGAGGCCTAAAGGTACACCTTTTGGCCTCAGTTATCACCCGAAGCCATAGACCCAGTTTTATGCCTCGGTTGTTTTAAAACCGGTGCCATATACACAGTTTTCTGCCTCGGGTCTGTTAGGACCGAGGCCATATGTGATAAATATATTTTTTTTTAATTCAAACTTTCGCAAGCCACCAATTTTCACTCGTAAAACGCCGCCCGCGCGCCCTGTCTCATCGTCGCCGGTGCGTGCAGGCACGGCTCCGCAAGCAAAACCACCTCCGCGTACCTCGCCGCAAGCCCCGCTCCGCCCACCATCGAAGTGTGTTTCAGCAGTGAGAACGTGTTGGCCACGCGATTAGGGGCGTCGGTGCCTACCATTGAGCTTGTTTTGCAGAACCAGAAGACGATTTGGAGGATTTTCGGAGCGAACTCGATGGTGAGTG
>Ga0214544_1004887_pt1 | contig 26478 bp, 16 predicted proteins | sample CNSS3metaG_FD_160074 | JGI IMG/M metagenome (GOLD analysis project Ga0214544, IMG submission 160074) | Root nodule microbial communities from cowpea collected in UCLA plant growth center, Los Angeles, California, USA - CNSS3 | ecosystem: Host-associated > Plants > Roots > Nodule | place: USA... | reverse complement strand
ATACATTTCATCCTTTCCTCTGGGTGATAAAAGAAAGTAGAGTATTTTCCTAATTCTTCAAACTTGGAAGCATATTCCCCTACTGTCATACTTCCTTGCTTCAACTGCATAAACTCTATTTCTTTTGTTCTCCTCACATCATTAGGGAAATATGTTTCTAAAAACTTTGTTCTAAATACATCCCAGGTAATAATTATTCTTCCTCCTTCAAGTAATCTTCTGGTATCATCCCACCAATATTCAGCTTCTCCTATTAACATAAATACAACATAATTCACCTTTTGGTTGTCAGCACAGTTCATAACTCAAAATATTTTCTCCATTTCCTTAATCCATAATTTAGCTTTTTCTGGATCATACCCTCTAGAAAATTGTGGGGGTTTGTTTCTCCTAAATTCAGCTAAACCTTGTGATTCAAGATTTCCTTCAGACCTTTAACTCCTTATTAGAGCAACAACCATGTCTAGGATAGCTTGCATTGCTTCAATTAATTCATTATTCCTCCTATTGTTTGCCATCTGAAATCGTATGAGTTAGTAAAAAAAATAATGAGCACATTTCACAGATCTCGTATGAAACGTGGCTTTGATGCCATCAAATGTGACAAAAAAATTTCTATTTATTTATTTATTATTATTATTTTCTACAATATACTTATAAAATTTAGAGTCAAAATTATACAATGATGTCTAATTATACTTAACTATTATTTATTATTTATATTATTTTCTATATTATACAAAAAAAAATTGAAACATAATTTTACAATAACATATCACATAATTAAAATATTCTCATATATATATATATATATATATATATATATATGTACAATACTGTATGCATCTTATATCCACACCGTTTAGTACATCTTATATTTCCTACACTAGAAGAGGAAGGAGTGTTATTAATTTACAATTTCCCATCATATATTGGCCTTCAAACAGGTGGAGGAAAAAAGGTTATGGATAAGGTTCACTTGGACTGTTAAGGGTAAATAGAAGGTAACTCCGATTTGTCCTTCGGTGACAATTGGCATGTTTGGAGCAGAGAGAAAAGTAATGGTAGAGTTTCCCGTTTCCTGAAATTTTACAAAATTATTCACTACATTGGTTTGTCATGCATTGTCCAGGAAAACAACCACAATGTCGGCGAAGAAGGGATCAAGCATGTTGGGAGCAACCATCTATGATAAGGTTATAAAATTTTGTTTTTCACACACAATCATAAAATAGGGAAGTGAGACAAATATCACATAAAAAAATACAGCATATCATAATAAGATAAAATAAAATGAAAATTCTCCCAAATCCATAAAACTGGATTTTATTATACTTTATAAAGATATTGATTAATTTTGTAGTGACTAGTCAGGATATATGAGCTCATGGCCAACAAAGTAACTCAAGAACATTTCATCTTGAGTAATACTAACTCGTTTAAATTCTCAAGGTCATACCTCCAACTATAATAATCAAATATTTATTTATCATAAATTTTATTTTAATATTAAAACATATAATTATATAAATAAATAATGAATAATTAAAATAAATATAAATAAATAAAAAGGACCAGTACGTAACTGGAGATAAATATAAATAAGTAAATGAGAGTAAATATAAATTGAGTAAATAGGACTTATGCACAACTGGAGATAAAAATAAATAAATAAATAGGAACGAGAACTAAATATAAATTAAAATGAGGTTAGGGACATCTCACTTATAGAGATAAAAATAATTATGAATAGATAAAAGTAATCAAAGTAAATAAAATGATAGATGTCTCCTCCCCTTACCTTAGTTATTATGAAAGATATATCCCAAAACTTTGTGAACGTTTTAGCTTTCTTCTTCTTCTTTTTTACTTCACTACCAATTTCAAACTCACAAACTCCTCTTCTCTTTTTTTTTTTATCTTACTGTCTCCGTTTTTCTTTCACATTCACCACCCCTATTTATACTACATGCATAATGATTACGTTTAGTTCATTTGGTTAGAAAACACCCACCATTCAATTTTTTCTTCTTTCAAATTCTTTCGTTAGTTTTGTTTCTTATGGATTAAGCTCCCCATTTTTTTTTCTTTTCTAACCTGTAATTGCATTAAATCTCAAATGGCATTTATGGTCATCTTATCTAATTCAATTACGTGGAGCATGGAGCAAAGAATTGTGGTGAGTTTTTTTCTCTTTTTCTCTTTTTTTTTATTATATAACAATATGTCAGTTTACCTATTATTATATACATATATACAAGTTTATATGTAATAAATATATATACATATTTACGTAAACTTAACTTATATATTTTATTATATAAATAAATATATATATATATATATATATATATATTATAATTTAGTTTTATTTTTAATTGATAAAATAAAAAAGATTTTTTTTATAACATATATATTATTTTATTTTATATTTGGATGTTATCCTTCAAGTGACATCGTAATAGTTGGTTGGATTTATTATGTCTTGCCTAAATAGCATTTACTTGAATTTATCCAAAAATGCAAATCCATAAAATCTTTTTCAAAGTTGACAAAAAAAAAAACATAAGGAAATTGATGAAGTAAAACAAACTTAGTGTAAGTTTCAAAAGATTGTTGATGTTATAGAAATTGTAGAGCGAATTCAGCCAATCATACATAATGAAAAAACATTTCATACACCTTGGAATGAGCATAAATATATGCGTAAAGTATGATGCCAACTTAATACTATTGTGTGTATGTTTGAGCATGTTAATGTTTATCAGACGTAGAAATAAGACTGCACAATGCTATATTATTTGACAAACAAAACAATGTTATATTAGTATGATATATTGGATTTCACATTTGCAGATTATGCAAACTCGCTAAGTGAGTGATATGGATATTGAGAGTGAAAATATGTTTTATGAATGTCAGAGAAGTAAGGGTGACCCCACTTGTTGAGCGAGACAAGGCTCACTGGGTGAGTTTGTGAAAAATGATCTCAATGGTCTTATTCGTTAAGCTAGTGAGACATTCGCCAGATGAAAGGTTTTAACAAAAATCTAGATAGCCTAGGCTAATCAAGGTCGTTGGGCGAGTCATATTACTCGTTGAGCGAGATACTTTATAGGAGGGTCTCACTAGGCAAGAGTATAACATGTTGAGCGAGAGTAACCAATTTAAGATTTAGGAACTTAAATTTTTTTCTTTTAATTTTCTGTTTGTGATAATGCTTGAGATGAATTAAGTAATGAATTAATTGATATGAGAACGATAAAGTGTATAACTGATTTCCAAGAAAGGAAAGTTGAATTAATAGGTTTCATAACCCATTTATGTGTGTGTGTGTGTGCGTGCGTGTGCGTGTCTATGTGTTTGTGTATGTGTGTGTAGGTGGGTAGGTGGGTGTTTGTGACCCCTTTTATATGTGTGCATGAGTGTGCGAGGGTGGGTGGGTGTGGGTGTGAGTGTGTGTATGTGTCTGTGTTTGCGTGTGTGAGTGAGTGTGTGTGTGTGTGTGTGTGTATGTGTCTGTGTGTGTCCATGTTTTGTTTGTCTATCTGGGTCTTTATGTCTATATTTGTGTGTGAGTGTGTGAGTGTTTTTATGTGACGATGAAACTGGTTTGAGATAAGGAAAGTGATGTAATGTTGTTTTATGTAATCCATTTAATCGAGTTTATGGTGTATTGAAAGGGAATTTAAGGAGATTATCTTGACTCTGTTAATATCCAACTCACATATAAAAGTATATCTAGTAGGGGTGGCAATGTGGGCCGACCCGACTCGTTTAGGCCTGACCCGTACAATGCGGGTTGACCTGCCTGGCCCCACATTTTCAATGCGGGCGGAAAAGTCTGGCCTATCCTAGATAAGTGTGGGTCAGCAAGCCCGCGGGCCAGCCCGTTTTTTTTTTAATTTTTAATTTTTTAAATTCTTATGATAAAACTTTCAATGTTCAAAATATTGGGAAACTTTAACAAGTTCATAAAATTAAGCAAAGACTTTGGAGAGTTAGATGATAAATTGATAATTCAACATTTTCATCATATTCATATTCGTATTTTGATATGCACAATGTATTCTTCAAATTTTAGTACATTAAAAAAATACATAATACTTGTCTTTTCCAGCATACAAGAATTTGAAACGTTAATGCAATGATCAAGAAAAAAGTAATTAATATACACAAGTGCAAGTTTTTTTATACGAACTTGCGGGCTAGCTCAAACGAGCTACGGGCTTCTACGGGTCGGGCCACTATGGGCCTGCGAGTTCACTATCCTGGCCCCTCCCACATTATTTTTGCGGGTTTGCAGGTCAGACACATATTGCCACCCCTAATATCTAGTTGTGAGAGTCGAGAGAGGTTCATACAATTTTTGTGTAGACATTTAATTCTTGTTGAAATGTTAATAGATTGTTTGAGCCAATTAGTTTGAGTCGTCGGACTGTTAATTGTTTGTGTTATGTTTTGGTCCATGTGGGTTGATTAGTGATGGACTAAACAAGTTATAATTATGGTATATTATATGAGAAGTTGATGATTAAGAAGAAACAAATTTTGTTGAAATTTAAGATATATATATATATATATATATATATATATATATAATTTATTATAATTGCATTAACTTGCATTGTTATCCACTAGGGATGGCAACGGGGCGGGACGGGCACAAGTTTCGCTATCTCATATCCATCCCCGTAAAAAAAATTCATCCCCATCCCCATACTCAAACCCAACGGGTATCAAACTTTTGTCTCATCCTCATCTCCACCGGCTAACGGGTATAATCTCGTACCCATATCCATACCTATTTTCTTACTACTTCAATATTAATTTTAATTAATCTTTATAAAATAATACAAAATTATGATAAAGGAAACATAATATTAATAAATATTCAATATTAGAATGATGTCGATATCAAATACTTAAAAATAAATTATAATTATTTACATTTTAGATTACAATACCAAATAAAATTTCATGAGAACCAAAACAATGATTAAATTTGCAAATATTAGTTAAACATAGTTGATAAAATTTAAAAATATTTATTAAAAAAATATAAAAGAAAAACAAATATTCAAATTAAAATATATTTTAAATGTTTGTTTACTTCAATCTTTTAAATTCTAATAAATCTATTTTTTATACACTAATAAAAGTTATAATACAACATTTGATCAACATGATACAAAGAACAAATAATAATCATAATAAAAGTTTAAAATAAATTATAATTGTTTACATTTTAGATTATAACACCAAATAAAATTTCATGAGAACCAACACATTTATTAAATTTACAAACATTAATGAAACCTAGTTGATAAAATTTAAAAATATTTTTTTAAAAATATAAAAGAAAAACAAATATTCAAATTAAAATATATTTTAAATGTTTGTTTACTTCAATCTTTTAAATTCTAATGAATATTTTTTTTTATACATTAATAAAAGTTATAATACATCATTGACCAAAATGATACAAAGAACAAATAATAATCATAATAAAAGTTTAAAATAAATTATAATTGTTTATATTTTAAATTATAATACCAAATAAATTTTCATGAGAACCAACACATTTATTAAATTTGCAAACATTAATGAAACCTAGTTGATAAAATTTTAAAATATTTTTTAAAAAAATAAAAGGAAAACAAATATTCAAATTAAAATATATTTTGAATAATTTTTTACTTCAATCTTTTAAATTCTAATGAATCTCTTTTTTTATACACTAATAAAAGTTATAATACATTACTTGATCAAAATGATATAGAGAACAAATAATAACCATAATAATAAAATTTTAACATATATCTTGTATCTTTTGAACTTCAATTATGTTGAATGGTGATAAAAAAAGTATTTATGACAATTACATTAAATTTTTATATTGTAGTAAATAAAAGTTATTTATACAATTATACTGAACAAATTACAGTATGATTGATAATGAGTTAAAAAATAAAAAATAAATAGATAAAATATATCGAAATAGTATTCTACATAATGAAAATAAACAAGAAATAATAATATTAAAAAATTAAAAAATGTTTACTAACAATTTGAGAGACTATTGAAAGAAATCGCACAAAGGACAACAAATGTATAATTAATGGTATGATAAGTTGAAAAATATCTTAGATATCTAAGAAAACTTTTTAAATATCAACATATTTACTCAATGGTTGAGAAATAACAAAAATTATTTTAGTGAAACAAAAGAGTTCTTCAAATGAAACAAAAACTAATAATAATAATAATAATAATAATAATAATAATAATAATAGTAATAAGTAAAGGAGTTTTTTTATATTACCTAGTAAACGAAAGGTTTGTGCTATTAAATAATTAAATTGAGAGTATTAAACATTTTTATGTGAAAGGAAAATATACAATAAATAAAAATATTAAAAAATAATAGAAATATTCAAATGTGAGACATAAAATATTTTAATTGACATACATATTTTTTAATTACATAAATGTTATGATAAGATGAAAAATATAATTGAGATACAAATGAGTTTCATGACAAACCAAAATAATTGGAAGAAATAAAAAATAATATATATATATATATATATATATATATGGTTACTTAATTAATTGATAATATTTTAATAATTTAAACGGGGACGAGTATTATGGCGGGATATGTGCATCCCCATACTCATCCCCATATTCAATTGAAAAAGTCGGAAATTTCCCATACCCATACTCAGTCAATGCGGGGATTCTCCGTAAAAACGGGAATGAGTTTGGACAATACCACGGGGACAAATTTATTTGCCATCTCTATTATCCATCTGCTATGATGATCAAATGATTGTGCGGATAAGATATATGTGTATAAATCTTCTAGTTAATGAAAGAATAATTATATCTAAATAGTTTAACTTGAATTTTATATCTTATATATTTATGTTTGTTTATGTTTTTTTATCATATATAATACTTTAAACTAGTAAAATAATCCTTCTAAATTAGAGTATTTCAATTAATAAACAATCACACACAAAGTATAACCATATTTCATACTTTATTATTTTCAACACTTAATCAAATAATCAAAATCATGATTATTAGACTTTTCTTTAACAAATGCGTTACATCAAGCAAAATTCAAAATACGTGTGTGTGAATTTTGAGTATAATATTAAATAATCATTTATTTTATTTATAAATGATTTAACTTAATTAATAAAATATTTATATTTCACCTGTTTCAAATATAAATATAATTACATATAGAAATAAATAAAATACGATGAGATATACATACTATAAGTATATAATATTATGTTATATGAAACTAATGATAGGTTTTTTTACATTTATGATAATTATATATTATATTTACGATCATAGAATATGTATAGGATATTTATGGTCATGTTTTTCCGTAAATGTTTAGGATATTTCGCAGAAAAATTGAAAACAATTTTCACTCCGATGTATGAACCGATGTACTAAAATTATATATTAGTACATTTTAATTAGAGAAAATAGTTTCATTCATTAACGATATACAATCACACTTTCATTCAATTATAAAATACACTATATAATAAATTTGTCCACTAACCATAAAACCTATTTTGGTTTTCTATTGAAAGTTTTAAATCCACAATACTTATAAATAAATGTCTTTCAAAAGAAACCTATTTACACCATGTATTAAATAAATTCCCAAATATCAAAATCAAATAAAAAAATTTGAATATACATGAATTTTCTCAGCCATATGATTAAATTTAAACAATGCACACGATTTAATCCACCTGTATGATGATTGCACCGTTGGACCGAAAGTTTAACGCACACGGATAATTAAACATCTTTAATTAAATTGTAAATATTTATATATAGCATGTACTAATTAATTTCCTGAAACAATAATAAAGTAAAAAGATTAAATTAATAAGCATTTATGATTTTTCTTAACCGTTATGACTAAATTAAAACAAACCCACATAATGTAATAAGTTCACCCTCCACGTCATCGTTTTTAGGGTATCTTTGTCTCTATCTTTTTCTCTCTAGTGTGTTGTTTCTAACGTATTTTCTTCACAAACACTTTCTAATCACTCTCAAACTTTTCTCTGAATCCAAAGCACATTTCTCTCTCCTATTTCATCAAACACTTTGCTCATTCACTCTATTTCCATGGCTTCTTCCCTCAGAATTGACGAAACAGTGCCTGCTTCGAAGGTGGTGCACTTTCGAAACCTTCCTGAACACTGCTCTCATGAGGATCTCGTAGAGTTGTGTACTCCTTTCGGTAAAGTGGTTAATCTTTTGTGCAATGTTGGACCCAATAAGAACCAGGGTTTTGCTGAGTTTGTAAGTTCTTTCACTCTCTCTCATATATATATATATATATATATATATATATATATATATATATATCTATGTTTTCTGTTCTCTTTTCTATTCATGAATGCATGTTCTATTATTATTTGAGTGAGACAAACCTAGGTGTATACTTTATACTTGTCTTGTAACAAACAAAATATATATTTATATAAACTGTCATATATTATGGTATGATACGAATCCAATTAACAACGTTAAGAATGCTAGGTCTTTATACAAGAAGATTGAACATGTTAGATTATGAAGATTTATGGAAAAGATTTAGGATAGAATGTAATGACCCTTTTAGGTTTTCATTTTTGTGGAATATGAATGAAGTTAAATGAATGAATATAATCATGATAATTAGAATGGATACTTTGTAATGAAATCTGGACTTTGGCTTGTTGATTTTTGAAGTCATGGTTCTCTTCTCACATGTTAAGTTCAAATGTTTAACAGGCAGATATAAATGAAGCCATTTCAATGGTTTCAAACTATGCTTCGTCTCCAGATCCTGTTCAACTTCATGGAAGAAATATCTATATTCAGTATTCTGATAGACCAGAAATTGTTGTTACCAGATTCGCCAAAGGAAATATCCTGCTGGTAACCATGGAAGATGTGAAAGCTGGAGATGTAAGCATTGATGGCATGCGCTCGGTAAGTCCTATATTTTAGTAGGTTGTCCTCCACTTAATTGGGTTTGGGAAGGAAAATAACAAAGTTTTGTTGATAAATTTTTACGATATATACTCGTACTCGTCAGCACTTCAATGGATGAAAAAAAAATTTAATACAATCTAAAAAATAAATTTTGCAAAATAAAAAAAGTTTATCAAAATATTATAGTTCATTTGAAAAAAGTTTATCTTAAAAATAGTGATAAAATAGTGATAAAATGGTTAAGAAATAAGTTTTAAATTTAATTCAACCTTAAAAAAATTGATTTATAAAATAAGATTTGTATCTATGTATATAAATCAATCGATCTTATTCTAATTGACACGAGACTTCTAAAAATATAAATTTATAACAATAAAAAAATATAAATATTGTCTTATAAATAAATTTTATAAAATTTAATTAAACTTAAAACTCATTTTTTAAAATTTGATTTCACATTATTAATTTGGATATATATATATATATATATATATATATATATATATATATATATATATATATATATATATATATATATAACCTATACATAGCAAACCCATTCTTTATTTATAAAATAAAAAAAATTATTCTTTAAAACGTGACCTTGAACTAATCTAAATTAATCAACAAGCATGTATTCACAACCAGTAAACTTCCCTTTTGAATAATAGTGTGAGAGTATGAACAAAGTAAAATTCTGAGACCAATTGACTTTAACTTAAAATTTATAAGAGAATTATGGATTATGATGAAGGAAGACATTATGAAGGCATATATGGATTAAGGGCATATGGAAAAGGGGACGAAATGCCTTTATTTATTTTTTTCACTTTGATCCCTAAATATGAAAATCATTTAGGAATAAATGAGTCAAATCCTATCCAACATATTGCTGAAAATAATGTTTTACAAAACAAGGTGATTGATGAATTCCAAGTTGTTTTCTTGGGAACAAGAATATGTTAGATAGGGTATTGGTGGCAAACGAAGTGGTGGATGAGATAAAAGAAAGAAGAAACTATGTATTAAAGACAATTCCATCATGTGGAAGTTCTTATACTATGTGTTAAAAAACTCAACTTTTGTAGAAGATGGATTGAGTGGATAAGAGTTTATATGTGATCATCATCATCAACTTCAGTATTAGTTAATGGAAGTCTAGCTAAAAGTCCATCATAAGGTATTAGACAAGGAGACATTTCAATCTCATTCCTATTTCTCATCATATTTCATAGGGGTTGGTAAGTAAAAGGCAAAAAAAAATAAAAATTGAAGAATATGTTTGAGTAGATCAATATTGTTAGTGTTACCTACTTTCTTCAAGTTAATCAAGGATGTTAGAAGACTTCAAGAACATTTTTTTGGTGTGATGTTGGTATCTTTCTTACCTTTTATCGAGTGTACTGAGTCAGTTGTAGCACCAAAACAAGTATCGTATCCATATGGACTAGTTTAAAATATCAAATTCATTGACTTGCAACAAAACAGTGTTTGACAAAGTATTATGAAGAATTGAAATAGGGACTAAGTAAGATTAAAATAACTTATATATATATATATATATAAACATTTTGAAATTGAATTTCACCTATCTTCTTCAACAATTCTACCACTAATTTAATTAATATATAATAATACAATTATCCGGTGTCACTAAAATTGAATGACTCAATCTAAATCAATTTCCTAACTTTAAAAATCTAAGGACTTTAACCATTGATTCCTCAACTACTAATGATTGAACCTTTGTTTTAAGTATAATTTGACTCAGTTAAAACATTCAAATATATTTCTAGCATTCAAATGTATTAGATGTTTTGATTGGACCTTAAATTTAAGATTATTTTCTCAACTCAATCAAAATCAGTTAAATAAGATGAGAAACCAATTCATCCAAAACATAAATCAAACCACTAACACTAAATAAATATATATATATATATATATATATATATATATATATATATATATATATATATTACACAATCTTTCAATCTGAACATGGTTTAGTAGGCTTAAACATGTTATATTTAATTTCGGGTTATTCATCAATGAAGTCGAATTTTTGTACATATCATGGTTGAGTTTAAATGTACTTAAATATGCACTAGATCTCTCTATTTTCCCGGTTCTTACCATTGTTACTCTAATTTTGAAGTATTCTCTTATACTAACAACTTATTGACAAATAAGTTTTACTTTTACATGTTTGAAAGGAGGAAAATTGCCCTTTACATTAGATTCAACTAACTTCAAATGTTTTTAGTAGGCTAATAAAAAAAATTTCTATTCTTTACAACATCATTGATTCATTGAATGGGACAATTTTAAAGTTTACTCATTGACAACTCATTCTTCCTCGTTTTTAACATTTCAAACTCTCTATTTCAAGCAGTTCATTTCTTATTTGGTTAGGTATTTATAAATACGTAAAAATATATTTATTACGAATTAAATACAAAAAAAAAAGGCAAAAATCTTGTTGAAAAATCTATACTTAATAATTTTCTCTACAAATCGAAGAACAATAAGTAGAACATTGCTCCTAAAATCATTAGATAACTTACGAATATGTTGAATCCCTCTTATCAATTTTTTTAGACCCATAGCCTATAAAAACTCTAAATACCATTGAAGTTGATTCCTTCCTTGAATTTGCCTCAAATGGAATTCGAAAGTACAAAAATGAGTTGACATAGTCACATCAAAGTGCATTCTTTTACCCATTTGCTTGCTTCTATGCTTTTGGTGCATCAAAGGGGAGTAGTATTTTTGTGGATATTCTAGCTTATTAGAACCTATCCCTTTGTTCCATCTCAACCATTTTTTTTACCATGATCATTAACATTGCCATAAATTCCTAGCCTCTAATCATAATTTTTTTAACCAGAATAATTTCATATAGTTTTGAATTTACTTTTGACACATAATTGCTAGTCAACTTTTGTGATTTCTTGTTCTATAGCCTTTTTTTTTTGTTATTTTATAATGTATGTTTGTTAATTCGGGTTAAAATATACTTTTCTTTCCCTTTTTATTCAGGTCTTCTCTGAATATGGTTTCGTACAAAAAATTTCAACATTTGAAAAGAACGCAGGTTTTCAGGTTAGTTGAATTATATGAGCTTCTTGTGTCAATGCTAAGATATAATCTCTATTACTACAACAAAATTATCGATTAATAATCAATTTTAGTAACAAAAAATAATTAGTCACTACAGTGACCAATTTATAAATTAAAAATTTTTTGTAACTAAAATAGTTTCAAAAAATTATAATTAGTTTCTAAATTGGTAACTAAAATATTTTCTATTATGAGTTGGTCTCTAAATTCACTAACATTAATTTTCTACGTTTTGGCTACAGAAAAATGTCTTTAAATTACTTTCTACTTACTAAATTGGTTTCTAAATTGATCTTTAAACATATTTTGTGATCATAAAATTGATCACTATTGGATAGTTTTCTTGTAATATATGTTATGTATAAATAGTCCATTTTAGTGATTAAAAGTTGTTAGTTAATATATATATATATATATATATATATATATTTTATCACCAAATGTTAGTTGATATTATTTTGTTAACCAGAAGCTGAACCCACAACATCTCTTATCCTTCGTTCCAATTTTACCACTAAGTCACCTTATAATTCATGTATATATATTCACCGTTATTTCTGGGCAGGCTTTGATTCAGTTTGCTGATATTGAATCTGCTTCTTCTGCTAAGGAAGCACTGGACGGAAAAAACATACCTAGGCAAGCAGTGCTTTTACATTTCCTCTTTAATTTGGTGATCAACTGTTGAATAAATCTTAATTTTTCTGATTAACTTATGGTTTTTGTATACAGATCCTTGCTGTCAGACCGTATTGGTGATTGTAACTTTCGCATTGCATACTCAGGCCATCGAGATCTTAATATCAAGTTCCAGTCTAATCGTAGCAGGTAATAATCAACATCATATCTTAATTTTGTTACCTTTTCAGATTTTTGCATGGCATTGTTTTAATGTTCACATTAAAAACTCATATAATTTTACAAGATCTTGTTAATTAGATACTTTTCTGTGTTATATTAATACATTTTTTACGAGTTTACAGGGACTACACAAATGCTACTCTTCCTGTTAACGAGGCTACTATTGCTAGGGCATTGCAGGTATTTTTCTGTGATGAATTTATGTTCTCCTTGTTTGTTTATCGTATGTTATGTGCTAACGATTTATGATGTTCAGCCAATACCTCGAACTGCTGACAACCATGTTCTTTTAGTATCATTCGAGAATATGGTCCATGATGTCACTCTAGATGTTCTTCATGGGGTGAGTTTGTGTTTCTCAATTTCATTCAAATTTTCATCTTTATACTAATGCAGTTTACATGTTGCAGGTGTTCTCTGAAATTGGAACTGTGCACAAAATTTATATATTTAAAAAGAACGGTCGAACTCACGCACTGATTCAGTACCATGGTATCAATCGTCATTTACTCAATAAGTTTTCTAGGGTTTAGTACCTTTTGCCCTTATAAATATATATGGATTAATTACTATTTCGCTAACAAAATATTATTTTTGTTTTATGAAGTTAATTATTATTGAAATTCTCATTAGTTTTATTAGGATAATCATGCATCCTTTGATTGACACATCATGTTTTGGTTCTATTGGTGATGCAGATGTGGCCACAGCAAAAGCTGCAAAAAATATTCTTGAGGGTCACTGTATATATGAAGGTGGCTATTGTAAGCTTCATTTGGCATACTCTCGTCACACTGATATCAATGTAAAGGTATGAGTTAGTCTTCATCAGGGAAAAAGTTGTTCTTACAAACAATACTCTTTTCTTTTTATCAGAATTGATTCTGTTGTTATTCACACTTCACTCAACTTTAACTTTATCATTTTTTTTCATGAATTTAGTGTTAGATTTATTTTTTTTATTAACAAAGCATAAATAAATTATAGGAGAACACTTAAGGGGTGCTCTAACCCTTTTAAAAAAATACACAAGTTGAGAGATAATAAATAAATTAGTGTTAGATAATTTATTATCGGACCAAAAGCTATAGTGTTTAATGAAGCTGTAATTCATTCAGAGCAATTTCTATCCCTTAATAATTATTCACTAGGAATCAAATGCGAGACACTAGTTCTGTTAGGAATCTAAGTGTGAGTCAAGATTTTGGATTAAGAGTGGTGTCAATACCTTATGTAGTTAGACGGTGTTTATTTTCACCAGTGATATCCCTCCTTATAGACCTAAGAAGCATTACAGTTTGACTGTAATCCGACCTACTTAACCTTTACCATAGGATAATTGATGTCATATTACTCATGAGTGAAAAAGACTTCCGATCATTTATTTTGATATATCTTAAAAAAATGAATTTTAAACTTAATTTAACTTTACAAAATTTATCAATTAAATAAAATTTACACTTATTTATATATTGTAAATTAGTTTTATTTATAATCGATGTGAAATTTTTGACAATTATATATACTTCTGATCTAAAAATTCACGAAAATAAGAAGTTGAAAAAAAAAAAATTAAACCTACCTAATCCTTTAATGTTTGTATGGTTATTATAGGTGAATTTGATTTGAGTGTTAACTGTTTTGGTTGTAGCCTTATGGGGACAAAAGTAGAGACTATTCAAAGCCTGAACAGAGTGTGTCTGTAGCACAAGTTGCAGCAACAGGTTGGCAGAATCCTCATGCAGCATCTATGAACCCTAATGCTTATCCCTACTGTTACATATGTGCACCTGCTACTTTTCCTGATGAAGCTTATGACTATGGTGTTGGACAAAGCAACCCTATGGTTCCCACAGGTTACATACAAATCACTCCACATGTAGTTCCTGCTTTCTCACCTCAGATGGAACCTTATTTAGGGTTTTTTCCTATACAACCTTATTATTATGGTTACTAGCTTATACATCAACTACTCTATCAAAATCTTGGGCACTCACATACCTTTAATAACTCTAGTCATATATTAAAGAATTGATTGTAATTTCAATTTCAATTTCTAATCATTCTAGTATAATACTTTCATGCATTTTCTCATATTACTCAATCTTTTCCAGTATTGACTATTTTATCTTTGTTGCTAATTTATATTTCTTTTATTCGGCAAATAATCACTTTACTCAACATCTATATAGTTTTTGAAAGAATAAAAAAATATGTTAGTCATTAAATATGATGTTATAAATATATATAATAGAATGGTAAATACGATATTATAAATTATAATAAACAATTGTCCCAAAAGATAATTGTTTGTATTTTCAGCGAGACAATTTTCTTATCAGTTATTTATTTATTTTAAAAGTTCAGATTGTCTCTTTTCTTGAATTTTGTTCGATTGATGATGCCAAATACATGGAAGGAATTATCGTCAATCACCGTTCTACACTTAATAATATTTGCACACTTTTTTTTTTTTTTTGTAAATCTCATATATGCATGCATTTATCTAATACCATGCTCTTATAAAAATTAATTTTCAAACCTGGCACCAATTTAAAGTTTCTGAGTATTTCTCAATGTTGATTGTGAGCAATATTAAATTTACGCCATAAATATTCCCTATACAATTTCGTAAATCATGAAATTGAGGGAGGAGTATGTTACCATGTTTTCTAATTAAAATAGTTGAAAATCAAATTATTGAAGTCTCGCGTTAAGAATTCAGGGTTTTTAGGTCATAAATTTTACCAACATTTTTCTCTTCTATCCGTCTGTCAAAGTTTGTTTAAACTTGATCGATGGCAATACAGCCGTAGGGTGATCACGAATTTTGTTATTCTATATCTATTTTTAGAGAAAATATATATTTTCATTCTCATATACAAACATAACGACTATTAAATTTTGACTCATTCTTGCTAGATGTCCACTTGATGACAGGTATGTACTTATACCAGTACCGTATATGTTTTCTTATTATTTTAATATTAATTAATTAGATTTTATAAAATAATAAAAAAATTACAGTAAGAGAAACATAATATTATCAAATATTTAATATTTTAGGAGATTTGTATTTTTGTTTCTTCAATATTAAATATTTAGAAAGAAATTATAATTGTATATATTTCAAATTAAAATACTAAATAAAATTTTATGAAAGGCGAAACATTTATAAAATTTGCAGACGTTGATGTTACCTCGTTAATAAAATTTTAAAAATTTTAAAAATTATAAGAGAAAAAAAATATTTTAAATGTATATTTACTTTAATGACTTAAATTCTAATGAAATTTCCTTTTCTTACACAAATAAAAATTATGATACATTACTTGATCAAAATCACACAAACAAATATTAAACTAATAATAATTGAAATTTAACATAGATCTTTCATCTCTTGAACTTTAATATATGTTGATGGTGATAAAAACAATTCACGACAATTACATTAAATTATTATATTGCAATAAATAAAATATATTTATACATAGTGATGAAATTACATATATGATAATGAATCAAAAAAAGAAAAATAACAGTTAAATATGTTTTTGGTCCCTCAAGTTTCAGTGAAATTTGGAATTGGTCCATCTTTGAAACTTTTGACCAATTAAGTCTTTCATCTTTAGAAATGTATGAATTTAGTCATTTTAACCAGATTTTGTTTGTTAAGTTTATTTAACGTTTCAAACACATTTTATGATAGTATTTGAATTGTTTACATCGTTTGATCCATTTTCACTTAAATGCTAACTCAAATATTATCATAAAACACATTTGAAACTTCAAAAAAACTTAACAAAATATGATTAAAAGGATTAAATCCACGCATTTCTAAAGATGAATGACTAAATTGGTCAAAAGTTTCGACGAGGGACTAATTCCAAATTTCACTTAAACTTGAGGGACCAAAAACATATTTAACCCGAAAAATAATTATATAAAAAATATCAAAACAATATTCTACATGATAAAAATAAACAACAAATAAAACTATTAAAAAAATGATCTAGTGGAAACAATTTGATAAATCGTTGAATGAAAAATCGCACAAAGAGAAATAAATGTATAATTAAGGGTATGATAAGAAGAAAAAGACCTTAGAGATCTAAGAAGATTTTTTGAATGTCAATCTAGTCGAACGGTTGTGAGATCTTAAAAATTGTTTTAGTGAAACAAAATAGTTATTCAAATGAAACAAAAATAATAATAATAGAATAAAGAAGATAAAATGCTTACATTACTTAGTAAACAAAATGTTTATGTTATTAAACACTTAAATTGACACTGTTAAACATTCTCTATGAAAAGAAAATATATAATAAATAAAAATATTAAAAAATAGTAGAAATATTCAAATGTGAGAAATAAAACATATTTGATTGACATATATCATATTTGAACATAATTGCACAAAGGTTTGTGATAAGAGAAAAAATATCTTCAAGATACGAATAAATTTAATGACAAACAAAACAATTAGTAGAAATAAAAAGTAGAAAGAATGTAGTGTGTGTGTGTGTGTATATATATATATATATATATATATATATATATATATATATATATATATATATATATAAAGGTTAATGAACTATGAGTAGTTTAATAATTTAAACAGGAACGAGGATATAGCAGAGATGAATATTATGGTGGGTATGAGGATGGGGACACGACAGATATGTACATCCACATGCCCACTCTCATACCTAATTAAAAAAGTCGGGTATTTTCCATACTCATACACATACACAGTTAATGTAGAAATTTTCCGTCAAAATGGAAATGAGTTTAAACAATACTCACGAAAACGAGTTTATCTGCCATCATGTCATCCCTATGCAAGCATCAAATAAAAACCAAATGATTCATTATTATGGAAAAAAAAAACAAAAGATAAATTGGTCATATTTTTACATTTTGATAGGAATGCGCATACATAACCTTCAATCGATTTTAAAATTCATGATAATGTACAAAAAATTCAAATAGAAAAGCAGTCAAGTTCAATGAAAATAGTTTGCAATTTAAAAATATTAATGTGACACAAAGACCCACAAGTATTGTTGTTTGACAATTTCCGATTCTAGTTATATTTAAAATATTAACAAGTTAATTTTGATAGATAAAAAATAATACTAAATAAAATTTAAAGTAAATATATAGATTTATAAATTAAAATTGTATTCGAGATAGCAGAATTTTCTAATCAATATTTAACATCAAATTAGTCTTATGTATGATGCCATCAATTTAATTTGACTCATGTATACGTGTCTGATACTTTAAGATACTTTATCGATACTTATCAATGACGTATTTAATTTATAAAGTCATAATAGACTACAAGAAAATATTTAAATAATGACCCATTTTAGTGACAAAAATAATTAGTTATTATATAATGCATCGATACTTTAATTTGGGTTATGTATATGTGTCTGATACTTTAAGATACTTATCAATTAAATATTTATTTTATAAAGTCGTAGTAGACTACAAAAAAATATTTGAATAATGACCAATTTTAGTGACAAAAAATAATTAGTCATTATAGTAACAAATTTAGGTACCAATTTATAAACTAAACATTATTGGCAACTAAAATAGTTCAAAAAATTATAATTGATCTCTAAATTGATAACTAAAATAGTTTCTATTATAAATTGGTTTCTAAATTGGTCACTAACAATAGCTACCAAAATAATTGGTCTCTAACATATTTTTGGTTACTAAAATTGGTCATTATTTAAGAGTTTTCTTGTAATAGTACTTTTATGATGACAATAATTTATATTTTTTATGTTGAAAACTTGAGTACATATGATTTTAATTTAGATTCATACAAACAATCATATATTTATTATGTTTTAAGAATTTTTATACGCTTTTAAATATTCATATATCATATATCGTATCCTATTATTTTCAAAATAAACGCATTGGCATATCCGATACGTGTCGTATCTGATACACATCGTATCTATACATCATAGGTTAAAGCCTTTGTGAATCATGTGTGACTATATGTGGATCGATACCTTTAGATGTTGCATTCAAAGTGTTTTATAAAGGATAATAATTTATTTTGTTACTTCTTTGAACTTCTTACAACATCATTTTAGACATACAAACTTTGGTGGTTGACATGTTGTGTCAAATCATTCTTGGGATGTATTATAGGTCAAGTTATTTCCTTTAGATGTCCATTTTAAACCTACAAACTTTAGTGGTTGTCATGTCATGTCAAATCATTATTGGGATGTGTTATATGTCAAATTGTTTCCTTTAGATGTCCTTTCATTATTATAATGTGTCTTGTGTTGACACTGGTATTTTGCATCGATCTAAGGTGTTTGTATTACATATTCTTTTAAAATTTCAATATATATTGTCTACAATTTTGTACACATTTTGTTTGAAGACTTTGTTCTAATACTTTTTTTTCAGTCCTTATCTAAGTTTTTGTACAATTCTTGGTTAAAGATTCGTATAAACTTGATATGTGTCTAACACTTTTGTACAATATTCAAAATCTTAGTCTAAACTTTCACGGTTAATTATCTTGTGCTAAGTTTTACTTAATGTAATACTTGTTTCATACTGACATAAGCTCTTCAACACAACAAAACATGTTATGATTAAAATATGAGTGTCTTGGGCATTATATTTAGATTAAGACTTGCATCTAGCATAAAATTTTGATTATGCCTTGAAACCTTTATCTTTCACTACTTCGTGGTCTTCTTGTCTTTCTTGAAGATTATTGATGCAAATGATGGTGCATCATCACCGTTTATAAATTATAAGGCATATTTCACTTGTCTCAAGGCTCAATTTAGTGTCTTTTAAGCATGGCACAATCATTACCTACACTAAAAGAACTTATGAAGCTATATAGGATGATGAGAGGCTAGCAAAAACATAGTTGTGTCTTTATTTTCAACTTTGACATCAATGTCTCAAAGCTCCATCAAAATTTAATAAAGCTCAACACGAGTCTTTTTGCAGTGTACTCTCTCCTACATATGTGGTTCAAAATGTTGTCTCTTCTACAACAATTTATTATAGATGAACTTCATCATGTACAAATTTCTCTACTTTAGCCATAACATTGATACAATTTACTCTTCCACAGCCTGATAAAAAATATCTTTTGGAAGTGAGAGAAGGATCATAAAAAAACATATTTTTTCTTGTTGATGAATATAGGGTTAAATATATTGTTGGTCCTTTAACTTTTAGTGAATTTTGGAATTAGTCCATTTCAAAACTTTGAACCAATTTAGTTCTTCATCTTTCAAAATACGTAGATTTAATCCTTTTAATCAAATTTTGTTAGATTTATTTGATGTTTTGTACGCATTTCAGGATTATATTTGAATTGTTTATACTATTTGACACATTTTTGCTTTAATGTTAAGTCAAATACTATTATGAATCGCGTTTGAAATGTCAAATAAACTTAACAAAAATTAAAAGGACTAAATTCACGTATTTCAAAAGATAAAGGACTAAATTGGTCCAAAGTTTCAAAATGAACTAATTTCAAAATTCATTGAAAGTTAAAGAACCAAAAACATATTTAACCTATGAATATAATATACCTCTTTATGTGTAATGTGCTCCAGGAAAGTGATGTCCACATGCCTTGCTACTTGATAAAGGCTCTCATTTTAAGTTCTCCATACAAGTTCTCCATAGTATTCCTATTTACGGGACGAAACTAATCGAGCTAACTCATTTTATCATCTTATAATTCATTAGAGAGACATGACACCGATAAAACCTAAATTCAGATTACACAAGAAATCATTATTACTTTCAACTCAAAATCTTTAAATAACGTATTTATGAGGCTTTTCTAATATGATATATTCAGTTTTTTTTATCTCTACCTAATATGGTACTTGGACACTTGAATTCCAAATGAATAAGGGTGGGCAAAAAATCCAATTTTTATGATCCAATCCATTTTTTCTATGATCCAATCCATTTAATATCCATTCTATTAAGATTCCAATCCATTTAAAATCCATTTTATTGGATGTGGATATCAATCTAATCTACATTTTATATATTTTATGGATTGGATATCCATTCTCGAAATCTAGATTTTCAAAATGGATAATCCAAAATATCCAATCTAAATTTTCACTTTATATTTTTTGTTAGGTTAGGCTAAAGGTTGAGACGGACCAGCCCAAATTTAGTCGTATTTGATTGAGTTGGCATGACCCTGTACAAAATTTGGCCAAATTAGGCCAAATTCTGTCAAGTCGGTCCCGATCGAGATTTGACCCAGTTGGTCCTGGACAAAATTTGGAAGTATTCAGCCAAATCTGTCAAATTCTTTGGTGTCAGCCCTATGGACACAAATTTGGATCCACATCCATTATTTGGATCCAAAATGGATGTGGATTAGATTTTCGATAGGGTTGACACCATAGAATTTGGCAGATTTTTTGTCGAGGCCAACAAGGCCAAATTTCAGCATGGGATGAACTTGGATGACTTTCGAACGAATTTCAGTCAGGGACGACGTGACCAAATTTGGGCTAAGGTCGACTCAACAAAATTTCAGTAGAGATCGACTTGACTTGATTTGACTGAATTTCGGCCAGGGCCGATTTTGCCTAATACGACCAAATTTTGGCCAGAGCCGACTTGGCCAAATATGGCCACATTTGGGTCAGGTCCTTATCAGTCAAATTTCGCTCAGGGTTGACTCCATTAAATTCGTCGGCTAGGACCGACTTGACTGAATATGACCTATTTTCGATCACAGTCGACTAAGTTGAATATAGTCAAATTTCGTTCGGGACTTAGTCGACCGAATACGGCTAAATTTGGGCAAGTGCCGACTTGACCAAATTTTGGTCATGACCAACTCGACTGAATTTGGCCAAATTTAGGTCAAGATCGACTTGCCTAAATATGATCAAACTTCGGTCGCGATCGATTCTGCTGAATACGACCAAATTCCAGCCAGGACCAACTCGGTCAAATTTTGGTCGAGGTCAACACGACTGAATTTTGACCGGAGTCGACTCGACCAAATTCATTCGGCTGAATTTCGGTTGTGGTCGACTCAGTTGAATACGGCCAAATTTCGATCGTGACTGACTCATTTGAATACGGCCAAATTTCACCCGAGACCGTCTCAGCCAAATACGACCAAATTTGGGTCAGGGCCGACTCGGCCAAATCTCAATCGGGGCCAACTCGATTGAATTCGACCAAATTTGATGGAGCCAACTAGGCTGAATACAGCCAAATTTTGGTCGCGGTTGTCTCGACCGAATACGGTCAAATTTTGTCTAGGTCGACTCAGGCCAATGCAGTCAAATTTGGGTTGGGGTGAACTCAACCAAATACTTCCAAATTTTATCTAGAACTAGCTGGGCTAAATTTCGATCGAGACCGACTTGATAGAATTCGGCCAAATTTTGTATAGGGTCAAGCCAACTCAATCAAATACGACTAAATTTGGACTAGTCAGTCTCAACTTTTAGCCTAACCTAACCAAAAATATAAACTGAAAATTTGGATTGGATATTTTGGATTATCCATTTTGAAAATCTACATTTAGAGAATGAATATCCAATTCATAAAATATATAAAATATATATCAGATTGATATCCATATCCAATAAAATGGATTTTAAATGGATTGAATTTTTAATAGAATAGATATTAAATGGATTAGATCATAGAAAAAATAGATTGAATTATAAAACAATGGATTTTTTGTCCACCCTTGATTAGAATTTTGTGACACATCTCTTCGCATATTGAATGTCAGAACAGAAAACCAATAAAAAAATATTATCTGCAAACATCTAAACAATTTTCTAAAATCATCCATGTAATGATAGCAGGCATCTGCAAAAGCTTCAAATTATTGTTGATGCATAATGTTAGCTTTTTCTATTTCCGGTAAAATAATGTATTTTATCTTCTTTCGATCAATAAGAAACTTGAAGAACGATAAACAACAAAGAAGAACCTTAGCTATACTGCAACCAGTAAACCAAAGAACCATTATTTTATGAAAGAATCAAGTATTTCACTGCAATAATGTGAAACGTGCGACATAAGACGTGAGACGTGCTACGTGGGACTAAGACGTGGAAGGTGTGACGTGGGCGTGATACGTGGGACGTGTGACATGAGACGTGAGACGTAGAACGTGGGACGTGGGACGTGGGACGTGGGACGTGGGACGTGGGACGTGGGACGTGGGACGTGAGACGTGAGACATGGGACGTGCGACGTCAGAGGTGAGAGACGTGAGACGTGAGACGTGGAATGTGAGACGTGGGACGCGAGACGTGCGACGTGCGACGTGGAATGTGGGACGTGGGACGTGACACGTGAGACGTGGGACATGGAACGTAAGACGTGAGACGTAAGACGTGGGACATGACACGTGACACGTTACATGTCTGACGTGGGACGTGAGACGTGAGACATGGGACGTGAGACGTATGATGAGGGACGTGGGAAGTGCGACCTGAGACGTGAGACGTGAGACGTGGGACGTGGAACATGAGACGTGAGACGTGAGACCTGGAACGTGAGACTTGACACATGGGACGTGGGACGTGAGATGTGAGAGACGTGGGACGTGCGACGTGCGACGTGCAACGTGCGACTTGCAACGTGCAACGTGCGACTTGCAACGTGCAACGTGCGACTTGCAACGTGCGACGTGCGACATGAGACGTGAGACGTGAAATGTGTAACGATCGTAAACACTAAACCTTTAAATTTATATACATAAACTTTAAAGCTTACAATTTAATTAAAAATTTTAAAAGTTTAATAAAAGAATTGTTAATGTATCCATAAATTTGTACTAACAAATTTAAATTATACTTTTGTAAAAAAATGTATTAATAAAAAGAGATTAAATACATATAAAATTGAAAGAATAAAAATATGAGGGTAAAAGTAATAATTAATGTTTATTTAACACATAAAAATAAAAATTATGAGGATAACAAAAATAATTTATATTTATTGAACTCTTAAATGAGTAGAAGGAAGCAGAGGATGATCTGAAAAGTTAAACTAAGGATGAACAAAAAATCTAATTTTCATGATCCAATCCATTTTTGTTATGATCCAATCCATTTAATATTCATTTTATTAAAAATCCAATCCATTTTATTGGATTTGGATATCAATCTGATCTACATCTTATATATTTTATGGATTGTATATCCATACTCTAAATCTAGGTTTTCAAAATGGATAATCCAAAATATCCAATCCAAATTTTCAGTTTATATTTTTGGTTAGGTTAGGCTAAAGGTTGAGACGGACTAGCCAAAATTTAGTCGTATTTGATTGAGTTGGCGTGACCCTATACAAAATTTGGCTAAATTAGGCCAAATTCTATCAAGTCGGTCCCAATCGAAATTTGGCCCAACTGGTCCTGGACAAAATATGAAAGTATTCGGTTGAGTTCACCCTGACCCAAATTTGACTGCATTGGACTAAGTCGACCTAAACAAAATTTGACCGTATTTGACCGAGACAACCGCGACCAAAATTTGGTTGTATTTAGCCTAGTTGGCTCCAGTCAAAATTCGATTGAATTCAATCGAGTTGGCCTCGATTGAGATTTGACCGAGTCAGCCCTGATCCAAATTTGGTCATATTCGGCTAAGACGGCCTAGGATGAAATTTGGCTGTATTCAAATGAGTCGGTCACGATCGAAATTTGGCCGTATTCAACTGAGTCGGCCACGACCGAAATTCGATCGAATTTAGTCGAGTCGACTCCGGTCAAAATTCGGTCGTGTTAGCCTCGACCAAAATTTGACCAAGTTGGTCCTGGTCTCAATTTTGTCATATTCGGTAGAGTCGATCGCAACTGAAATTTGGTCATATTTAGGCGAGTCGGTCCTGACCTAAATTTGGCCAAATTTCGTCGAGTTGGTCATGACCAAAATTTGGTTGAGTCAGCACTAGCCCAAATTTAGCCGTATTCGGTCGAGTAAGTCCTAAACGAAATTTGACTATATTCAACTTAGTCAGCTATGATCGAAAATTGGCCATGTTCAGTCAAGTCGGTCCCGACCGATGAATTTAGTGGAGTCAACCCTGGCTAAAATTTGCCTGATCAGGCCCTGACCCAAATGTGGTCATATTTGGCCAAGTCACCTCTGGCCAAAATTTGGTCGTATTAGGCAAAATCAGCCCTTGCCGAAATTCAGTCGAATCTAGTCAAGTCGATCTCGACTGAATTTTGTCAAGTCGACCTTGGTCCAAATTTGGTCACGTCGTCCCCGACCGAAATTTGTTCGAAAGTCATCCAAGTTCATCCCATGTTGAAATTTGGCCTCGTTGGCCCCGATAAAAAATCTGTCAAATTCTATGGTGTCAGCCCTATGGACACAAGTTTTAAAAAATTTAATTTGAATTTATTTTATGAAAAATAGATTTTGGATTTTGAACTAGATCAAAATATTTAGATTTGGATTTAAACTTGATCTAAATATTTGGATATGGATTTTTAAAAAATCCATATCTATGTTTTTGAAAAAATTGATTTGGATCGAAAATCTAATCCAATTATTGAGATATAAAATGGATGTGGATTGGATCATTAAAAATCCAATCTATAATCACCCCTGAAATGAAAAATTCATGTAAGCTTATTTTTCTTTTTAAGTAATGTATGCAAATTTGTCAACGAAATTTCTAGCATCTTGTTTCTCAATGAAAATTCCTAAATCTCCACAAAATTTACCACTACTTTGGATATTAATTCATGTAAAACTACGTTGGTGATACATGTGCAAACATAGACACGGAGTCCCCACGTAATCTAAGCCAAAGATATGTTCTCCCATTCTGGTAAACATCCCTTCATCAAAGGACCCTTGACTTCCCTGAATTAATCCTATATTATGGGAAACAGAAAAAAAATAATATATATATATATATATATATATATATATATATATATATATATATATATATATATATATATAATCAAACTTACCATTCCTTGGAATTTTTCATTGACAAGACACATAAAATAGAGACACCAAACCATGTCTCACGGGACGTTATTGGGTCGTTATTGCATTGCTCTATGAAGACAAAAAGATCTTGTCAAATGAAATTGCAATCAGATAACATCTATATAATAACGACAATAATAATTAGTATAATTATTATAACAAGAAGCAGAAGTTTTGATAAGAAATTCACTGTTGATGATTAGATTATATGATAGAAAGAAGAAAATACTCATTGGATCATTTAGTAATATTGAAAGACCCTTTGGTGTTTTGTTATGATTATTTTAACATAATATTGAAATTAATTTTAGTGTTTCATTTTGCTATTTTACTAACTTATGTTCTATATTTAGAGATCATTATGGATATAATATATATATATATATATATATATATATATATATATATATATATTTTATTT